>Ga0105050_10010633_pt1 | contig 10020 bp, 8 predicted proteins | sample FRY01_FD_78088 | JGI IMG/M metagenome (GOLD analysis project Ga0105050, IMG submission 78088) | Freshwater microbial communities from Lake Fryxell liftoff mats and glacier meltwater in Antarctica - FRY-01 | ecosystem: Environmental > Aquatic > Freshwater > Ice > Glacier meltwater ... | reverse complement strand
GCTCAGACAAATTTTGATTCCTGGTGAACTGCCGCACACGACTTTTGATTTTATAATGAGAATCATTATCATTCTTAAGTTGAAATCAGCGGTTAACGGAATCAAGGACAGGTATGCAGGCAGACATAGGTATTCAAAGTGACATGCATCTCCTGTACACCGACCACCACAGCTGGCTGCACAGCTGGCTGCGCAGAAAACTTGGATGCGCCCACACCGCAGCTGATGTTGCGCAAGACACATTCCTGCGCATCGTTGCTTCCCGCGATGCCTTGCTGGGTGTGCGGGAGCCGCGCGCCTACCTCACCACCACCGCCAAGCGCCTGCTGGTCGACCGGGCAAGGCGCCAGCTGATCGAGCGGGCCTATTTGGCCGAGCTTGCGCTCGCTGCCGACAACGTGGCGGGATTCCCATCGCCCGAGGACATTCTTCAGGCCTTGCAGGCTTTGGAGCAGATCAGCGACGCACTGCGGGGCCTGTCCGACAAGCCACACCATGCGTTTTTGCTGCACTACCTCGATGGACTGACGCACGCCGAGGTGGCCACCCAGCTGGACGTGTCCACCCGGATGGTGCGGAAGTACCTGGTTCAGGCATTGGCGCAGGTGCATCGGGTGGTGCAGGATTGACACCGCCATGACAAAGGGCCCAACGCAGCCTCAGATTTGCAAAGACGAGATCGCGCGGCAGGCAGCTGAGTGGGTTGTCCGGCTTAGCGCCGACCGCGAGGAAGAACGCAGCGCCGCGCGCGTCGGCTTCGAGGCCTGGAAGCGTGAGGATGCGCAACACGCGCAGGCCGCGCAGCACATCGAAGGCTTTATCTCGCGGGTTTGCGCGGTGCGCGACAGCGCAGACGGCAATGCTCGCGTGGTTCGTGCCGTCCTGAACGCAACCGGTCCACACCCCAAACCGCACCGCACCAAAGCCGCTGTGCGAACCCTTGCACTGGCGCTGATGCTGGGCCTGCCTTTCTGGTTTGCTCTGCAAAGCCACTCCCCCTCGTACCTGATGTCCGACCTCAGAACGCCAACCGGTCGGTGGGCATCCAACACCCTGCAAGATGGCACCCGACTCACACTCAGCAGCGCAAGCGCGGTGAACCTGCGCTTCAGCGAGGACCGACGCACGATTGAATTGGTCCAGGGAGAAATCCTCGTGGACGTGGCCCACGATGCAGATCGCCCTTTGTGGGTTGAAACGCCACACGGCGGTGTGCGCGCCCTTGGCACCCGCTTTGTGGTGGGGCGTGAAGACGGTGCCACGGTGCTCACCATGATCGAGTCCAAGGCCCTGGCAAAGGCCGCCTCGCGCTCATCGGATGCGCTGGGCACAGAAGCGATGGGCACGGTTGTTGGTGCAGGGCAGCGAGCACGCATCACCGCAGACGGTGTCGAGCTGCTGGCCAGCATCGACCCTGCCAGTGTGCAAAACGCCTGGAAACAGCGCCAACTGGTGGCCAACGACCGCCCATTGGCGGAGGTGCTCGATGAGCTGAACCGTCACCGTCCCGGCACGATCCGCTACAACCGAGCCCAGCTCGAAGGCATCCATGTGTTTGCCGTGCTTCCCTTGGACGACACGGACCGCGCACTGCTGTTGCTGGCGACCAGCCTGCCTGCCCTGCGGGTGCGCACGCTGACCGACTACCTCGTGGTGGTTGACGCCCCCGCCCTTCGCTGAGGCTCTCAGCGCCTGGCCGCGAAAAAATCGGCTGATCGGTTCCACATTTGCGTTCTCGCTCGTCATAGCTGTTGAAGGTGACGAAAACCGGCCGCCATGCGCCTCCTCTGGGAGAGTCGCATTGGCCAGTTCCAGTTTTCGTTTTGCACCCCACTGGGGTTTCGTAACAGCAGAATTGAGCAACTCAAATGGACAAGACAAACCAACGGGGCAAGATGCACGCGCACCGGGCACATCTGCGACCGGTCGTACTCGCGCTTCGCATCGCCTGCGCAGCCCTCTCGGTGACCGCCGGGGTGGCACAGGCGCAAACGCCGCCGTCCAGCGCAGCCGTGAGCGCATACAGCGTCTCCGCTGGCCCCCTGGCTCAGGCGCTGAGCCGCTTCGCCCAGTTGACCGGCACGGCGATTGTGGTCAACACAGAAAGCGTGAAGGATCTTCGCTCCCAGGGCTTGAAGGGCAGGTACAGCGTGGAGGGGGGATTCAACGCACTGCTCGCCGGTACGGACCTCGTGATCGGCAGAACCGCCGCCGGCTATGTGGTGGTGCCCGGAGCCAACCCACTTGCGTCCCAAGCTGTTGAGGCCAAGCCTGCGCAGCGGGCTGCGCAACAGACTGCGCAAACGACAGCCACCCTGCCCGTTGTCACCGTTGTCGGCCAGTTCGAGACACTCGCAGACCAGCCCCATGTTCGGGAACGCATGGACTCGGTGTCACCCAAGGTGATCGTCGATCGTTCGCAAATCGAGCTACTTGGGGACAAGCGACTCAGCGACGTCGCGGGAAGGTTGCCCGGCGCGTACGCGGGCGGTCCACCAGGCGAGAAGAAGAGCATCAACCTGCGCGGCGTATCGAGCGCATTCGCCCGGTTCTCGTTCGACGGGTTCACCCTGCCTTCCTCCACCGCTTCGCGCAACATCGATCTGCAGCGCATCAGCAGCTTCATCGTTGAAGACATGACCTACCTGCGCAGCCCATCGGCCGAGTTCGAGGGCGACGGGCTGGCCGGCCGCCTGGCATTCAGCACACGTTCGGTGCCCGACGTTCCTGAGTTCGAAGCGGACCTGAGCGCAGGCGGGTTGGGCAAGCTCGATGGCTCAAACCGCTCCGTCAAGCTGGGTTACGCGGGCAAGCTGAGCGAGCGCTTCGGCCTGGTCGCCGCACTGGGCCACGATCGCTACGACTCGATCAAGATCAAGGACCGCTCCGAATTAACCTTCTCGGGTGGCGGCGGGCCGGCACTGAACCTGGGCTCCCTGGTGGACGAGCGCGACCCACGTCGCAACCAGAACCTCAACCTCTTCCTCGATCTGGTGCACTACCACGAGGGCGGCGAGATTCACCTCAAACCCGTCTTGCTGGACACGCTGACACAGCGCAGCGCCGGGCAAAAGCGCGACACCTACAACCGGGTGCCGGGCACCTTCCGCCAGAGCCAGCTGGGCAGTGGCGAGGACGACAACCGCACCACCGGACTCACACTCGACGGAAAACACCGCTTCGACAGTGGCATCGAGATCGACGCCGCCCTGGGCAGCAGCCGCGCCCACAGCAGATCGGTGGGCGGCAACCTCACGCTGGGCCCCACGCTTGCCTTTACCGGCGCGTCGGCCAGCGAGTCCAGCACAGACGACGAGCTGCGCCAGCTGAGCTTCAACATCGCCATTCCCATCCCGGGCAAGGTGCAGCAGCGCGTCAAGCTGGGCTTGATGCGCCGCGATTCAAGCCAGATCAGTGATGGCAAGGTGTTCACGGTGGATGCGGCCGGGGTGCGGTCACAAAGCCCGGCCGATCTGGTGCGTTCAAGCAGTTCCGACTACAAAGTAAAAGAGGATTACAGCGCCCTCTATGTGCAAAACGAAATCAAGATCGGCCGTCTGACCCTGTTGCCCGGCCTGCGCCACGAACGTGTGGAACTCCTGACCTCGGGTGTCAACGCCGCACAGGTGCAGCGCGAGACCAGCGACTTGCTGCCCTCGCTGCCGGTGTCGTATCGGCTGTCCGACCATCTTGTGCTGCGTGGCAGTCTGGCCCAGCACATCAACCGACCCAAGCTGAACGAACTCGCACCCAGCGTCAGCTTGCGCGGCAAACGGACGTTCACCGGCAACCCCGACTTGCTGCCGGCCGAGTCGCGCAGCATCGACGTCGGTTTCGACTACAGCCGCGCCAATGCCTTCTTTGGTGTGAACCTGTTCCACCGGCGCATCAAGAACCTGAACGAGACGCTGGAGCCCACACCCAACAACTTTGTGTTTCGCAACGTGGGCGATGGCGTCATTCGCGGCCTTGAATTCGACCAGCGCTTTGCGCTTGCCGCCCTGGGCCCTGCCTGGTTGAATGGGTTTTCGATCACCGCGAACCAGGCCTTTTTGGGCTCTCGCGTGAACGACCCCACCACCGGGCCGAGGCCGTTCTCCGACCAACCCCGCTTCATTGCCAATCTGATCCTTGACTACAAGCGCGCGCCCACCGGCTTGAGGGCCAGCCTGGGCATCAACCACATCGGCAAGCGCGGAATCATCAGCTACGAGGGAGCGGGCGCGATCAAGGACAAGACCATCAAGGCCGAGACCTTTGTCGACGCGCGCGTCGAGTGGCGCTTCTCGCGCCAACTCGGGGTGTATTTCAGTGCAGAAAACCTCACCGATCAAAAACGCGACGAATTCGAGTTCTTCAACGGACAACTCGGTCGCATCGCAGTCATCGGCTCCGGCCGGACCTTCTTCGTCGGCCTCAACTGGCAGCTGTGACAACCCCAGCGCACCTTTTTCAACTCCACACCAGAAAGCCCAAAACATGTCTGCTCCCCTCCACAGCTTTGCACGGCCACAGATCAAGGCCGTGTTGCGCAATGGCACCAGCACCTACCTGGCCAGCGAATGGGGCCTGTGTGAACTCGAACACCACGCCCTGAAGGAAATTCCCGGTTGGCACGGCCGACCCGTGCAGTGCATCGCACCGGCACCCGACGGATTTCTCCTGCTGATCGAGGACGAGGGCGGCCAAACGCTGCACACCTGCGACCCTGCATGGCAAACCACCGGACAGCTCCCCTGTGTGCCGGGTGAAAAGATCAAGGCGATTTGCGCCACAGACTCCGGCGTTCTGGCTGGCACCAAAAGCGGTATTTTTTGCTACGCCAAAGGCAGATGGACTCGCCTCTTTGGCGATGCTCACGGCCACGGCGAAACACTGTGGGTGCGCAGCGCCGATGGGCTGAGCATCACGGCATCAATCAAGAAGACAGGCCCGGGCGCCCGCCCGGCCCTGATCGAATCGGGGGATGGGGGACAGACCTGGTCGGTGCTGTCTTCGCCCCACTACCAAGACGTTGTGCTGGCCGCCAACGACCAATGGATCGTCACCCGCTGGAAGGGCGCAAGGCGCCAGGGCGAGCGCGGTGAAACAAAGAAGCACCCACTGAGTGCTGCCACGCTGTGGCAAGACGGTTGGGCCGTGCTGGACGGGGACAAGCTGGAGACCCAGCGTGCTGCCCACGCAAGCAGCTCGTTCTACCACCCCATGCTGGCCGAGGCCGAACAACTGCACGCGTTGGCCGATCGGTTTTTGGTGGCTGGTGTGCAAGGCGCCTATCTGGTCGACCCCGCCAACGGCACGGTGACCGACCTCTTCGAAGGCATGGTGCTGACGCCTGAGCTGGGCAAGGTCAAGCGCGTCTTCGCGCTTGACAACGGCGCCCTGCTGGCCACAGCCACGTTCGGCAGTTTTCGTTCCATCGACGGGGGTGTGCATTGGCAAACCGTGGATGCCGAGTGGAGCGTGCTCGATGCCGAACACCTGCTGAAGGGACCCGACGGGCAATGGTGGCTGGCCTGCCAGCGCGCTCTGTTTACCAGCGCGGACAATGGCCAGAGCTGGCGCTACGTCAAGCTCAAGGTCAAACAGCGGCATTACTGCGAGCTGCGCGGCGGTGTCGCAATCGTCGGCGAACGCCTGTTTGTGGGCACCAAGGCGGGGCTGCTCTGCAGCCTGTTGTCCCGGCCCGACGCGGTTGAATACGTGCCCGCCTTCGAGGGACAGTCGATTGAAGCGCTGCACGCCGACGTGGCAACCGGCGAACTGATTGTCGGCACCGGCGCGGGTGTGCTCTGGCATTACCGCGTGAGCGATGCACACGCGCGTCGGTTGGCTGAGACCCCGGTGCACGAGTCGGCGATCGCGGGCACACCAGCGCATTTCGTGATCGTCTCTGGCGAGCAGGTGATCGACGTGCAGGAAAACAGGCTGCACAACATCACGCCAGCTGCCGACGGCGGCGAGTTCGGCTTGGCACAGGGCAACGCGGGCGAGTTCGTGCTGTGGAACCAGAACCAGGCCTGGCATGGGCGCGTCGGCAGCGGCCTGGTTGCCTTGGCGAACTGGCCCTTGGGCGTTCGCCACGCCAGCGTGGGTGAACGCGGCGCGCTGGTGCACACAACCAACCGCCGTGAATTGCACCACCTCGCCATCACACCCGCCTGACGTCGCCATAACCACCGCCTGGAGGCGCTTGCGCGTCGCCACCACCCCAGCAAAAAACACACACCATGAACGCCACGAACTCTCTCATCACCCTGCGCCGTCCGGAAGTCAAAGCCACGGTGCGCCAGGGCAGCACCGTCTGGATCGGCGCTGCCGATGGCCTGTACCGGCTCGAACAGGGCGCCTTGCTGCCGATCGCTACATGGTCGGGGCAGAAGATCGCCGCCATGGGCGCGGCAGGCGAGGGCCTGATCCTTGCCGCCACAGACACCCAGGGGTTGAGCATCCACCTCACCGATCGCGAGGGCGAGGTTGTCCGCTCACTGCCAGCGCTGCCGAACGACGAAGCCAAGTCGCTCCTGGCTGGGCAGTGCGTGCTGGCCGGTGGGAAAAAAGGCATCTACCGGCTTGACGACGCCGGATGGCACCACGTGTACGGCGAAGGCCACACCGAGGTGATCGGGCTCGAAGAACGGGGCGGACGGCTGCTGGCGTTTGCCAAGAAGCAAGGCCCGCGCGCGCAACCCGCGCTGATCGTGTCAGACGACGGCGGCACAAGCTGGCGCATCGAGCTGGAAACCACCTACCACGACGGCATCCTCGCTGCGAGCGACGGCGGCTACATCACACGCTGGCGGGGTCCGTGGTCGCCTGGCCAGCCCGTGCACTTTGAAAAGAACGCGGCCAACGCGGCGCTGTTTGAACCCGGTCGCATGGCCTGGATCGCGGGCAACACGCTGTGCATGCGCTTTGATAACGGTGCGCGCCTGGACATCAAGGACGCACGCTTTGCGGAGGCCGAGCAGCTGCAGCTGCTGGAGCGCCATGCGCTGGTGGCCGGTGGCAATGGCGCGTTTCTGGTCGACCTGCATTCGGCCCATGTGCGTGATCTGTTCGAGGGCCACCAAACGCCGGCAGAGGCCGCCAAGTTGAAGAAGCTGTGGGCCCTGGAAAACGGAAGGCTGCTTGCCACCGCCAGCTACGGTACGTTCTTTTCGGACGACGAGGGCGCCACCTGGACGCCTGCGACAGGCGACTGGGCGGTGCTCGACGCCGAAGGCCTGGCGCTGTCGCCAGACGGTGCCTGGTACCTCGCTGCACAGCGCGGGCTGTTCGTGTCTTGGAGCAACGGCGCATCGTGGAAACAGGTCAAGTTCTCCACCAGCCCTCACTTCGCCGAGCTGACAGCCATGGTCTTCGCTGGCGATCGTCTGGTGCTGGGCAGCAAGGCGGGTCTGTTTGTGTCCGAGCCCGGCCTGCCCAAGCAGCTTGTGCCGGTGGCCGGGCTGGGGGCCTGCGTTATCGCTGGCTTGTTGGTCGAGTCCAGCGGCGGCGTTTTGGTGGGCACGGCAGACGGCCGTCTGGAGCGCCTCGATCCGCACACCGGTCAGCTCGATGTGCTGGCGGTGTTTCGCGGCGCCTGTCGGCCGCTGGCCCAGCGTGGGCAGAGCGTGGACGTGCTGAGCGCGGGTTTGCTGTACTGCGTGGCACCCGGTCAGGTCACGCCCATCGTGCCACCCGAAGGTGTGCAGCGCATCGATGCCGTGGCCGCAGCGCAAGGCGACCTGATCGCCTGGAACCGCGAACAGGGTTGGCGCCTGTCCGAAGCCTTGGGCGCGTGGACCTTGCTGGCGCAGTGGCCCCCGCATGTGAAGAGTGTCGCCGCCAGTGCACGCACCGCGGTGACCGACCGTTGCAAAGTCAGCGTGGTGGACTGAATGACCACCTCCCTCAGCCCCACCAGCAAGGCAGCTGCCGTCACGGCTTGGCCGTCGCGCCTGCTGCTGGTGGAGATGCTGAAGCTCCTTGTGCGGCTGCACCGACCCTTGCTGGGGCTGCTTGCCGCGTTGGGCTTAACAGCGGCTTTGTCGCCAGCGTTCGCCTGGCTCAGCAAGCAGGTTGTGCAGCGTGTCGAGGCTGGCGAGACCGACCCCTGGGCCCTGCTGCCTGAGTTCCTGCCGCTTTTTATCCTGATAAGCTCTGCGCTTTTCGTGGCGGAGTTCGGTGAAAAAATGCTCAGCAAGGTGATGGAGTTCCGGCTCGTCATCGCTTTGCAGCGCAGCTACCTGGAGCGGCGGCAGCTTGCCAACGTGCCGCAGGACGTGGCCCATGTTTTGTACGGCAGCGACGTCGCCAAGAAGGGCTTCCAGGTGATCTACCAAGACGCTTGGAAGATTGTCACTGTCACCGCGTCTGTGCTGATCTGGCAACTCTCGATCGGGCCGGAGTGGATTCCGCTGCTGCTGGCCAGCATTGTGCCCACAGCACTGTTCGTCTGGTTCTTCGGCGCTCGCATCCAGCGCGGCAGCCGCGAGATCCTCGATCTCCAGTCCAAGATAACCGAGGCCACTGGCAACGAACAGCGCTCGCATCTGCACGCCCATCAGGAGCGGCTGTTTCGCGTCAACCTGCGTTTTCATGTGCTGAAGTGGCTGGCAGAAGACGCCAGCGATGTGGTGATGTGGCTCGCCTTCGCCGCCTCGGTGGCGGCCGTCTATTGGCTGCACATTGGCAGTTCGGTGCGCGACATCTCGCTGGCCGAGCTGTCGGCGCTGGTGGTCAATCTGCGGTTGCTGGTCAAGCCGCTGGGCGATATCGGGCGTGTCTACACCCGCTGGCGAGAGGCCTACCCTGCTCTGCTCCGATCACTGACGCCAGAGGACGCGGCGGTGGGCGCATGAAGCCGTCCGTGGCGCTGTGCACCTGCCACGACCTGCCCAAATCTGAATTCGAACGGGCGTGCGCCGCAGGCGCACACAACGTCAAAACCTGTTTCCAGCACCTCGGCTGCCTGCCCCAATGCGGGAACTGCGCACCACAGGTGCGGAAAATGCTGGGCGATCACATCGCCCGGCAATCCACCGGGGCTGCACCAGAGGCCCCACTTCAACCCAAGCCATCTTGAACAAGGATACGAAGATGACCCAAAAAGAAACCAAACGCATCGTGCCAACCTTCTGGGACCTGTCCCTGGAGGCACAGCAAGCCATCGCCCGCTTTCTGGTCGGCGCCAAGCTTGGCGAAATCGTCGAGGCCAACGCACACCAGGTAACCGAGATCGAAGTCGGCTACTTTCGCCACGGAAAGGCACACCAACTCGTGTGGGACGCCACCACCAAGAAGCTGCTGGGCGGCAGCGAGATGGTCGTGATCGAGGAAGTCCTCAAACACTTGCCTGAAAACGGCAGAAAAGCGATACAGCAAGGAGGTGAGGCCATTCACCACCTGAAGATCAAGCACGACGACAGCGACGACCACGAGTACGTGCATGTGCACTTTGTGGATGGGCAAGGCGAGCTCACGGGTGCCAAGCTGGAACTTGACGGCTCGCTGAAGCGGTCCATGCACTGATGCGCACAGGAGCCCGACTGTCTCGGGACGGTCGGGCTCCTGCTCAACATGGAAACGGATTACATAGAAACAGAAACGGATTTCCAATGAACCCTGTCGCCACAAGCATCCTGCTGCTGATGTGCAGCAATGTGTTCATGACCTTTGCTTGGTACGCGCACCTGAAAGAACTCAACGACAAACCATGGCTGATCGCTGCCCTCATCAGCTGGGGCATCGCCTTGTTCGAGTATCTGTTGCAGGTGCCTGCCAACCGGATCGGCTACACCGTGATGAACGTGGGTCAGCTGAAGGTGATTCAGGAAGTGATCACCTTGACGGTTTTCGTACCGTTCGCGGTGTTCTACCTAAAAGAGCCGCTCAAACTTGACTACCTCTGGGCTGGCCTGTGCCTACTCGGCGCGGTCTTTTTCATTTTTCGCGAGAAGCTTTTCTCGTAGCGCCCGGTGCGGGCACAGCAACACAGAAAAATTGCCCTCTTGTCTCTTGTCTCTTGTCTCTTGT
>Ga0105050_10010629_pt1 | contig 10022 bp, 5 predicted proteins | sample FRY01_FD_78088 | JGI IMG/M metagenome (GOLD analysis project Ga0105050, IMG submission 78088) | Freshwater microbial communities from Lake Fryxell liftoff mats and glacier meltwater in Antarctica - FRY-01 | ecosystem: Environmental > Aquatic > Freshwater > Ice > Glacier meltwater ... | reverse complement strand
GCGACCGGCGCCATTGCCCGCACCGCGACCTCAATCAGGAATGGCGGCAGCAGTCCGCTGGCCGGCATCGTCCATGTAGCCACGCTGGTACTGGTGCTGCTGGTAGCGGCGCCGCTAGCAGCCCATGTGCCCCTGGCTACGCTGGCGGCGATTTTGTTTGTGGTGGCTTGGAACATGAGTGAGGCCAGGCATTGCGTGCAACTCGTGCGCCGCGCGCCGCGCGCTGATGTCGTTATTCTGTTTGCGACGCTGCTGCTGACGGTGTTTGTAGACTTGGTCATTGCGGTCAATATCGGTGTCATACTCGCGACCCTGCAGTTTTTGCGGCGCATGGCGGCAAGCGTTGAGGTGCAACGTCAGGACACGCCAGACTTGCAGCACGAGCTGGCGCAACTTGGCAGCACCTCTTTACCCAAAGCACTCATGGTGTTCCGCATTGACGGACCGTTTTTTTTCGGCGCGGCGGAGAACCTGGCGCGCACCCTGGCCAGCACCCACACCGACCCGCGCGTACTGATTCTTCGACTGGGCTGGGTGCCCTTCATCGATATCACCGGCATCAGCGCGCTGGAACTGGCGGTACGCAGTTTGCGGCGACGCGGCGTGACGGTTTTGCTCTCTGATGCTAACCTACTGGTCACCGAAAAACTCGACAAAGCCGGATTGCTTGACCTGATTGGTCGCGACAATCTGTATGCGACCACCGCGGCAGCCTTGCAGGCAGCCCTCACAATCCTCGCTACAGATGCGGACATTCAGGCATAGCATTACGAAACAAGTATGCAGACACGATTTCTTTTGCACTCCCTCCTTCATCATCCGCTTTTGCTCCTTCCCCTTTTCCCGCTTGCCGTGAGCGCTGCCTGGGCCGCCGAAGGCGACAAGACCCTGGGCAAAGTCGAAGTCACCGCCTCGCGTGAAAGCCAGTTAGGCATGGCTGATACGGCCAACGAAGGCCAGGTTGGGCAGACACAACTTGAAACCCGCGTGGTCATGCGCACGGGTGAAGTACTCGAAGTGGTACCAGGCTTAATCGTCACCCAGCATAGCGGCGAAGGCAAAGCCAATCAGTTTTACCTGCGCGGCTTTAACCTCGACCATGGCACGGACTTTCGCATCACCGTCGACGGCATGCTGGTCAATCAACGCAGCCACGGTCACGGTCAGGGCTGGGCCGATCTGAATTTCATGATTCCTGAAATCGTCGAATCGGTGCAGTATAAAAAAGGCCCGTATTACCTCTACGAAGGCGATTTCGCTGCAGCGGGTGCTGCCCATATCCGCTATGTCGACAGCCTGGAAAAAGGCATCCTCAGCGTCGGACTGGGGCAAAACGGCCACGCCCGCACCCTCATTGCTAACGCCGTCGGGGCCGCAGACGGCACGCTGTTGTATGCGCTAGACGTTTCACGCTATGACGGCCCCTGGAAACAGCCCGATGGCTACCGCAAAGTCAATGCCCTGCTGCGCTACAGTGTTGGCACCCGCGCCAGCGGCTGGAACGTGAGCGCCATGGCCTACACCGGCAAGTGGAACGCGACGGACCAGATTCCGAGGCAGGCAGTGCGAGACGGCGTAGTCTCGCGCCTGGGCTCGCTCGACACGAGTGACGGCGGCACATCAAGCCGCTACAGCCTGTCGGGCGAATGGCGGCACGCAGCCGATGGCCAGAGTACGCAGGTCAATGCCTATGTGGTGCAAAACGATCTGGATTTGTACTCAAACTTTACCTACTTCCTCACCGATCAAATAAATGGTGACCAGTTCAATCAGCGCGACGCGCGTGTGACCGCGGGCCTGAATGTGGCGCATAGCTGGGACGTGGCAGGCCTCGGGCAAGAAGCAATCAACACGGTCGGCGTGCAACTGCAAAACGACCATATCCGTAACGGCTTGCACAACACGGCGCAACGCCAGCGCCTTTCCACCACGCGCGCCGACAGCATCATTGAAAGCAGTGCCGGTGTGTTTTTTGAAAACCATGTGCACTGGCTGGATAAATTTCGCACCGTCGCCGGCGTGCGCGCCGACCTGTTTCGCTTTGCAGTAGACAGTCACACCCAGCCACTTAATTCAGGCACCACGACAGACAGCATCGTGAACCCCAAGCTGGCCCTGATCTTCGGGCCCTGGGCCAAGACTGAGTATTACGTCAACGCCGGCGGCGGCTTTCACAGTAACGACGCCCGCGGCACCACGATCACGGTCGACCCCGTCACCGGCACGCCAACACAACGCGTGCCTGGTCTGGTGCGCGCCAGGGGCTATGAGCTGGGCCTGCGCACCGAGTTTTTCCCCGGTCTGCAAAGCAGCTTTGCGGTCTTTCAGCTGGACTCTGCCTCGGAGCTGGTGTTTATCGGGGACGCCGGCACGACCGAAGCCGGGCGGGCGAGTCGTCGCATCGGCTGGGAATTCAATAATTATTTCAAAGCGAACAAATGGCTGACGATTGATGCCGACCTTGCGATGACGCGCGCGCGCTTTCGTGATGGCGACGCTAGCGACCATTTCGTGCCCGGCGCCGTTGATGGCGTGGCGTCGCTGGCCGCCTTAATCGACAATGGTGGCGCGTGGCATGGCGCGCTGCAGCTGCGCTACTTTGGCCCGCGCCCGCTCATTGAAGACAATAGCGTGCGCTCCTCCGCCACCATGACGGTCAACGGGCGACTCGCTTATCGCGTGAATAAAAACACGCGGCTTGAGCTGATGGGCTTTAACCTGCTGAACCGCAAAGACGCGGCGATTGAATATTATTACGAGTCGCGGGTCGCTCCCGGTGGCACACCCAGCTACGATGTGCATTTCCACCCCACCGAGCCACGCGCATTCCGGCTGCTGCTCGTTACGGGCTTTTAAGTGCGGCGGCCGGCGCGCGCAGCGTCGTGATGCCACAGACATCGCTGCCACTGGCCGGCACTTTTTCACTAAACAGTTTTTTGATCGGCACCCACACCACCGACGTCGTTAGCCTGACCATGGTCTGCACGATATCGCCGGGGCTGACGCTGACATCAAATTTATTAAAGCTGCCGCGCACCGATATCGGTGTCGCCAGACTTAAAAACTGGGCGGTCTTGGCTTGCGGCTGCAGCCGTATATCCAGCTTTTCATCCGCAAAATTGGCCGCTGCATTGCCGGTTACTCGCATGCGGCTGGTGTCAATCACCAATTGCTTCTGGCTCAGGCGGCCGCGATCCAGGCTAAAGCGACCCACGGCACAATTAATGGTGGACGCATTGTTGGGGTCTATTTTGGGCAGCAAGGCCACCAGCACGTTGACTGCCCACAAGTCAAAGGCACCCGACTTCAAGTTCAGAGGCCAGACGGCAAAATCGATGTTGCCGCTGCCATTGCGCAAAATCTCCGACAGCCGGCTCGCACGCGACGACACATCCATCTCCAGGCTAAAGCGCCCGCCCATCTCCGAGCCGGGTTGCACACGGCGCGCTAAAACACCGTAGTCAAAATTATCGACCGCTATGGTGAGGTCAGCCTGCACGTCACGCTCAAAGGCTTCATAGGCCAGCGACCAGGTCGCCGAGCCGCCGGGCATCGTTACCAGAATAGGCCCGATGGCGGCGCGACCGTTTTCCAGTCTGGCCTGCAAGCTACCACTGCCGAGCTGGTCTTTGCCTGAATCAACCTGATCCACCTGCACGCTTAATTGTGCGTCCAGTGAGCGCATGAAAGCCGGGCTCAGGAGACCCTGTACCTGGTCACTGGTCTGGGTCGCTTTTTTGCGCAGGGCGGCTTCGTCGAGCAAGACATCGCCCGGCATGCTTGCGCCCTCGGTGGCAGACCAGCTATCGGTCCGAAAGTCTTCGAGTTGTATCAGCGGCGCGGCGAGCGCCACATCCAGACGGGGCTGCCTGGCGGTGGTGTCGAGCGTGCCCGAACCCGTCAGCAGACTGCTGCCGATTTGCACGCGCATACCCTGCACTTCATACCCCTTTGACGAGAGGCGAAACTGGCCGGCGGCCGACCACGGCCCCCATGGCGGCAGCGACACCCGCAGCAAGGTATTGAGATGATCGAGGCGCGCGCCCTGTATCTGCATGGCCAGCGCAAGGTCAGGCCGGGTCAGCTCGCGTGCGACGGTGCCAGAGAGCTGCAAGCGGGTAGCGACGGCATGCACCTCGGCCTCGAAAGGAATGCGCAAGCGGGGATTGATCAAGGCGTCAGCGCTGGCAGTCTTAATGCCAATGGCAACCGGTATGTCGTCCAGCGCGCCTTTTATATCGACACTAAGCGCTTTGCCGGGTGCAGCGGTTAACACGCCGCGCTCAATGGCAATGCGGGCACGCGCGCCCGTGTTGGCATCTTTCAGCACCAGACGCCCACCCTCGATGTCACCGTTCAGACTGGCGTTCGCGATCAACCCTGACAAGCGGCTTGAATGGCTGTTGAGATACAGGCTGACGTGGCCGAGTGCGGCGTCAAGCCCGTTGGCCAGCTTTAACTGCGCCATGAGTGTGCCGAGGTTGACATCGGCGGCAGACAACCAGAGCTGCACACCCGGGTCGGCGCTGCGCACATCCAGCGCAACGGCGCCACGCCAGGCGCTCTGGGCGAGATTGAGCGAAAAAGGGGAAGCCTGCATCACCCCGTCACGGATGCGACCGTCAAACTGCATCTGCGCCAGCGCAAGCGGGCTGCCCAGCACGTCGCCCACCCGGACGGTGATGTCGGTATCGTCTAGGCGCAGCGCTTGCGGCAGAATCGGTAGGTCGAGCGTGCGGGCAGATTTTTCGCTGCTGCTTTCGGTCTGACGCGGGCGATTGCGCCGGGGCGAAGACAGTGGCAGCAGCGATTCCAGCTCGGCGATATCCACGCGACTGATATCCAGCCTGGCCTGCAGAACCGGCTTGCCGCCCACGCGCTGCTGCACGAGCTCCGCATAGAGCGAGCTGTTACCCAGCTGCAGCAACACATCACGCCACTGCCATCCCAGCGCATCGCGTGAGAGCTTTGCGCCGACCACCAGCGGCACGGCCGCGGTCGAAGGCAGCCCAAACCAGGCGCCAATATCGCCGGCCCGGGCGGCGCCCAGACTGAAGGTCAGCGCGGTGCCTTCTTGCGCTGCGGCGGCAGAAAATGTGCCGCTGATCTGACCCACCACGTTATCGGTTTGCAGGGTGAGCGTCAGCGGGATGACGGCGTTTTGCATCAGTTCAACGAGGTTGCCGCCAGTGAGGCTGGCCTGCAGCGGCCGCCCCAGCAACGACGCCTTTAGTGTGCCGGACAAGGACTGTTGTGCGGGCAGTTGCAGGGCCAGCTTGTCGATGACGATGGCGACGGGTTTGCCACCCTCGACGTTGCCATAGCTCAGACGGCTCTGAGCCAGCGTCATCTCTGCCGACAAACTCGTCAGCAAGTCGGCCACCCGCGCACCTTTAGCGTTCAATGATAATTTCAGGTCACCCAGCTGCCCGGCAATACCCTCTGCCCCGGTGAGGAGTTTGGCAAGCCCGCCGATGGCGGATTGTTGTGCGGCCAACACCAGCCGCATGCGCGGCACGGGCAAGCGCGCGTCCACCGTCATCTCGCCGGCCAGCGGCACGCCCGTGACGGTGGCCTTGACGGGGATGGCAAGCTTGCCGTCGTGAAGCTGCACTTGCATCGCGGCGGCCTTGACTTCTCCCGGCAAACTCAGCCATTGCTCAACCTGCAAGGATAAGTCCAGCTCGACCTGATTTAAGCTGGCCAGACTGAAACGGGCATCGGCCAGACTGGCATACAGCTCGCGCAAATTAGTCGGTGCCGCGTCGTCTTGCTGTGGCGCGCCCAGAAAAGGGCGCAGATCTAGCGTGGGCAGGCTAAACGCACCGCTGATTTTTGGGCGCGCCCCCGCCAGGTCAATCTGCATGTCACCGGTCAGTACGGTCTTGCCCATGACGCCGGACAGCTGTTTCACCATCACGCTGCCAGGCACCCAGCTGACCTGCGCGGCGATGCCTGCTACCCCGGCATCCGGCAAATTCAGCGACAGGACGCGGCCGAAACCGGCGAGGTCTGGCGTACCCAGACCAAACTGTACGCTGCCGCCGCCCGGCGACATGCTGCCCTGCAGCGCCAGCGTGCTGCCGGCAAAATCCAGCGTCATCGTCAACGGCCAGGGTCCAGCACTGCCGGACAGTAACTGGCCAACTGGCCCACCCCGCACGTTGATTTTGTAACCCAGCGTCTGCTCCACCCGGCCCTCGGCGTCCACCGTCAGCGGCCCGTCGCGCGGCAGGCTGGCTTGCAGCTTGTCTAGAGCGAAGTCATGCCGCGCAGCGCCCGGCGCCTGGTAATCGATGGTGAGGGCGGCCACGCTGATGCGCTCAATCGCGATGCCGGCAAGCCAGCTTTTTAGCGCAGCGCTGTCTGCTGGCACAGCAGGCCCGGCATCAAGCGCTGCCTCGGTGCCGGTGTTGAAGGTCCAGTTATTACTGCCATCAAGCCGCTGCCGCAAATGCAGGCTGACCCTGCTGGCCGAAAGCGCATCGGCCTGTAGCCGACGCTGCAGCAAAGGCCAGGCATGCAGTGCCACCCTCGCCTCGCCAACCGTTAACAGGTCGCCACTGCCGAAACTGGCGGGATTGCCAATGCGCAGACCGCCAATCAATAAAGCGGGTCGCAAACTTAATTGAATGTGGAGCGCGCCATCAATATGAACCGGGCGCCCCAGCTGCGCTGACAGGACCGTACTGAGCTTTTGCCGGTAGGCGGCGCCATCGAGCTGCAGACCAAAAACGGCCAGGCTGATAAGCGCTGTGGATAAGACAACTGCGACACTAAAAATGAAGACAGCCAGCCTGTGCCTGCTCAACCACGCAGACTTCAGGCGAAACCTTATTTCTTCTGAATTCATGATTCAATAATTTTCAGGGACTCATACCCATGGTGGACGAAGCGCCTGGGAAAAAGCCGTTCAGGCTTCCCCATTGAAGACGCTAAATCCCAGCCTGCGCTGGGCTGACGCGTAGGCGGGAGAGGTGATCCCGTTAGCTGACGTCTCAGCGCCTGTCATCGCATCCGAACCGTTTTTCTTCCACACACCGGCGTTCTGGTGCAAGGGTTTCCGCAACGCGGCTTTCGGCCCTCACCCTCTTTGCGCCGGCAGCTTGTCGCGCACCATGCTGCCGCCCAGCCTGTTGATCGTAGCAGCGAATACCTGCGCGAAGGGAAGAATGGCAAGCAAAGAGTCCTGGAAGCAACGGGTAAATTCGTTCCACGTCTGAATATTCCCATGGCCTACACCACTCAGGGCAATTATCCGCAGCCGGCCGGAAAAATTGTGGGCTGCGTGACCAGCAACAGCAAAGATTAATTTGTGCGTTCTGTGAGCCGTTGAAAAACACGGCAAACTCAAACCAGGCGTGATGATGTCGCACTAGCCGGCATGATCACGCGCCCGGGTCACGCACCAACGGAGCGCGGTGACGTTTACGCCAGCGTCGCAGCACGTGCGCACGCCACAGCACATCAATAAGGAAATAGCCGCACACCGCCGCCGTGACAGCAAGCACGAGCAAACCGGTAATCAGCGGCAAGCCTACCGACTGGGCCCAGTCGACCAACACGGTGAGCCATTTGCCAACATTCGATTGCTGCGCAAGAATCTGGGCGGTTTCATTTGGCGCAGGAAAATCACGCTGCGCCGGCCCCACCCAGCCGGTCAGCGCCGCGCCGAGTTTGTAGGCCCCGTAATAGATCGCTGGAAAGGTCAGCGGATTGGTCACCAGGGTACTCAAGGCGGCTACCGGAAGATTGACCCGCAGCAAGACAGCGGCCAGGGCCGCAAATACGACCTGTGCAATCGGCAGCATGATGCCAAAAAATAAGCCAACGGCAACCCCACCGGCCACTGACGCGCGATTAAGCTGCCAGAGCGAATGATGGTGAAGATGATGGCCGAACGGCTTCAAAAAACGATTTTGTTTAATCGACTGGGGCGTCGGTAACCATTTAAAAAAACGCGTTTTACGCATGGGCACTTCGGGAAAAATGGAAAGACATCATGGTCATAAAAGAAGCAAAAGTAAGCAGCGATGCGGGCAGCTTCATCATACGCGACCGTGCTGCGTCTGGACGATCCACACACATCATGCGGATACGGAAGTTGTCCTGACAGAAACCCGGTCCGCCAAAAAATCCATCAGTACACGCACGCGGTAGGGCACGTGCCGATTTCCGGGCAACATCGCGTAAATGCCCAATTCCGGCATCCTGAAGTCAGCGAGAATCTCAACCACACGCCCCGCTGCCACCGCCTCGTCGATAATAAAATCCGGCTGACAAGTGAGCCCCATCCCTTGCGCGGCCGCTTCGGTCAGAGCCTCGCCGTTATTGGCATTCATGCGCGAGTGCACCGGAAACCCCATCAGGGTGCCGTCCACATAAAACTGCCAGACCTGCTGGCTGCCGCTGGTGGTGTAGCCCAGGCATTCGTGGTGCACAAGCTGCGACGGATGCCTGGGCTGCCCATGGCGGGCCAGGTAATCAGGCGAAGCAATCAGCGCCACGCGACTCATGCCGATCTTGCGGACCACATCACTGCTCTCAAGCCGGGGCGTAATGCGTATCGACAAATCAATGCCGTCCTCAATCAAATGGACGCGCCGGTCGGTGTAGTCCATATTCAGCGTGACTTCAGGATAGCGTTTGGCAAATTCCAGCATAAGCGGCGCGAGCCGCTTGAGCCCAAAACTTAAAGGCAGACTGATGCGGATGTTGCCCCGCGGTGTATGGCCTTGGTCGGCGATGCCGGCTTCGGCTACTTCGACCAGATTAAGGATCACGCGGCATTTTTCCAGATAGGCGGCCCCGGCAGAGGTGAGCGTCAGCCGGCGGGTACTGCGTGCCATCAGCTTGACTCCGAGGTGTGCTTCAAGCGCGGCAATCTGACGCGTCACAGCGGAACGGGCCAGCCCGGATTGCTGGGCGACCGCGGAAAAACTGCTTAACTCCGCCACTCGTACAAACAGCAGCATGGCATTGAGTCTATCCATTGTTGCATCCTGCGCAATAAACATTTGCGCATTGTCCCCTATTTCCGCACAAAAGACAGGCGTACAGTTCGGTCATTGCAAGGAGCAACGCGACTATGAACCCGCACTTACGCGCACACTTATCTGCCCGCCTGCCGACATTGTTCGTACCCCACGGTGCGCCGACCTTTGCCCTGCGCCCCGGAGCGGCGGGCGCGGCGATGGTGATCGCAGCCAGCACCCTGCCCACGCCGCGGGCCATCATCATCATCAGCCCGCACTGGGACACGGCCGAGCCCACCGTCGGGACCGCCTTGCGACCAGAAACAATCCATGATTTCAGTGGCTTTCCGCCAGAGCTGTACCAGTTACAGTATCCGGCAACGGGCTGCCCTGAAGCGGCACGGGAAGTCAGCGCGGCCATTGCGGCGGCCGGCCTCCCCGTACACACCAGTGCGCAGCAGGGACTAGACCACGGCGCCTGGATCCCTTTACGTGTGATGTTTCCCGATGCCGATGTCCCGGTGATTCCGTTGTCGCTGCAAAGCCGCACGGGCACAGCCGGCGCTTACGCGCTAGGCCAGGCCCTCGCGCCATTAGTGGCGCAAGGCTTCCTGATCATCGCCTCCGGCAACATCACCCATAATTTGCACGACTATCAGGTGGCCCGACAAAATGAAGGACAAACACCAGCCTATGTGCTGGCATTTTCAGGCTGGCTGGCTGAGCGACTCGCCGCGCATGATGTGTCAGCGCTGCTGGACTATCGACGGCAGGCACCAGGTGGCGCACAAGCGCATCCTAGCGACGAGCACCTGCTCCCGCTGTACGTGGCACTGGGTGCAGCAGGTGACAAGGCCATGGTCCAGCATCTGCATGCAGGCATCGACGATTATGTGTTTGCCATGGATGCCTATGCCTTCTCACCACCCCTGGTGTCAGACTACCTGTCGCGTGTCCGGTGTGACCTAAAAGCGATTTTGTGATGTTCTTGAATTTGGGTTTTGCTGTTTGATTTTTATCTGAATGCCCTTTCTGAAAGCGGGATTG
>Ga0105050_10010628_pt1 | contig 10023 bp, 8 predicted proteins | sample FRY01_FD_78088 | JGI IMG/M metagenome (GOLD analysis project Ga0105050, IMG submission 78088) | Freshwater microbial communities from Lake Fryxell liftoff mats and glacier meltwater in Antarctica - FRY-01 | ecosystem: Environmental > Aquatic > Freshwater > Ice > Glacier meltwater ... | reverse complement strand
TAGCATAATACCCACTACATAAGAAAGCGAGTACCAAGAGACAGCAAGCGGACCTAAAGAAATAATTACTGGATCAATATTAGGAAAATTCAGCATATTTTCTAGCTATTTAGGTTTAAGCTGCTTCCTCAGCCTTTGGATGAATGCCTAGTTCTAAAAAGACATCAAGTAGAGACTCGGTAAGCTGTGCTATCATTTCTTCTGTATGGGCGGGGGTAGGGGTTATACGTAAGCGTTCACTCCCTTCGGGAACTGTTGGAAAATTAATATGCTGGACAAAAATATTATGCTTTTCAATAAGCAGCTGTGATGCTTTGCGTGCTAGCTCAGGATCGCCAATAATTATAGGGATAATATGACTTTCATTACTAAAGAAATTGATACCAGCTTTTGTGAATGAACTTTTTACCAGTCCAACAATCTTTTGATGTTGTTTACGTTCCGTATCGGATTCTTTAAGGTGACATATGCTTGCGCGCGCAGCTGCTGTAATCGCTGGCGGTAGTGATGTAGTAAAAATAAAACCACTAGCTGTTAGCCGGATTGCATCTATTAGGTCAGCATCACCAGCTATATATCCACCAATTACCCCGTATGCCTTAGCAAGAGTCCCTTGTATTATATCTATTTTATCTTCGAGTCCAAGCATATTGGCTATACCAGCGCCTCTATCACCATAAAGACCTACACTATGAACTTCGTCAATATAGGTCATGGCGTTATATTTTTTTGCAAGAGCACAAATTTTTTCTATAGGGGAGATTAGCCCGTCCATAGAATAGGCTGATTCAAAGGCGATAACTTTTGGACGATCAATATCGATTGTTTTTAGTATTTCCTCGAGATGATCCATATCTAAATGTCGATAAATGCGCTTTTTTACATTAGAATTACGAATTCCTGCGATCATAGAAGCGTGGTTTAATTCATCAGATAAGAAGATAAGGTCTGGCATTATCTTTGCCAAAGTTGTTAAAGTGGCATCATTTGAGACATAACCAGAGGTAAAAACAAGTGCAGAATCTTTTTGATGAAGATCTGCAATTTCGTTTTCTAAGTTAACAATAGCATAGTTATTGCCACCAATATTTCTTGTTCCACCGGAACCAATACCATTTTCTAGAATGGCTTCGCTAGCAGCCTGAATAACTTTTGGATGCTGGCTCATACCAAGATAATCATTAATGCACCACATCGTAACAGCTTGCTTATTTTCTCCCCATGAAGCTAGAGGGAATTTACCCGCATGTCTTTGCACGCCGATAAAATTACGGTATCTGCCTTCATCTCTTATTTGTTGTACTTGATCTTTAAATGCAGCGTTATAATCGAACATTGGCGTCTCTATTAATAATCTTGATAACTATACATCAATTCCTACTCGTTGAGAATGAATTAAATTATAAATTTGTTATTTTTATTGAAATTGTTATATGAACACCTAGCAAGTAAAGAAAAAATTATTATCATCTGACAGGGAAATATTAAAATTATAATTGTTTTTATTAAATGATTTAATATCACCTGGTGAGTCTATAGCATTTCTTATGATGTAGTCTGCTAGCATTCCGCGAGCTCGTTTTGAATTCAGGGCGATGTTTTTCATACCACCATTTCTTGTTTCACGAAAATGAATATTGATTATTGGAAAATTTAAAAGGGCGGGGTTAATTGCTGCAGAATATTCATTTGACGCTAAGTTAACTAAAAAGTGATTTTTATGCGTTTGAAGCTCTAAATTTAATTGTGAAGTAATGTGTTCTTGCCAAAATTTAGCCATCCCTTTTGGCGCTATGGTTGGTAATTTACTGACCATTTCTAAGCGATAAGCTTTGATTTTATCTAGTGGTGATATTAATCCATATAACGCAGAAGCGATCCTTAAGTGATTTTGGGCAAATTGCAATTCTTTATTAGTAAAGCTGAAACTATCGATGTTTTTATAAACGTCACCAGTATAAGCAAACAATGCCTGCTTTTCTGGTATATTATTAAAATTCTGAAAGCGTTGATAATTCAATTCTGCTATTTTTGTACTAACACCCATTATTTTTGTTATTTGATCTTGGGATAATGATTGCAGCTTATTAATAATCAAATTAGTTTTGTCGCTTTTTGGTAAATCTGTAAACTCAGTAGATGGTGCTTCTGAGTTGAAATCCATTGATTTTGCTGGGGAAATTATACTAATCATTCTTTTGTTCAAGGTGGTTAAATTCTGCTCCTACAATAAAGATCATATTGACTATATAAAAGAATATTAGAGTAACAATGATGCTACCAAGGGAGCCATAAATAATATCTAGTTGATTATAATATACTAAATACTTAGATAGTAAGTAGCCACTAATTGTCCAGCCTAATACAGTTAAAAAAGCGCCAGGTATTACTTCTAAAAATCTAAGTTTTGCATTAGGTATGGTGTAATAAAGAGCGCAAACACTTAAGAATAAAGATAACGACATTATGGCATATCTAGCTATTTTTACAGCAGATTCATGACCTTCGATTAAAGCAAGGAATTGTGGAATTTTTTCAAGACCAATGGGTATTAATATTAGTATCAACATGGCTAAAGAAATCACAGAGCTAATGATTAAAAATTGGCCGATACTTAACAATCTTCTTAGGATATAATTTGGTGGTGATTTTATTTCATAAACTCTATTTAATATAGTTCTTAGGCACTCTACAAAAGACGATGAAGTCCAAATTGTACCAAAGATAGCTAGAGTCAAAAGACCTTGCGGTGGAGCGCTCATAAGTTCATGTATCCTTGACCTTATAGAGTCAATGGAATGGCTAGGCATGTTTTCTACAGCAAGACCAATAAACTTCTCGCCAAGTTCTGAGGCGCCAAAAAAACTCGTAAAAGCCAAGATAAAAATAAAGAAAGGGAAAATAGAAACTAGGATCATAAATGACATATAGCCAGAATGCTCGATACCATCATGCTCTATCATGTTGGTTATAGCTTTATATAAATTGCAAATTAGCCTTTTCATTTATTTAGGTCTTATTTTAAGTTCATTTCACCATAATTCTTTGCCATTATAAACTTTATTTTATTATTAGCAAGTATGGCTCTTGTAGGGCATAAAAATTAAGAATCTTAGTGCGGTGTTAAAAAATAGTTAAATTATATTAAATAATACTTGCATTACCCTACGTTATGCTTTATATTATTGTTTGAAGTAGATACAAGACTAATGAAACTACACGAAATTTGTAGAAAATATCAAAAGCTAAGTGGAGAATTATTATGGCGCGTAAAAATGATTACATTTTAGAAATAGATCAGTTTATTGGTGGAAAAATTTATTCACTAAGACTGGCAAAGGGGTTATCTCGTCAGCAATTATCGAAAGTAATAGGTGTAACGCATCAACAATTACAAAAATACGAAAAAGGTGCAAATAGAATTTCTGTAGGTAGATTGGTTTTAATTGCAAAAGCCCTTTCAAAGGACGTGTCATATTTTTATGAGGGCTTGGAAACAGATATACATGAGCCAGTCATGACTCAACACCAACGTATGTGTATCGAGGTGTCTCGTAACTTTATGAAAATTACGAGCTCAGAACATCAAAATGCAGTTAATACTTTGGTAAAATCTTTATCAAAAGTTGCGTAATAAATAAAAAACAACATACAGAAAACCGCTGATTCATAGGAGTTGGCGGTTTTTTTAATATCAACTTCAATGTATTGGCATTGTTTTTGCTTTATGTTATACTAAGAAACATAAAGTTTAGAAATTAGATGACTACCTAATTTTTGCCATTGGCATAGATTAAGTATGTTAGATAATCACATAGAATTAAATTATTAAATTGAGAGGAAGTTATGGGTGGTATATCTGATGCAATAGGAAAAGGTGTAGGACTTATTAATATTATGGGAGGTTCATCTGAAGCATTTGTTTCTAAAGCTACCGAAACAAAAGAGCAAGCCAAGGCAGAGATTGGCGATAAAATTGACGTTCAAAAGAGTATAAGCTCTGAAATACAAGTATTGCAAGGCATGTTGATAAAGGTAAAAAACACATCTGATGCTTTGATGAATGAGGATACGAGTGCTTTTAGTCAAAAAAAGGCCTTTGTTAAAACAACTGATGTAGGTAACTTTTCTGATTATATAAGATATACAACATCCGATGATGTTCGTGTTGACTCTACGGCGCATAATGGTGATACAAGAATTAACATAGCGCGGATTGCTACTAGATCGGAACAAATCATAGGTGGCGTGGGTGGTGCTGGTTTTAACAAAACTGATGCACTTGCAATGGATGGAACTATTCGCTTAAATTTTAATAATCAAGGAGATATAGATATTGATGTTACAGCTGACCAAACTTTAGATCAAATTTTGAATAATATTAATCATGCTCTGGTTAACAATCCTAATGCTGTAGCTAATGCCGATGGGAATGCCCTTGAAGCATTTTTAGTTCCGGGTGATAATGATACTGCTTTTATCGAAGTTTGTTCTAAGAAAACAGGAGATTATAGTGATATAACTTTTTCTTGGGAGAACTCTCATTTAATTCTTATGAACTCGGTAAATAATGTAAATGGAGTGGGGGCAATAGTTGACATTAATGGTGTGATGCGTCATCAAAATTCTAACGAATTTATAAATGCAGTAGCTGGGGTTTCTTTTACGGCTTTAAAAGTTAATACCCCTAATTATTATAACACTATTGAAGTTCAAGAAGATAACATAAAAGCTAAAAAAATGATTATTGAATTTGGTAATGCGCTAAATGAATTATCCTATTTTATTACAAAAAACGACCAAACCTCTCGTTCACATTTGAATGATAAGTATAGAGATCCATATGCTCCATTAGAGTCTTACAATTCATCTGAGTCGCCTTTAAGAGGTAATGCGGTTCTTGAAGAAGCAAAATTATTATGGTCTAAATTTACTAGTAAACAGATGCATAAAACTAGTGAAATCACTTCTATTTATGATATAGGAATGGCTCTTAAACCGGAAACAAGGGATGATGGAGTTACTTTTGATAGTTTAGTTTTTGAAGATGAATCTAAATTCAATAAGATGTTTGCTGAAAATTTTGAAGATGTACGAGCGTTGTTCGTTACCAGTGCTAAAATTACTCCAACAGTAGGAAATGTAGGGGAGATGCAATATGTTCCATCGGCGTTTAGTAAGCCTATAGTTTCAGGTATAGTAAGAGGTGATCTTGCTGTAGCTGTTACATATACTAATGGTGGTGAAGTGGAAGCTGATAATTTTATAATTACTTTAGCAAATGGTGTTCATGTGCAAGCAAAGAATTCTACATATCATGCTGAGGCGGCAAAGCCCTACTATATGATATCATTTGAAGACACGCAATTAGAGGGAATGAAGTTTGCTGTTTTTCCTAAAGGTGCTAATGTTGAGGTAGATAATTTTACTTTAAATTATAGTGCTGGTATTGCTAATATCATTAGATCAGATGCTAATCAGATGTTTGGTGAAGGTGGTTTTTATGGTTCTACTATCGATGCGGGTAAGGAAGTGCATTCTCAGCAAACGCGCTTAGAAGAAGAGCTAACGAGAGTTACTAAGGATCTTGATACGATGACGAGCAAATTAGAAAGTCAATTCCAACAAATTGCTATGATGGATGTTAGGGCAGCTATTAATATAGCAATGGTTGAAAAACTATTTGAAACTAGCTAAATTGTGCTTTAGAGTTGTTTGTATAATAATTATAATTATTAGGTTAATATGAAAGCATTTGAAAAATATAGAAGTACTGCGGTTGCTACTAGCGACACTTCGCATCAATTAATATTTATTTTTGATGAGATTATGAAATTATTACACTCTGCTCAGAAAGCAATGGGTGAACATGATCATGAGGCAAAATTCAAAGCTTTATCTAGAGTAATTGAAGTTTTCTATATTTTGAAGTCTGGGGTGGATTTAGAAATTGCTAATGAAAGCAATAAAGCTCTTGATATTTTTTACGGTGCAACCATAGTTAATCTGGAGCAGATCAATACTACAGGAGAAGAGCCTGAGGAGTTACAGTCAATGATAGAGGCTATTGCAGAAGTGCGTAGTGCGTTGGTTGCTAATGTAAATGGAAAACAAGAAGAAAATACATAACTGCCAAAAACCTATAGGAGTAATGTAATTTACGCTTGTAGGTTTAGCTTTTCCATATATCCATCCTTGCGAAATCGGTGAAAATTTGCTCTATAATTTTAGAATATTTATAAAGTTCATATCTTGTTGTAACATAAGTTAATGTTTATTATAAATAATGGTAATTACTAGCTAAGTTTAAGTTTAGCAAAAGATTATTACTGTGTGTAATAAGTTCTCAACTATTTAAATAGTTTTCCTACTTAAAAAATAAAAATATATATACGCCTTGTTCAGGGGCTTAAATTCATAAAAAATCTTCTGTTTTGTAATTACTCAAAATAGACTACATTTTAGAATTTTAGCAGTTGACGCCTAAATTATTAGGGCTACTCTTGCTATAAATTTACTAATAAAAGCTGATAAATGTTGTCTGCTGTAGGTATCACTGCTTGAATAGTAGAATAACTTATAAAAAATTGTAAATTTTATAAGTTATCGATGTAGAGTTCACCATAGCGGATTTAGTTTGACTAGAAATAGCTATGGTGAACATTACTTTGCTTGAGCTATTAGTTTCTCTAGCTACTAAATCTATTGGATATATACTTATATAATATATTAATTTGTGTCAGTTAGGTTTCTAAAATATGATGTTGTCTTAGTGATATTATTGCCCAGTGGAGCCAAAGCCTTTTTCGCCACGCTGAGTGTCATCTAGTGAATTGACTTCATCTAAAGTTACATGTTCATACTTTGCTATTACCATTTGCGCTATACGCATTCCTTGGGTGATTGTGAAATCTTCCTTACTATGGTTAATCAGGATGGCTTTAATTTCACCACGGTAATCAGCATCTATTGTACCAGGTGAATTTAATACAGTAATTCCGTGTTTTGCAGCCAATCCAGAGCGCGGTCTGATTTGAGCTTCCATGCCTGGGCGCAGAGCTATAGCAATACCGGTTGGTATAATTGCTACTTCGCCAGCTTTAATAATTACTGGAGTGTCGATAGCAGCAGATAAATCCATGCCAGCACTTTGCGCGGTTGCGTAATGCGGTAAAGCCAGGTGCGCCGCATTATCCAGCTTTTTGATTGCTATGCTGTTCATAAGGATTTTAAATAAGATTAATTTACTTAGTATGATTAATTAAGACCATGGCGGGAGTGACGGGACTCGAACCCGCGACCCTCTGCGTGACAGGCAGATACTCTAACCATCTGAGCTACACCCCCTTTTTAGGTCTTCTTTAGTAAAGCAAGGGTAATATATATCAGTTTCTTTTTGCCTGCAAGCATAAATTACAGAGTTTGCAAATTTGTTTTAAAAAGCGTGTTATATAGCTAATTTGTGTATTTTTATTAATATCAGGACTAAATGGCATAGTTGTTGCTTGTATATAAGCGAGACTTTGTGGCACAAAATTTGTCATTAAGTCATTAGGATCAAATATCTTTTATCCACTTGTATGATTTTAGTTAAATGAAAGCATATCTAAAGTATAGAAGTTAGTTTGAGTATTTAATGATTATTATATTCCAAAGTTTGTTCATAGTGAACATATTGGAAAATGAAACTAAAACGGAGATAAATTAATGGCTTTAACATTAGGAAATAATTTAACAGGATTAGTATCTAGAGAAGTAGATGCAGCAGGTAGAAGAGCTACTGGCCTAGGCGATAGCATGACAACTGGAATTAATAAATTTGTCCCAGTAGTAGATGCGTTCTTGGGTAATTCATTAAGAGATAACGAGGTTATCCTTGGCGCAGTTGCAAAAAACACTGCTTATAGTGTAAACATGCTAACTATTGCGAATGAATACATGAGTTCAGTAGCATCAGCTTTACAAGGTGCATTAACTGCAGTTAGTAGTGCAGGCCAAGTATCTGCAGATAAAATTCCAACATTACAAAGTAGTTTAACTGATAAAATTGATCAGGTAAAACTTCTGATAAGAACAGGTGATTTTGATAATAAATCACTATTCGCTGGTGACGTAAAGAATCTAGGTGTACAAGTTGGCCTAAACACAGCTGATAAGTTAGTTGTAAATATTAAAGATGCTGATAATGGTAAGCTTTTGAGATCTTCAATCACTTCAGCGCTTAATAACAAGATTGTTGCTGATGGTAATGCAGCTTCTGCTTATTACGCCACGGATGCAGAAATTGCAACTGATCTTGCAGCTAATGGGAATCTAGTGACTTTTGCTTTAACTAACGCAGGTGGTTCTGGTTCTGGTGGTGCTGTAATGTCCGATTTGCAGTTTGGTACAGCACTTGCTGCAGTTATAGTGACTAAACCATCTTTCGGTACGTTTTTACAGGAAGCGCTACCTACATTTGCAGCGTTATTGGAGACTAATAACGCTGGTGAAACTTTTAGTAATGCTCCAGCAGCAAGTATACAAGCTGTTATGGGGGCTGGTCCAAGAGCAGAAATGCTTGCCTTATTAGTAGATAGCGCACCAACTAATATAGATACTGTATCAGGGCGTGTTATTGCACAAGATGTAATAACAAATGCACTGTCATATGTACGTCAGGAACAGTCTAGTATTGCGAACCAGAAGAGTAATATTGTTGAAACTACAGACGCATTAAGAGCTACAACTAATGTAACTCAACAAGCTGCAGATTCATATTTGAAAGCTGATTATGTGTTAACTGCACAGGAATATTCAGAAACTCTTAGAACTATGGTTGCAGCGATTACTGCTCTGCAAGCGGCTAATAAGATTCCTGAAGCAGCTCAAAGACTACTTGATGCTCTTACTAGATAAGTTTTTCTATATATTTAGTTAATGATCTATCTTTATAAAAAGGCTGAGGTGCTAAAGCATCTCAGCCTTTTTTAATTAAGGGAGTAGGTAAGTTTGTAGGGCTCTATTATCAGAGTATTTAAGTCCACTAGTGAGTTTCTAAGTAGATGGAAATTAAAACCGAGTAAATAGAAAATGTTTTAAATAGAAGCAAGTTATGAGCCAAATTATGGCCTTAAATATCTCTATGGCTATATAAAAATAGCATCCTTCTGATGCAGATGCGTCACTATTCTATTATATCGAATCTATTATATCGAAGAATTTTAGCCCCTGATGAGCCTTATATTAAGGGTAAATAGATCTGTATAGATATTTCAATAAAGCTGGCAATATAATCAATTCCTATTTATCTTGAAATTTTTTCTTGGGTAAAGCGCTAAATCAATGCGAGACTGTTGTTATCTAGTGGTTTATCAATACAGACAAAAGCTTTGTAGTATAGCGCATAAGTTTGGGTTTAAAATATTAACAAGTTAAACATTTAATTAAGTTAACATCAGGCTTAAATAGATAAAAACAGCTTTAAAATAATGAGGATGTTTTAAAATGTACGGTTTAACTTATAGAAAACATAATAATATTTAAGAAATTACGTATTATACTTTTTCTTGTAAAATAAAAAGCTAAACCTATGAGTTTTTTATGGATTTTCTTCTTACTCCCAAATGATAAAAGGTAAGTAAATCTATAATAATAGGTAGAGATTTAAGGAAACCTTAGCAAAATTTCCGCCTATACTGTTATCATATAGCTGAAGAATTAAAGGCTAAATTCGAATTAATATTGATGATTTTCAACAGATCCCTTCTTTTTCAGTGCTAAGCATTGGATTCTATAATTGTGGTTAAAATGGTATATTGATACAAGCATGATCATAATTTAAAGAACTTTACTTTTAAAAAAATATGCTATTTTGAGTGTCAATATCAATATATTAGCGGACTATTAAAATGAATAAAAAATTACTGTTGTGCGCCAGGTAAACTAGCCACTGCCATTAAGTTAAGGAAATTTCTCGCTTAAAAATAAGGTTTAGAAGAATATATATTAAGTTCAATAAACCTAATATATATAGAGAGCGAT
>Ga0105050_10010627_pt1 | contig 10023 bp, 9 predicted proteins | sample FRY01_FD_78088 | JGI IMG/M metagenome (GOLD analysis project Ga0105050, IMG submission 78088) | Freshwater microbial communities from Lake Fryxell liftoff mats and glacier meltwater in Antarctica - FRY-01 | ecosystem: Environmental > Aquatic > Freshwater > Ice > Glacier meltwater ... | reverse complement strand
CCTGCGAAGTGTGCGGGTGCGAGTTCGTAGGCCTCAGGCACTATCTGACCTATCGGGCCTGCAAAAAACCCGAATGCAAGACGGAAGTGCGCCGGCGGGCCTGGCAGGCCTGGCAGGAGACTAGGAAAAAGGAAAAGGCCAGCGAGACGGTAAACGAACCCAAGGCGAAAAAGAAACCGTGCCTAAAATGCGGCAAGTTTATTCCTGGCCCCAACCGCTTATGCTCATCGTGTAGGCACAGTAATCGGGAACATTACGCCTTTGCGGATGCGTGGATGTAGGCAGAAACAGGCTTCACCCGCGGCGGCGAGTCGCGGTATTTTAAATAGGCAGGAGGAAACACATGCACAGCGTAGTTAAGCGGGACCTGGCGATCCGGGCAGCCGGACGGGTAGACATCACCACAGCTAAGGCCACCGAAGTGATCGACGGTTTTATAAAGGACATCGTGGACGCTCTGGTAAAAGGCGCTGAGGTCACCCTGCATGGCTTCGGAAAGTTCAGCGTCAAGACGCAGGCAGCCCGGACCGGACGGAACCCGCAAACCGGAGCCCCGGTGAACATCCCGGCCAAGAAGAAGGTGGTATTTAAAGCCCAGAAGGCCTTGAAGGACGCGGTGCAGTAAGGCAGGCTATCTACTTCGCAAACCCATAACTTGGCCGGGGGTACAGGAGCCCCCGGCTTTCCATGGAGACACGACCATGAAACGAAAAATGATTGTGGCAATTTTGTTTTTGACTGCGGCGGTTCTTTGTCTCTGCCAATTCGACCTTTCCTCGTCACTAAAGGAGGCCAAGGCTGAAAGCACGGTTCATTCCTTGTTTCCTTCAGAGTGGAGGCAATCCAGTTCTCCTGACAAAATGGGTCGTGGAACTATAAAAATGGCGCAGAGGGATTCCCTCACCCTCTTAAATTTCGGCTTCCCTTACGCTGGCCCACAGCAGGCTGTTTTGACCTTGAGGATTCACCCAGCACATGGGAAGGACGTAATGCTGATGATTACACGTGGACAATTCATTGTCAGCCCATTCGGCACAAAAATTAACGTACGGTTTGACGAAGGGAAGCTGATGAAGTTTTTAGTACGTGGGTCAGCTAGTTACGATTCCACGATTGTCTATATTGATGATTACAAAAGGTTTATCGCCCATCTTAAAAAGTCCCAAAAACTCAAAATTGAAGCTCTTTTTTACCAGGAGGGGAACCAGACCATAGAGTTCGATGTTTCTGGTCTAAAATGGCCACCTCCTTCTGATGGTGGCGAATGAGGTAGCCCCCGCCACCATCCGAACCATCCGAACCCACACATCTCAAGCCGGGACCTCTACCCAGGGGTCCCGGCTCTTTTTTTTTGCCGTTTTTCCTAAAACTGCCATCGTACTACTGTAAACTGGCCTCTCCCAACCCCATCGAATTGCCTTAAAATGCAACCATGCTTCTGGAACTCCTTCAGCGGGGACTTAACCGTGCAAAAAAAATGACCAGTGTGCAAGAGCCGTCAGTCATAAAGCGGGAGCTGGCCACCCCCCTGTCAGCGCCCAATTTCGCCCAACTAGTGGCCGGATCGTTCACCCTGGATGGTCTGACAAGCGACGTCTCCAGTCCCTATAAACAGCACATCTGGGTCTATGCTTGTGTAAATGCCATCGCCCAGAATATCGCCGCGGTACCTTTCAACTTCTACGCCGGAACCAAAAAGGACAAGCGCCCGGTGGAGGCTGGCCCCCTGGTGGACCTGTTTGAAACCCCGAACCCCACGATGAGCGGGTACCAGCTCATGGAAGCCATGCTGATCTTTCTGGGGCTTAACGGGGAAGCTATGTGCATCGCCGAGCGTCCAAATATCGCCACCCTGCCGGAAGAAATCTGGCCCCTGCCTCCCTCCCGTTTTCAGCATGTGCCGGGTAAAAATGGCCTAATCCTCGGCTGGATATACCGGAAGAACGGACAGCAGATCCCCTTGAAACCCCACGAGGTTATTCACCTGAGGTATTTTAACCCCTACGACGATTATCGGGGCCTATCGCCTATCGAAGTGGCCCGCTTAAGCCTCGAGCAGGATGTCTACGCCTCCCAATACAACCGGAATTTTTTCATTAATGGGGCGCAGCCCGGCGGGGTCCTGGAAAGCAAAGAGAACCTGATGCAGGAGGAGTTCGACCGCCTCCTGGCGCAATGGGGCGACCGCCACCAGGGCGTCAGCAAAACCCACAAGATAGCCCTCCTGGAAGGCGGCATCACATACAAGCAGACCGGCATATCTCAATCAGACATGCTCTTCCTCGAGGGGCGTAAACTTAATCGGGAAGAAATTTTGGGCGGCGTTTACAAGGTTCCTAAAGGCGAACTCGGGATTGAGGATGATACCGGTTCTTATGCCAAAGACAAGGTGCGCCGAAAGCTGTTTTGGGAGACGACCCTTGACCCCAAGATGGTCTTGATTGAGTTCGCGTTTTGGAGCCAGCTTTGCAAGGGGATCGCTGGCGGGGCGGTCTGGCCTGAGTTTGACCGCAAGTCCATCCCGGCCCTGCAAGAAGACCGGGGGCTGCTCCTGGAACAGGCCAGGACCCTATGGGGTATGGGGTACCCCGCCGACGTGGTCAATGAATATCTGGACCTGGGCCTGCCCGAGGTGGACGGTGGCGACATTGGCTATCTGCCCTTCAACCTCCAGCCGGTGGGATCGGCGCCGCCTGAACCAACTGCGGCCGCACCCGCACCCCCGGAGAAGACATCCTTACCACCGGCTCGAGGCGGAGTATTCCAACTCCCCACCCCGGCCCGACGCGTCGTCCAGGGCTACTGGCAGAATTTCAACAATCTTCGCACGGTCATGGAGGAGAAGTTCCACAGCAAAATCAAGCGGTACTTCTTCGAGCAGCGCAAGATTCAACTTAAGCTCCTATCCGACAAACTGGGCGGCAAGGCTATCCAGAAGGAAATGGCCGATGACCTGCTGTTCAACCTGGAAGAGGCCAACCAGAAATTACAGAAGGCGGCCTGGACATTCTGGCTGAACGCCGGCCAGGAAGCGGGCCAGTCTATTTACGCTGAGCTTGGGCTTGATCCGAGCGATTTCATCATCCAGGACAGCCCGGCCATTGAAGTGCTCCAGACGAAGCTCATCAAGGTCACCGAGATTAACGACATAACCAGAAAGTCGCTCCGGGACACCCTATCCGAGGGCCTGGGCCAGCTTGAGTCGGTCGGCCAGTTGCAGGACCGGGTGCGCACAGTCTTCAACACATATGAGAAGCCGGCCACGGGCACCGTGTCCCGCAGCCTGACCATCGCCCGGACGGAAACGGGCCAGGCCATGGGGGCCGCCCGGGATGCGGCCATGGATCAATTGGGAGTCGAAAAGATCGCCTGGAGCACTGCCGGGGATGCTGAGGTCAGAGACAGCCACTCCATGAATGCGTCAATGGGTGCGATAAAGCGTGGGGAAACCTTCCCGAATGGGTGCCGGTACCCCTGTGATCCGGCTGGGCCGGCTGGCGAAGTGATCAATTGCCGGTGTGTTTCGTTGCCCATTTTGGAAAAGAATTGAAGGAGAACGCCATGAAGCTGATCCATAAAGACCTTGATTTTGAGGTGCGACAGGTAGGCGGCCCAGAAGACCGCACCCTGGAATTTGTTGGTTCCACCGCGGACGTGGACCGCTACGGCGACATCATCGAGGTGGCCGGTTGGGACGTAAAAAATTACATGAAAAATCCGGTCTTCCTCTGGGCGCATGACTACACGCAGCCCCCCGTGGGCAAAGCAATTATGGTCAAAAAGTCTGAAGAAGATGGCCTGACATTCCGGATCCAGTTTGCCTCCCCGGAAGAGTATGCCTTTGCCGACACCATTTACAAACTGTACCTGGGCGGTTACCTCAAGGCCACCTCCGTGGGTTTTCAGGGCTTAGAGCGGGAGCCCATCGTGGGGAAAAAAGACGAGCAGGGATACCAGGAGCATACAGGGTTCAGATACCTGAAATCCGAGCTTTACGAACTGTCGGCCGTCCCGGTGCCGGCCAACCCCAACGCTGTCATGATGGCGGTCCAAAAGGGGGTCATCTCGGAAGATCAGGCTCGGCTCTTTCAACCCCCAGAACCATCGCCTTCGAGCGACCTTGACCAACGCCTGGTCGAACTGGGTCTTGAGCCCTTAAGTGAGGATACAGTGCCGGCGCTCTGCGCCCTGGTGTACGCCCTCAAGGCCGAACTGGTCGACCTTGCCGAAGCCCCACCCGTGAAATTCGACCTGGTACTTTCCGAGGAGCAACTGGAAAAGATCAGGGCAGAATTGGAACTGAAGACTGGCGTCACGCTCGAAACCAAGGCGGGCGCGGTTTTGAACGCTAAAAATAAGGCGGCCCTGCAGCAGGCCGTGGCATTGATCCAACAGGTCTTGACGGCTGCGGAGCCTGCCTCCAAAGAAGATAAAAGCATCACCCCGATTCAGAGCATCTATTCTCTCGCGTTGAACCCCGGCGAAACAGAGCCTAATGGGGTGAGACGAGCGGGGGAGTCTGAGGACGCGGCGGAACTTGACGAACTGCGCAATTTAACCCAAAACCTGCACCTCACGGTGTGCACGCCCAAGGAGTAAATCATGGAGAAAATCAAGGAATTACTCGCAGATATCCAAACCAAATTGGGGGCGACGGTGGCCGGAGCGAACGGCGTTCCGGTTTCCATCCTGGAAGCCTTCAAAATGTTCCCCGAACTCCACGACAAATATGCCGCCCTGGAAACCCGGTTCGGCGAGATGGAAAAGCATGCCAAACCCCGCAAGTGGGCCGCCCTAGACGGGATGGACCCCGAGAAGTTTTCGTTATGCCGGGCACTGAACTATATCAAGCAGGGCACGCCCTTGGACCAGTGGAAGAGCGCCGGCTATGAAGCCGAAGTCTTCCAGCAGACCCGCAAGACCATGGGTACCACCGATGACGTCAGCGGCGGCTACCTGGTGCCCGCCCAGGCCATGCCGGAGTTCATCGAAATGTACCGCGCCGAAGCGGTCTGCATCAAAATGGGTGCACGGGTCATCTCCGGCCTCAAAGGCTCCCCGGTGACCTTCGTCAAACAGACCGGCGGCGCCACGGCGTACTGGGTAGGTGAAGGCGAAGCCCCTCCTCCCACCGATTTAACTTTCGGGGTGATCAAGTTGTTTCCCAAAAAGTTGATGGCGCTCACCTACATCAATAATGAACTGATTCGGCGCTCTAATCCCAGCGCTGAGACTCTGGTGCGCCAGGACCTGGCGATGGCTCTGGGGGCGGCCCTGGACTATGCGGTCTTGCGCGGTTCCGGTTCGGAAAATATGCCCCTCGGCATCGCCAACACCCCGGGGATCAACACCGTCATCATGGGTTCCGGTGCCGGGGCTGTCCCCGACTGGACGACCCCCTGGCCGGACATGGAATACGAACTGGCCGTTGATAACGCTCTGCGTGGCAGGTTGGGGTTCGTCTTCCATCCGGCCATCAAACGGGTGCTGAAGAAGCTGCGTAACCCGTACTTCTCCGGGGACACCGGGGGCGAATATCCGATGCTTCCCTTGTCCGATGCTCAGATTGAGGGCGCTATCGGTTATCCCTTCGCCATCACCACGCAGCTCCCGGTGAATCTGGTGGCCGGCAGCTCCACCAACTGCACGGAGATTTACTTCGGCAATTGGCTTGAGGTGCTGATCGCTGAATGGACCGGCTTCGAGATTCTGGCTTCCAATGTGGCCGGTACCGCCTTCGCCACGGATCAGACCTGGGTGCGGATCATTACTGAAGCGGACGCTGCCCTGCGCCATCCCGAGAGCATGTGCCTGTGCAACACCGCCCGGATCGCGTCCAGCAACTAGTCTTGAACTTTGACAAGGGGGCCCGGGTCAGCGGGCCTTGGCCCCCGATGCTTAAATAATAAGGAGTAGGTCATGCCAAAATATACTGCACACCAAAACACCAAAGCGGTGCACAGCTTCCTTCCGCAATCCCTGGCGGTTCAGGTAAACAAGGGGGCCGGGGTTGATTGTCAGGGGTTCGATGAGGCCATGATCGTCCTGGAGGCCGGTCTCACCTCTGGCAGCGGCTCCCATGTGTTCAAAATCCAGGAGTGTGCCACCGATACTGACACCAGTTATGCCGACATCCCCGGGGCCGTCTTCACCGCCATTACCACCGGGAACGATGACGCGGCTTATGTGGGCCGCCTGAACCTCCGTAGCCGGAAGCGGTTTATCCGGGTTTACAATACCGGCTCGGACGCCGTTCTATTGGCTTCGGCCGTGGTGATCCTCATGGGCGCCAGAGTGGAGCCGGTTACGCAGGTCAACACGGCGGTCTTCAGCGTTTAAGGGAATCGGGATGAAATTAGCGGTGAACTACCGGATAAAACCAGGATACACGGTGCGCCTACCGTTACGAGTTCTGCTTCGGGGAGGGGATCTATTAGAGAACCCTCCCCCCGAACTTGTAAAAAATAACATCTGGAAATTGGAGCTTGTGCGCTCTGTTGATGCCCTGGTCCCCGAACCGCAGCCGATTTGCCAGCCTGACGTTTTGCTTGACGGGGCCTGGGCCGGCCGCCGGTGTTTTATTATCGGCGGTGGCCCAAGCCTGGTCGGGTTCGACTTCTCGCAACTTGAGGGAGAATTAGTGATCGGAGTAAATCGGACCTTCGAGAAATTTGACCCGTCAGTGATCTTCTCCATTGATTTACGGCTGTACAAGTGGATCATGGGAGGCAAATTGGGGTCTGACGTGAGAGAGAAGTTTTTGCAATCCGCAGCCGCAAAGTTGTGGCTGGATGTCCTTAATTATGATTTCGATCCATCAATAACGAAAATCCCGGTGATGGATATCGCTCCCAATTATTCTCTTAGCCCAAGCCTGAAGAAAGGGCTGCCACTGTTTACCAATAGCGGCATGGGTGCCATGAATCTGGCGATTTGTTTGGGCGCCAACCCTATTTACCTCCTGGGCTTTGACCTGCATACCCAAGGGAAATTTCAGAGATGGTGGCATGACGGCTACCCCGAGGTCCAGCGGGATAACGTGTACAAGAGTTTCATCCAGGAGTTCGAGTTTACATCCTTGGCTATCCAGGAGACAGGGGCGCAGATAATCAATCTCAATCCCGATTCAGCCCTGCAGTGTTTCGAGTTCGGGAAGATGCCTGACCAAAAGGTTCTTCCGGATGTGCCAGTTGTTGCAAAATTTGCAACAGGTGACGGCAAGGTGACGGTCATCACCCCAACGGGTGACCGGCCCGAGGCCCTTGCGCTCCTCCGGCGGTGGATGGCGACCCAGACCCGGCAGGCTGACCAGTGGATCATCATTGACGACGGCACGAAGCCAGTCAAGGCCAAAAAATTTCCTGGCGCCAAGGTGATTCGGCGCAACCCTAGGAAGGATGACCCGGCCTGCACCCTGGGAGAAAATCTTCGGGTTGCCCTCCCTCACATCGCCCATGAGAAGGTGCTGGTCATGGAGGATGACGATTGGTACGGGCCGGACTACATCGCCACCATGGCCGACCTCCTGGAGGATCACGAGCTGGTAGGAATCTCAGGTACCAAGTATTACCACCCGGGCATTCCTGGTTATCGGGAGATGGGCCGGGGGGACCATGCGTCGCTTTCTCAAACGGCTTTCCGAAAATCCCTATTGCCTGAACTGGAGAAGGCGATTCCATTTGACAACAGCCTGCCGGATTATCCGGAGTGCTCGGTTGACATGAGGCTATGGGCGAGAGCTAACGGGAACAGCCGTCTCGTGCCCGGTGCTGATATGCAACTGCATTGTTCGATAAAGGGTATGCCCGGGCGTGGTGGGGCCGGGGTGGGGCACGACAAGCGTTTCTACACCCCAGATAAAGACCTAACGAAGTTTCAGGAATGGTGCGACGACGTGGAGGCGTACCGTGGATTTATCAAGGCGTAATCAGCTGGTGGTTTACACCGCTATCGCTGGGAGAGGACGGGATGATCTTGTTGACCCCGTGCCTGCGCCCGGAGTCGATTACGTTTGCTTCACGGATCAGCCTTTAACCTCAAAGATTTGGGGTATCCGGCCTTTCGCCTGGACGCACTTGACCCAGGCCGTGCGCACGGCGAAGCACCCCAAGGTCTTGCCCCATGAATATTTCCCGGATCACAGCATGAGCATTTGGATTGACGCTAATATCGCTCCGTCGCCAGACATTGGCAAAGTGGCCGAATTTTACCTGTCCCGTTACGACCTGGCCCTGCACCGGCATCCGCGGCGGGACTGCCTTTATAAAGAAGCTGAGGTGGTTTCTGAGGTTCAAAAAGACTTCCCGTCGACCATCGATAGGATCATTTCCCGGTATTCTCAGAACGGGATGCCTCACGACTTCGGCCTGTGGGAGTGCGGAATTTTATTCAGGCGCCATCTATCCCCCGATATCGTCACAGCCATGGAATTGTGGTGGAGGGAAATCGAGGCCGGGTCCCAATCGGATCAAATACACTGGGCGTATGTTGTGTGGAAATTAGGGCTGAAATTTCGGACCATCGACGGCAATCTCCGGGAGAGTCCTTTTTTCAGATACAAGCCGCACCCGGCAATTTACTGGGGCGCTATGGGGGAGGCATCGTGAAGCTCGTATCCTATTTGATCGCCACGCATGACCGCAAGGATGTCCTCAAGAGGCACCTTGATATGCTCAATGACCAGACCTGGCCGGAGTGGTTTGAGGTCATCGTTTGCGATGACGGCTCCACAGATGGCACCCAGGAAATGCTGGCCGGCATGGGAAACACCTGGCATTACACCCTGCAATGGTTCGATACCGGCAACGTGGACACGAACACCGCGGCTAAGTCCCGCAACAACGGCATCCGGGCGGCCAAGGGCGACATTTTCATCTTTGCTGATGACGACTGTCTCCCGCACAGAGAACTCATAAAGTCTTTTGTGGGGCGGCATAACCCTCAAGAGGTTCAAATGGGGTATCTCGCGAACCAGGAGGCTTACCTGGACATGGTTCTGCCGGTCACCCCGAAGTATGAAATGAAAACCTGGTGGGCCGACGCCCAGGCTGGCAAGTTCTGTCACTTTCGGTCGAACTGTTTTTGTTTGTCGCCCCGGGCGGCCAGATCACCGGCGAAAGACGGGAGTTTCGGATTTGATGAGCGATTTGTCGGCTACGGCCATGAGGATATCGAGTACGGCCGACGCCTTCATTCCCTGGGCTACAAGTTGGTCTGGAATCCAGACGCTGTTGTCTGGCACATGAACCCCGGCGCCGCCCCGCAGCAAGATCGCGCTCAGAAAGCGTCCGATGTGGTCAAAAGCGGGGCACTACTGGATAAGATTATGGCCGCCCCCTGGCCCGTCTACCCCGGCTTCGTCAATATCGCCGGCATGATGTCTGAGACAGAACTCCGATGGCTTTATGAGACGGCGCGGAAAATGGAGGAGATTGTTGAACTCGGCTCTTGGCAGGGCCGCAGCACCCACGCCCTGCTTTCCGGGTGCAAAGGGCCGGTTTATGCGGTGGATCATTGGGACCCGGAATATATCGGCATCCCCGGGCTGTCTGCCCAGATCATCGAAGAAAACTGGCGGGCCTTTTCTGACAACCTCAAGGGGTTCGACAATCTGCAAATTATGAAAATGCCCTCCCTGAAGGCGGCTGAGGCTTTCCGGGGTCGGTCGGTTGACATGGTCTTCATCGACGCCGACCACGCCTACGGGTCGGTAATGGCTGACATCCGGGCCTGGCTCCCCAAGGCGACCAAGATGATTGCGGGGCATGATTATGACAAAGTACAGCATCCCGGGGTGATCAAGGCGGTTGATGAGATGTTCGGACCGGTGCAAGTGGTCGATACGATATGGTTCAAGGATCTGCGAGGCGCTCCCATGAAAGAAAAAAAACCGGAAACTAAGAAGCCGAAAGCCCGAAGCATCAAGAAGCCGCCCCGGGACCGGGCCATCAAACCGGAAGAGACGGAGACCAGGTAAATGCTTCTCACCACCACGATAACCGAGGCCCCCACCGATGGCTGATT
>Ga0105050_10010623_pt1 | contig 10030 bp, 6 predicted proteins | sample FRY01_FD_78088 | JGI IMG/M metagenome (GOLD analysis project Ga0105050, IMG submission 78088) | Freshwater microbial communities from Lake Fryxell liftoff mats and glacier meltwater in Antarctica - FRY-01 | ecosystem: Environmental > Aquatic > Freshwater > Ice > Glacier meltwater ... | reverse complement strand
TGCGCGCATTTTCCTGCAACGGCAGCTCACGCACATCCAGTAGCAACCATTGATCCGCCACGGTGAAGTCCTTTGCCTCCGGTGCTCCTTGGGACACCGCACTGAGGAAGCGTAACATCCGCGCGCCTTCATGCGGCGTGATGCCTTGCTCTGCGGGCACCACGCGGCAGAGATCGCCACCCCAGCGGTCAAACGCCGCCGCGATGCCGCTGCTAGTTGGCTCTGGGCCGGATTCAAAACCTGCGTTGGTCAAAGGCACCGCTGTTGCCGTCGTGGTCGTAAAGTGTGCATATACCAACGAGGTGCAGAACATCCCGAACACAATGCCGGCTGCTGCCGCCCAGAGCGGACGCCATTGGAGCCAGTGGATCGCCCTCCTCTCACAGTGGATCATCATCGTCGGTTGCAATGACGGCCTGAGCACAGAACACTCCGACAGCGCCAGATCGACATTGAGGTATTCGACAAAAAGCGCACGGAACTCCGCATCATCACGCAACGCTTGCTCCAGCATCGCCGTCGTCTCGGCGCTTGCCGTGCCTTCCGCATACTGCCGCATCCAATCGAATCGTGAGTCGTTTGTGTTCATGACCAGTCCTCCTTCATCAGCACGCCGCGCGTGCATTCGATCAACGCCAGTCGGATGCGATGCAGCCGCTTGTAAAGCGCCGCGATGCTTTGTCCGAAAAACTGAGCCAGTTCACGGATGCGCGTGTCCGGCGCATACGCAGAGTCCACCAGTCGCCGTTGTTCAGCCGGCAGCTTCTCCAAGCAAAGACGCAAAGCCTCACGCTGAGCCGCAAGCCGTTCCGCATTCTCCTCCGCATGGCAGGCCAGCAAGTCCGTCAGATCATCGCCGAACACATGGCGGTCGCGCCCGCGATCCCGCTGCCATGAAAGCACCTTCATCTTCGCCACCCCGAACGCCCAGCGACGGAAATCCTCACCCGACGCATACTCGCCAAACTTCCGCCACAGCACGATGGCGACCTCCTGCATCACATCATTCGCATCACACAAAGTCGGCACCAGCGACCGCACGAACGCCCGCACCGCAGGCTCATGCGCCGTGAAGAGGCGCAGGAAATCGTCGTGCTGTAGGTCGTCCGAAGGGTTCATTCATAACAGCATTCCGCAGGAGTCTGAGATTGGACGAAAAAAGTTCAAAAAGTGGAAATGCGGCGTCAGATGATGGTGGTGGAGTCGCTCAGCTTGAAGAAGCTGAGGCCGTCCCGAGTTCCTCGTCTTGAAGCAGCGACCTTGCCCGTAACTCCTGCAAGCGCCTCGGCAGCTGCTCACGAATACGCTCCGCGCAGTCATTGGCATCGTGCTTGGCCAATGACGTTCCCGAGGCCAGTTTGCGCTATCTGCCGAGCCAGCGCTGCTCTTTCCCATCGGCGAGGGTCCACTGGCGGACTTGGCCGGTCCAGTCGCTGGTGAGGGCGGTGGTGTCGTCCTGGGTGAAGGTGACGCGGAAGGTGCTGGCCTCGTAACCCTGGCTTTGGGTGAGCGCAGTTCCGTCCGGTTTCCAGGCGCGGGCGGTGGCGTCGTGACCGCCGGTCAGAATGCGGCCGTCTTTGGCGAAGGCGAAGGTGAGGCAGCCGCGCTCGTGGGCGATCCATTTGGCGGCGATGTTCTTCTGCGCGAGATCGACGAGCAGGGCGCTGCCATCGCCGGTGGCGAGGCCGAGGATTTTGCCATCGGCGCGCCAGGCGATGTCATTGATCCCATCGACGGCGCCTTCGATGGAAACGGGCTCAGCGCCGGTGGCGGCGGGGTAGAGGTAGAGGCCGGAGGCGCGGTCGGCACTGGCGAGGGTTTTGCCGTCGGGCGAGAACTGGATGCCCGTGATGAAGTCGCTGTGCTTCTTCATCGTGTAGGCGAGGGAGCCGTCGGCGACGCGATAGACGCGGACGAGTTTCTCGGGGCCGCCGAGGGCGATGAGGCTTTGGTCGGGGCTGAGGTCGGCGGCGAGGACGATGTCGAAATCTTCGCCGAGCGTGGCCAAGGTTTTACCGGTCGTGATGTCGATGAGGACGGCTTTGCCTGATTCGGTCGCTTTGCCGCCGGCCATGAGGAGGAGTCGTCCGTTGCGGCTGAAGCGCAGCACGCGGAGGTCACCGGGTTCAAAGGCAATGCTGCCGATGCGCTGACCATTGGACAGGTCATAGAGGGTCGCTTCGCGATGACCGCCGATGGCGGCGAGCGGCGCCCAGGGATTCGCGGCAAGGGCGCTGACGGGCAGCGGGCGGACGAGCTTGGCCGGGGCGGCGATGGGTGGCAGTGTCGTGATGAAGGCGATGGGTTCCTTCGGTGCGCCGAGCGTGGCGGGATCGATCGTGATGTCGAGCGACGAGGTGGCTTTCTTCGCGACGCCGGTGGCGCTCGCTTTGAGTCCACCTTCGATCCATTGCTTGATGATAGCGAGCGTGTCGGTGGACAGCTTGTCCTTTTCCGGCGGCATGGGTTCTTCATCGCCGATGTGGGCGATGGAGCGGAAAAGGATGCTGTTCTCCGCGATGCCGGGCTGCACGGAGGCACCGGACGAGCCGCCTTTTTCGATTGTCTCCACGGTAGTGAGGTCGAGTCCGGCGCGGGTCTTGCCGGGGCGGTGGCAGTTCACGCAATGCGTCCGCAGGATGGGCAGGACGTCGTCGGCAAAGTTCGGGCCATCGGCGGCGGGCAGAGGCGCGGTCAGGAAAAGGGTGGGGATGAGGAAGAAGATCGTCTTCATTATGATTAGGGACAGAAAGATTAGGGACAGAAAGATGGAAGAGGCAGAAATACTGAAATTTTTCTGTCTCCAATCTTTCTGTCGGAATTCATTTAGTGATGGTATTCAGTGAGACTTCGTGGCGGGCGATATTGATCCAGTGAATCGCCTCGAGCGGGCTGGGGGCCAAAAGTTTTCGGAGTTGGTATTGATGGCCTGCGGTGAGTTCCTCCTGAAAGGTAGTGATTCGGAACGCCTCGTGAGGCGATGCCAAATGAAAGCGCTGGTTGCCGAGCGGCACCTCATCGAGCTGCATCGGCATTTGCTGAATCACCGCGTTGTCGCCGCCGAGGCAATCTACCAGGGCCTGAGTGTAAAGCGTTTGGTGCAGCGACGTGCCCCAGTCAGCAAGCAGTTCCAGTATCAATTGGCGCAACTCCTCCGGACCATGCCAGTCATGCTCCAGCACGCAAAAGTTTCGCCGATCACCGTCACTGAGCGCTGCGTTCACGAACTGTGATTCCACTGAGGCGGGCCGGAAGTTGATGAGCTTGCCTCTCTCTCCATTGACCGCGAGCAGGTAGTTCAGGAGTTGGGCGACGTGCGACTGCGTGAGCCTGGTCACGGCTTTGAGTTCGTAAATGGCGACTCGGTTGATGACCAAGTCGAGATACAGTGTTTTGAGAAAGGAGCGAAACGTTAGCGTAACCGGGACTTCGCAGTCCACCTGAAATCCTCCCTCGCGGAGAAGGTGGGCGAGGAGGCCTTGGTAAACGGATTCATCGCACTGGCATCCCAATACCTTCTGTGTCGCGAAGGCGCGGGTCATCACGTCATAGTCGAGCTTGCCAAACTCGGCCTTGGTCAGGCGTGGGAAGGTGATGGGGCAGTGAATCGGCATTAAGGTCAATATTCTTCCATTTTTCTGTCTCCAATCTTTCTGACCCATGTCCAATCGTCTCCCATTCCGTCAGTGATTAAAAAGAAACTCGGAGCTGTTCAGCAGGGTCCAGAAAATATCCTCAAAGGCGGCGTCGCGACCGCCGGGATGCGTCTTGAGCAGTTCCGTAAACGCGGTTTTTTCCGCAGCAGTCGGCAGGCGACTGAGCGTGGTGAGGCTGAGATAATCGAGCACCTTGGACATGTCGTTTTCGAAGCGCGGGAGCCACTCGTGGAGCCGGTTGCCGTAGCGGATGCTGGTGGTCACGGTGTCGCCATTGATGAGGTGGAGCGCTTGCGTGAGGGTCGGGGCATTCTTGATGTCGCAGGTGCAGGGCGTCTCGCGGCGGGTGCGTCCGAAGAGATTGAGGAAGTCATTGGTGATGCCGCCATCGAAGATCTGCACGGCGCGAGTGCCGGGCATTTCGAGGTAAAAGTTGGGCCGATGGCCGGTGACTTGCGTGATGCAGTCCCACAAGACTTCGGCCTGCGGGCGGCGGGGATAACAGCGGGAAAAATTGCGGCGGTCAGTGCGGTTGCTCTCGTTCGGCGTGGAGGCGTGCTGATAGGTGCGCGAGTTCAGGATGTCCCGGATGAGCACGCGGAAGTCGAAGTTCGCCTCGGTCAGATGCGTGGCGAGGGCATCGAGCAGCGCGGGATTCGAGGGCGGATTTGAGACGCGCACATCGTCCACGGGGTCGATGATGCCAGAGCCGAAAAAGTGCTGCCAGTAGATGTTGGCGAGATTGCGCGCGACGAGTGTGTTGTCGGGCGAGGTGAGCCAATGCGCGAGGACTTTGCGCCGGTCGGTGGCCTGCGTGGTCGGAGCCGTGCCGCCGAGGAATTTCGGCTTCATCACCGCTTTCGTGACCGGATGCAGCATCTCGCCTCCGGCGTTTTCATAAATGAACATGTCCTGCGGATCCTCGACGGTTTTCTTCCCGACACGGGCGAAGAAGGCGGCCATGCCGTAGTAGTCATTCTGCGTCCAACGGTCGAAGGGATGGTTGTGGCACTGGGCGCACTGGAGGCGCGCGCCGATGAAGAGCTGGCTCATGTTTTCCATAAGCACCTTGCCGTCTTTCTCGCGGAAGAAGTTTGTCTCGGGCTGCTCCATCCAGGTGCCGCTGCTGGCAATCATGGTGCGGAAAATTTCATTCATCGGCACGCGGTCGGCGAGCTGGCGGCGCATCCAGGTGTTGAAATTGATGGTCGCTTTTTGCAGCGAAGCGGAGGCGCTGACGACGCTGCGCGCCTGGAGCCGCTCCATCCACTTCATCGTCCAGAGGTCGGTGAACTCCTCGCGCTCCAGCAGGGCATCAATGAGCCGCGCACGCTTGTCAGGATGGGTGTCGGCGAGGAAGGCGCTGACCTCCTCCGGCGTGGGCAGCAGGCCGATGGTATCGATGAAAACGCGGCGGATGAAGGTGCGATCGTCGGCAAGGCCGGCCGGTGTGATGCGCAGTTTTTGCAGACGAGCATAGACGTGCTCGTCGATGTAGTTGTGGCCCTGCGGCGCGGCGGTGAAGGCGGTGGCAAGAAGCGGCACGACATCGACGCGCACGCCGGTGATGAAGGCGGGCAGTCGCACGGAGATGAAAACCTCGCCGCGCTGATGGCTCGTGATTTTGCCGTCCGCCGTCACGCTGGCGACGGATTTGTCAGAGCTTTCCAGCACGCTGAGGTGGGTGACATCGCGCTGCGTGCCATCACTCATCGTGGCGAGCGCGGTGATGGCGTGGGTTTGTCCCTTCGCATCGAGGGTGAGTTCCGCCGGATGCACGGACACCGCCGAGATGACAGGCGCGGCGGGTTCGTCGGGGTCCGCGCCTTCGCGAATCCAGCGCAGCAGCAGGTCGTAGTTCGGATCGTCCGGCAGGAGCTTCTTGCCGCCGCTGTGGGGGAGGGTGTTCGAACCTTTCAGCAACAGCAGACTTTCCTCGGGCACGGCGAGGTTGATGCGGCGATTCAAAAACTCGCGCGTGAGCCCGAAGTGGTCGGCATCAGGGTCATAGCCGAAAAGCGAAAGCCGAAAACCTTCCTTGCCCCGCGAAGCGCCGTGGCAGCCGCCCGTGCTGCAATCGTTACGCATGAGCACCGGCACGACTTCGTTTTGAAACGAGACCTTCGACGCGGCTTGCGCCTGCACCTTCACCGCCGCAGTGGCCGTGAGTCCGGCGTGCTGCACGGTGAGCTTCGTCGTGCCGGATTTCACCGCGTGCAAAGCGCCGTCACGCCAGTCCGCGATGCCTGCATCGGCAAGACTGGCCTGCGCGGCGGCGGTCATGTCATGAGTGAAGCCGCCATCATCCGTGTAGCTCACGATGATGCGCTGCCAGTTTGTTTTCGGCCCGATGTGAATCTCCGGCGGAAAGATGTCAAGCGACGCGGCATGGCCGGCGTGGGCAAAGCAAACGATGAGGAAGAGTGGAACGAATACTTTCATTTCAATGCAGCCGCCACAGGCGGCAAAATCTCCAGGTAAGTGATGGGCGTGCAGGTCCAGTTCAGGCCGCGGGTGCCGCCTTCATTCTGGTCGTAGTAGGGCCATTTATCATTGCGCATGTGAGCAAGGTCGGTGTCGGTGGCGATGGCCACGAGTGGCCAGCGTCCTGCCGCCGCGCTCTCGGTGACATCGAAGCTCACCTCCACCTCCGACTTCTCCGCTGGCACTTCGATCATGTTCACATCACTGCCCGGCGGCTGGCAGGGAAACATGAGCATGACTGGCTGCGTCCAACCGGCATCGCGCTGCACTTTCACGAGCAGCCTGGCTTTGCCACCTTGCGGCACCTTATCCGCGACGACGCTCATGGTGACGCTGAAAGGCAGCCGCTCGACGGTGGCGACGGCCACATGTTCAAAGGTCGGCGTGTGCCAGTGGCTCTGCGCGGGGTGGCCATTGATGAGGCCGAGGTCCTGCTGAAACTCGATGGGCGGTCCGCCATTCACAGGCATGCCGCGCGGTGTGGCCAAGGTGGCATCGAGCGGTGCATCGGCCGTCGAGGTGAGGACGATGGGATGATAGGTCTGATCCGGCAGGACTTCGGCGATTTCCGCCTGCATGCCTTTGGGCAAGCCGCTGACCTCGGCGCGAAAGGGTGGCAACGGCTCGCCGAGTTCCAGCTTGCGCAGCAGCAGCAGGCAACGACCGCCGCGTGGCACGGCCATCTGCTGGCCGGCTTTGAAGCGCGGAAGCAAGGTCTGCTTTTCGAGGGGCTCGGTGGTGAGCACGCCATGCGCACGCGGCTTTTCCACCACGAGGCGATACGCGAAGTCCGCGCCCCCTTCGCCACGGCTGTCCGCCACGCTCAGCAGGCAGCGCTCGTCATCCATTTTCACCGTGAGTCGCGAGTCCACTTGGTAGTTCGCGATGTCGTCGTTCTTGGTCTCTTTGCCGCTGATGCTGGTGAGCACGGGGTCGAGTTTTGAGCGCAGGCGGCGAGCGAAGACGGTCGCCTCGAAGAGGTCGCCCTTCTTCGCCGCAAAGGAATACCAGTCCACTTCGCCCGGCTGACCGATGATGCCCTCGACAACGAAGGGCGGCTGCGGCAAAGCCTGTGCGATCTCGCGACTGTCGTGCTTCTCACGTTGCTCCATCACCGATGGCTGCGGCGAGGCCATGACAAACACCGGCCCCATGCCCACGATGCCATCTTGCACCGGATACACCGCATCGGGAATCTGAAACGGCCAGCCATTCTCCAGCGCATTCACCGGCCCACGGCGGAACGTCTCGCGCTGCGGCAAGGACACGCGCTGTTGGAACGGACCACCAACCGCACCCGTGAAGATGAAGTCCCGCGTCTCGCCCAACTTTCCACCGAGCGGCCACACCGCATCGGGCTGTGGATAATCGCCGACGTGAATCACATACAGGCAATCCGAACCGAAGCCGTAGCGAGCATCGTTTTGCTCCACGCCGTGTCGTGGATCGTGCAACGACACGCGATATTCGCCCTCCACCGGAGCGATGAACGAGCAAACCGGATCGTGGTAATACAGCGCCGAGGTGTCGGCTTCTTTGAAGAGCTTGCCATCCGGCGTGAAGACGCGCAGCACGCCATCGATGATCGTCGGCGAGATGTGCAGCCCCAGCATCTCCAAGCTACACCGCTGCCCTTTGCGCAATGGGATGCGAAACCAATCGGTCTGATAGCGAAAGAGATGCCCCCAGACGGTGTGCTCCATCGGCACGAGCTGCGCCTTGTCGCGCGAGGCCGTTTGTTCAGGCACTTCTTCGATGATGGGCAGGCGGTTCACATGGAACTGGCGCGGACTCGAGATGCCGGTGCGCGTGCGGATTCGCAGATGCACATTGCCCGGCGCTTGATCGGCCGGAATCTCGATGCTCGCCTTCACCTCGCGGATGCGTTTATCGCCCGAGGCGAGCGGCATCGCCTCGCCTTGCAGCGTGATTTTCACTCCCGGCTCGTGCGCCAGCACCGCCTCAATGTCTTCGATGTATGCGCCACGCAACACCACCTGCTGCGTCGTGCCGCGCTGACCACATGGCGGCTCAATGGCAAAGAGTATTGGCGATGCAGCCTTGGCGAAAGGCGCAACCAAGGATAGGAAAGAGAGCAAGACACAGCGCATAGGCTTTCGCGAATCAAGTTATGCCAGAATAGCCTGCACCGGTTTCCCAGACGAGATGGCGATGGGCCGCGTGCCTTGCGCCAACAGAGTTTTCTCCAGCGAGATGCCCATGAGTTGGAAAATCGTCGCGCCGTAGTCCTCGGCAGATACCGCGCCTTCCAGCGGCTCCGCGCCCGTGGCATCGGACACGCCATGCACCAGTCCGCGCTTCAATCCCGCACCAGCCATCGCGACGCTGAAACACTTCGTCCAGTGGTCGCGCCCGCCATTCGAGTTCATCTTCGGCGTGCGGCCAAAGTCGGTCGAAACCACCACAAGCACTTCATCGAGCAAGCCAAGCGAATCCAGGTCCGCGATGAGCGCCGCGTAGGCTTGGTCAAATGCGGGCAGTTGGTCCATGACCCCCTTGCGCAGATTTTGATGATGGTCCCACGAGCCATAGCTCGCCGTGATGAAGCGCACGCCGGACTGCGCCAGCCGCCGCGCCAGCAACAGCGTCTGCCCCGCCGTGTTAAGTCCATAGGCCTCACGCAACTTCATCGGCTCGGCATCGAGGTTAAACGCCTCACGCGCCACCGGTTCGGAAATCATGCCGTAGGCCTTGTGATAAAAATCATTCATCGCCGCCACCGCTGGCTCTTCCGCGAGCGGACGGAAGTTTTCCTGAACCACCTCACGCAAGTGTTGCCGCAGCTCAAAGCGCCCCGCATCCACGCCCTTCGGTAGCTCCAGATCCTTCACCTTGAAGCCCGTCAGCGCTGGCGTGCCGCCGACATCGAACGGACTGCACGAGTCGCCCAGATAACCTGCCTGCGACTGCGGACCGGAACTGGGAATGCACACATAAGGCGGCAGATTTCTCTGCGAGCCCAGCTCATGCGACACGATGCTGCCCATGCTCGGATAGACGATGGCCGGGCTTGGCCGCCAGCCCGTCATCATCGTCTGCACTCCGCGCTCATGCGCCGCCTCGTTGTGCCACATCCCGCGCAGGATCGTCATCTTGTCCGCCACCTTCGCCGTCTTCGACATCAGCTCACAAAAACGCACGCCCGCCAGTTTCGTGTCCACCGCGCCGAACTCGCCACGCACCGCCGACATCGCCTCGGGCTTCGGGTCCCACGACTCATGCTGCCCCAGCGCCCCCGGCAGAAAAATATGAATGAGCGACTTCGCCTTCGCCACCGGAGCCGCATTTTCCGCCGTGCCCGCCGCCCAAAGGCGAGTGTTACGACCCATCGCTAAGCCAAGACCACTGCAGAGCCCCATCTGCAACCAAAGGCGCCGGGTGAGTGAATCGTGAATGGAATGTTTCATCATAAAATTGGATCAATCGTTCAGTTCCGGCATCGCCAAGCCTAGACGTTTCGCCGCTTTCAGCAAATGGATCTGCATCGCCGAAAAGGCCGCCTTGCCATCGCCCGAACGCAGCGCCTTCAGCACCTTGTCATGCTCAGGCGCCGTCGTCTCGTCACCCTGCCGCAAAAAGCCGCTGCGATGACTCAGCGCCAGCAACTCCGCCAGCGACTCCAGCAGTAGATGCGCGATTTGATTGTCTGAAGCACGTGCGATTTCGCGGTGAAAGTCCATGTCCGCTGCCACCGCATCCTCCAGCGACGACGCCGCCAGCAACCGAGCCTGCGCCTCCTCAATTCGCTTCAACTGCGTCTTGGTCACCCGCAACGCCGCCAGCCGCGCATTCTGCGGTTCGATCATCAGCCGCACCTCAAACAACTGCCGCATCCGGTCCCTCTCCTTCGGCATCAGCAGCGAGAGCGA
>Ga0105050_10010622_pt1 | contig 10030 bp, 17 predicted proteins | sample FRY01_FD_78088 | JGI IMG/M metagenome (GOLD analysis project Ga0105050, IMG submission 78088) | Freshwater microbial communities from Lake Fryxell liftoff mats and glacier meltwater in Antarctica - FRY-01 | ecosystem: Environmental > Aquatic > Freshwater > Ice > Glacier meltwater ... | reverse complement strand
TGACGGAGTGAGAAAACCATGCTGACCGCCCACGCCAAAGCCGTCGAGGTGCTACAGAACATCAAGTTCCCGGGCTACACGTTCCAGATCTCCGGGTCGTTCAATGACCCGATGGAAGCCACCTACCTGCAGGCACAGTTTTACGCGCCCGACTGCAAGACGCAGCAGCTGCACAAGCTGCGTACGCGCAAATGGCTGCTGTCTCAACACATGACCGACAGCGAGCTGGTGCAGACCGCATTCAAGCTGGTGCTGGCCAGCATCGAGCATGAGGCCCGCGAGCGCTTCACCTACCTGGGCCAGCCTGTGCTGGGCCCGCACTTCGACATCAAAGACATGGTGCGCCTATGCGAAGACGGTCGCGCCGACGCAGGAGCGCGCGCATCATGAACTGCAAGCCCCAGCAACTGGCATTTATCAGGGTGCCCGCGTCTTACACCCACACCGGCCTGCAGGTTTGGCACAACCGGGTGGTGCGCACGCAGCTGCTGCTGCCCGGCCACAACGAGCCGATCTGGGCTGTTGAGCCAAAGCAACGGGTGTCGCTCGCGATAGCCGGCGTTGACGCCCAAGGCCGAACGGTGCTGCCGGGCGAGCTAATGGAAGCCGACGGAATCCCCGACGCCTGGCTGCGCCCCTTCGACCCAGACTCGGCGCCCGAGGACATCACCCAGGACGAAGCGCTGGAGCAGCCGGCATGAGCTACACCGTACTCGATCTGTACCGCGACCTGCAGCCCTTGCTGGCTCTGGCCGGCCTCTATGCCGAGCTGGCCACCCTCACGGTCGAGCTGTGGCTGCTGCTTGCCAGCAAGGCCCTGCAGCAGCCCTATGCGGTCATTGAGGTCTTCTCGGCCCTTTGCGGCCTGAGCGGCAGCCTGCTGCTTGCGCTAAAGGGCAAACACGCCGGCTGGGGCTGGGTGTTGTTCGCATTCAGCAACGTCGGCTGGATCAGCTTCGGCCACGGCCACAAGCACTGGTTTTTTGTGGCGCAAATGGTCGGCTTCTCTGTAACCAGCGCCATCGGGATCTGGCAGTACCTGCTGGCACCCGCCATCGACAAGGTCTTCGACGACCTCGATATTTTCAAGGAATAAGCGATGCACGCACTCACTGACTGGCAAGTCATATTCATCACGCTCGGCCTCAACCCAATCACGCATATCGTGTTGCTGGTTATTCTTTTGGCCGGCCTGTTTTTTCTGTACCGCTCGATCTTTCGAAAGACAACCAAGCTCAAAAGCGACAGCGAAGTCCTCGATTCTTACCGCGTGACACTCACTCAATACGAGCGTTGGCTGGCAGGCGTTCCGGAGGTCGCTCGGGTGCTAGAAAACCTTCGCGCAGATGTCGAGGGCGAGGCGCTCAATGGCGGCACGCCGCATGGCATGGAAAACTGCACAATCACCGGGCTGCGCCAACAGGTGATGACGATTCGCAACGCTCAGTCTCGGATCGGCGGGTTTCAGGCACGCGTACGGCCCTGGTTACTGGAGTGCTTCGGCTCTGAAATTGCCGCTGACAAGCGCGAGCGCAATCACCGTTTCCTGGAAGAGTCTGTCGAGCTGGTGCAAGCCTGTGGCTGCACACAGGTTGAGGCGCACCAGCTCGTGAACTACGTGTTCAACCGACCGCTCGGAGAAAGGTCGCAAGAAGTCGGCGGCGTGATGGTCACGCTGGCCGCCTTGTGCCTCGCACACCACATGGACATGCACGAGGCCGGTGAAGCCGAGCTGGCTCGCGTTTGGCCGCTGATCGAGCGAATCCGCGCCAAACAAGCTGCGAAGCCGAAACACTCACCACTTCCAGGCAAGGTTGCCCTATGAAACCCGTATGGACTGACATCACCGTTCGGCAGCAGAACGGCACCTATGTGACCAGCTCAATCAAAGGCATCAAGGCCAGCTGCACAGTCGGCGAACGCCAGGCCGCCGAGCGTATGGGCGACAAGCTCTACGCCGCATCCTTCTTGAGCGCCGAGATGGTGAGCATCGGCAAGACGTTCGGCTCGACCCGCTGGCGCCTGCACAGCACGCCGCAGCAAGGGTCATCGACATGACGCTCACTCACCACTGCAACGCCAACGGCTGCACCTGGGCCACCGAGCGCCGCATGTTCATGTGCCTGGCCCACTGGCGCCGTTTGCCATCGGCGCTGCAGGGCGCCGTTCTGAGCGCATACCGAGCCCAGCCCACCGCATCCGCCCGGGCGCGAGACCTGACCTACATGGCGGCCTGCGCCGCCGCCGTCGAGCACATCGCCAGGCTCGAAGGCAAGCCCGAAGCCAACAGCTACCGCCGCGTGGTCAAGCTGCTGCAGCACCAGGCCGCTGGTCAGCTGCCGCAGATGGCGTCCAACATCCAGGCGCTGATCAAGAACGCGCCGCACCCTTCAGGAGTTTCTTAAATGACCCCCCTCCTCACATACCAAGGCTACGGAGTGCAAGCCGAAGAAGTGACCGTCGTCGTTGCTCGCGTGACGCACGTCTATGCCATTCGTTTGAATGGCAATCGAGGCACCGCCGTCGTGCTCGACACGGGAAATGAAGTGATCGTTAGCGAGTGGCAGCACGTCGTCGAGAAACAGCTGGCAGACGCACTGCGGCGGGAGGTGTTGACGTGACCGGCGCAGTGCTCAAACGCGTGATCCTGGTCTACCGGCCAGCCCACGACTACGAGGAGTCGCTGGAGTCGTACTTTGTCTGTCTCAGCGAGACTGAAGCCAAAACGGCCGCAGCCCGGATGAACGAGTTCTTGCGAAAGCTGGCTGATCGCCTGCCAAAGATCGATTGGAACGCGGAGTGGTCCGAAGCCTGGCAGAAGGCCTATGACCGCCGAGATCACATGCTGGATCACGCTCGCTGGCCCTATGGTGTCAATCTAAAGCACGACATCAACAGGGCAACTTATGGGGACACCGTCCAGGTTAAAAACCTCGACGTGCGGGGAGCGATTTGATGCGCTCCTATTTGCCGGTGGAACGCGTCTGGAAATTGACAGCCATAGCTTGCAGGACTGCGGCGGTAAGGATTGGTTCTTCTCCCTCTGGCAGCACCGGATACAAGCGATTCACGATCTCCGAAGCTGCCCTCAATTGCGCCTCGGCAATTTCGGCCGAAAGGCGAATTCGCCCTTCCAGAATACCGCCCTTTGCAATAGCCATAACTGATCCTCCTGTTGAGCGCTCAGTATGCCGGAAAACGCGGCGGCTATGAGCAAGCTTGCCCGCGATCACCGCAACGCCGAGCTGGCGCAGATCCACATCGCAGTGGCCGACATGGGCTGGAACGATGACGAATACCGCGAGATCATGCGTGCCGTCTGCCACGGCATCGACAGCGCCGCCAAGCTAGACAGCACCGGTCGCCAGCGCCTGATCGAGCACTTCAAAAAGTGCGGCTGGCAACCCAAGCGCCAGGCCCAGCCACCACAGGGCTGGCAAGCCAAAAAGATCGAAGACCTGTGGGAGCAGCTCGGACTGGTGCCCGGTGTGCTCACAGATCATTCACGAGCCGGCCTGCTAGCCTTCGTAAAGCACCAGACCGGCGTGGCTGAGCTGCGCTTCCTTGATACCCATAAGGCCATCAAAGTGACCGAGGGCCTGAAGGCCTGGTTGAAGCGGGTGAAGGCCAGATGAAAGCCTGGGCCGATCTGTCCACGGGGCTGCTGCCGCAAGTGCTGCAGGACTTCGTGCGTCTGATCGGCTTGGCCGCCACAATGACGATCGTCGGATCTTATGGCGGCCGGCGTTTGTATGTTCCGATCAACCCGCACGCCGACCATCCGATCGCCAAACTGATCGGCCTGGAAAAGCTGACGATCTTGAGCAAGGTATACGGCCTGGAAGACCACTTCGACATCCCCAAGGCCGCCCGGGCGCTGCGGCATCTTCGCGACGAAAAAATCAGGGCTGAATACGGACCAAAATCCGCCAGCGCGCTGGCGCTCGAGCACCATCTCACCGAGCGCCAGATCTGGAACATCGTCGGGCGATCCGACGACATTGATTCCGACCAAAATCAGCTCTTCGGCTGACTGTTTTCCCCTCTTGGTTTCGCGCGTCCATCTGCGTATGTTTTACGCAGATCTGCGTCTTTCCGACGCAGATTGCCCAATAGTTAAAGTCGGAAGCAACTTCCGAGTTTGGCGCTCCGGTTAGCTTTAACTCGCCTGACTTCCAAGTTCCGAGTTCGCTAACTCGGAAGTTGAACTCGGAAGCAGAGCCTACCGGCGTAACTCATTGATTCGTTTGGACTATCTGCCGAACATGCCGTTTTTGTGGGCACTGGCCCGAACTTCCGAGTTCCAGCACCTGGACAGCGACGCGGCGATTACGGCAGGCCACGGCCTGCAGCGCCGTAAACCCTCAGCTACCATTGGGGAGCAGCTTGGCCCGGATTGCCCCACGGTTCGCCCGCTGCGACCCGTTGCTGGCCCGCCAGGCCCGTTCCCACCGCCCAGACGGCCCATTTACTGCCAAAGCGTTTGCCAACCCCAAACAGGCTGTAACCGCCCGCAAACCCGCATGGAATATAGATCGGCCATTTTTCTCGACCCAGCTTCCGAGCTGCCATAACGATCACCTCCCCACAGGCCAGCGGCGCGGCGCGCGCTTTGGCGGCGATTTGAACGGCTTTGGCGGTGATCGACCTGCCTTGATTGCGCTTGCTTCAGCAAATCAGGTGTGGATCCGCCCGGCCAACTTCATGCGGGCTGAAAAACACGAATGCGCGGCGCAATCTTTGCCTGAAGTTCGCGGGTGGCCATGCGTATGTCGTACTCAGACTGGAGGTTGATCCAGAATCGCGGCTCCATACCGAAATAAATGCCCAGGCGCAGCGCCGTGTCGGCGGTAATGGGCCGCTGGCCATGCACCACATCACTGATCCGGCTGGGCGACACGTCAATGTCTGCCGACAGCTTGCGCGCGCTGATGCCCATGGGCTTCATGAAGTCTTCCAGCAAAATTTCGCCAGGGTGAATTTCGTCAAGTAATTTCGCCATGAGTTTCTCCTAGTGGTAGTCCACGATTTCTACCTGATGCGCGCCATCTTCACGCCACACAAAGCACAGCCGCCACTGGTCATTGATACGGATACTGTGCTGGCCTTTGCGGTCGCCTTTTAGTGCTTCGAGCTGGTTGCCCGGTGGAACCCGCAGGCTGGCCAACTCCGTGGCGGCATGCAACTGCAGCAATTTACGCCGCGCTACCCGTTCGACGTTCCTGAACCGGGGCACGACGCGGCTGCGAAAAAGCGCCTCAGTGTCGGGGCAAAGAAACGAATGGATCATCGCCGATGTTATTCCGTGACACGGAACCTGTCAATCAGATCACTCAACAGCCCCGGTTTGTACCCGGGGGGTTTTGCAAGATGAGAACTTAAGCTCTCATTTTTTCTCATCTCGAAAAGGCAGATGCTGACAATCATGATTTCAGCGAACAAACCACCCCTCCACCAACTCGAAGCCTGGCAGGCCGCCGCGCTGCTGGCACGACGCGAACTCAGTTCCGTCGATCTGGTCCGCGCCTGCCTGGCGCGTGTTGCCGAACGCGAACCGCAGGCGCACGCCTTTGTGCGGCTGGATGCCGACGCCGCGCTCGATGCCGGCCCGCTTCGCGGCCTGCCATTTGGCGTGAAGGATTTGTTTGACACCGTTGACCTGCCTACCGGCTACGGCTCACCGATTTATGCCGGACAACAGCCGCTGGCCGATGCGGCGGTCGTTTCGCTGTGCCGCGAGGCCGGTGCGGTGCTGCCGGGTAAAACCGTGACCACCGAGCTTGCCAATATGTTTCCCGGCGCCACACGCAACCCGCACCATCCGGCGCATACGCCTGGTGGTTCATCGAGCGGCTCGACCGCCGCGGTGGCCGACGGCATGTTGCCGCTGGCGCTGGGCACACAAACGGCGGGATCGCTCAGCCATGAGCGGCTGCATCACACCGACAAGCTCAGCGCCCCGCTGCGGGCGTTGATCGCCGGCGGCCTGGCCATCAGCGGCGAGGCGCACGCACGCAACCTTCAGGCTACCGCGCGGGCGCGGCAGCAGGTGCAGACGCTGTTCGGACCGTTCGACGTGATCCTGGCGCCCAGCAGCATCAGCGAAGCCCCGGCCTGGCTGGAAGGCACCGGCGACCCGCTGTTTTGCCGCGGCTGAACGCTGCTTGGCCTGCCCTGCGTGCACCTGCCTTTTGCGCGCGGGCACAAGGGCCTGCCGGTGGGGCTGCAGCTGGTCAGCGCCTTTGGCGACGACCACCAGCTGCTGGCCGCCGCGCACTGGGTCCATCAGCGCCTGGCAGGCTGATTTCTGACAGCCAGCAGCGGCGGCGGCTGACGGTTTTTTTATACCCGATGCTTGCATGGGCATTCGATTGAGCGCATTCTTGGATGGCAGCTTGTGCGCTGCTTCAGGAGTCTGTCATGCGCTTGCTCAATCGCTGCTTGTTCCCCCTGGTTTGCGCCTCTTTGCTGTGCGGCACAGCCGCCCACGCAGCCGCGGTGCAGCCTGCCGCAGCGCAGGCCATGATTGATGCGCTGAGCCGGGCCAACGCCGCCGTGGTCGGCGTCAGGGTCAGCGCCTCTGCGGATGCGCGATCTGCCGAAACCCTCGGTCAGCGCCGCAGCGGTTCGGGCGTGGTCATCGGCAAAGACGGCCTGATCCTGACCATTGGCTACCTGCTGCTGGAAGCCGAGCAGATCGAGATCGTCACCCAGGACAACAAAACCCTGCCGGCGCGGGCCGTGGCCTATGACCTGGCAACCGGTTTCGGCCTGCTGCGGCCGCTGCTGCCGCTGCGCAACGTCAGCGCCGTCACGCTGGGAAGCAGCCAGGCTCTGGAGCCTGGTGAACCCCTGATGGCGATGACCGGGCCACAAGCCAATGACGACGGCGATGTGAGCATGACGCGGCTGGTCAGCAAACGCGCTTTTTCGGGCAACTGGGAGTACCACATCGACTCGGCGCTGTTCACCAGCCCGCCGGTTCTGGCCAGCGGCGGCAACCACAGCGGGGCACCACTGTTCAACAGCAAGGGCGAGCTGCTGGGCATAGGCTCGCTGTTTGTCTCCAACGCTGCCGATGACAACGTGCGCCTGCCGGGCAACATGTTTGTGCCGGTCGATCTGTTGCGCCCCATCCTGGCCGAATTGCAGCAGTCCGGCACCAGCGTCAAAAGCCGCCGACCCTGGCTGGGGTTGACGTCCAACGACCAGGGCGGACGCGTACAGATCATGCGTGTCAGCAAAGACAGCCCGGCGCAACTGGCGGGACTGGAAGCCGGTAATGTGGTGCTGGCGGTAGACGGCGACACGGTGGCCACGCTGGCGGCCTTCTACAAAAAACTCTGGGATCGCGCCACGCCCGACACGGAGGTCCGCCTCACGGTACTGCAGGGCGTCGAGGTCAAGACCATTGTGCTCAAGGCCCAGGACCGGCTGCTGACGCTGAAAAAGCCTTCCGGCATTTAGTCGAAGCAGGCTCCAGCCCTTGTCTGGCGGGCGCAAGGCGCTCCTCTTTTTATAGCGCCGGAGCGACTGGCAGCGCGGCCAGGCCCTGCGCCACTGTCGGGTAGTGCAAAACAAGACGCAGCTCGCGCTTGAGCCGCGTGTTGTCCAGTCGGCGTGACTCCCCCATGAAACTCAGCAGCATCAATGGCAACTGATCCTGCGCAGTGCTGCGCGGCACGCGCTGCGGGCGTGGCAAGCCGTACAGGTCGGCGGCGAGGTCGAAGTAGTCGCCCATTTTGAGCTGGGTATCGTCGCTCGCATTGGTGATGCGCTGCGGCTTGCCGCGCCAGAGCGCCGCCAGGCAGGCGCGCGCCAGGTCGTCGGCGTGGATGTGGTTGGTGTACACGTCGTCCTCCTGCTGCAGCACCGGTGTGCCCTTGAGCAGGCGCGTACGCGGCGTGCCGCCGTCGCGGTCCGGGGCGTAAATGCCCGGTATGCGCAGCGTGTGAACGCGCACTCCGCTGGAGCGGCCGAAAAAGCGCAGTTGCTGTTCTGCATCGACACGGCGCTGCGCACGCGGCGTGTGCGGGTTCACGCTACGAACCTCGCTGGCCCACGCACCGTCGCAGTTGCCGTAGACGCCGCTGGTCGAGCCATACACCAGCGACTGCGGCAGGCCGCGCAGGCGCAGCGCGCGCAGCAGCGCCGGGGTGCGCGGGTCACGCCGCCAGTCAGGCAGGTTCTCGCCCGGTGGTGGCGCCAGGTGGATCACGCGTGTGGCCAGCCCGGCCAGGCGGCGCAGGGTGCCCGGCTGGTCCAGGTTGCCGGCCAGCGGCGTGATGGCGCTGGCCCGCAACAAGGGGATTTTTTCGCTGGAGGAAGTCAGCGCCAGCACGCGAACACGCGGCGGCAACTGGCGCGCCACGCGCAGGCCGACATCACCGCAGCCGATGATGAGCACGCGCTGGCGGCGAAAGCGGGACGGCAGGGCGCCAAGGGGACTTTGGTTTGAGGGCAAAATTGGGGAATCTGCTGGAAAACAGCACGATCTATAAATACAGACAATGTCCGAGGATACCGAATATGACTTTCAACGTCACCGTGCTGCCCAGCGGCCGCGCCTTCACCGCCAACCCCGACGAAGCGCTGCTGGCCGCAGCCATCCGCCAAGGCGTGGGCATGCCTTATGGCTGCAAGGACGGCGCCTGCGGGTCGTGCAAGTGCAAAAAACTTGAAGGCACGGTCGTACATGGCCCGCACCAGGTCAAGGCGCTCAGCCATGAGGAAGAAGCCGCCGGCTTCATCCTGACCTGCTGCGGCGTGGCGCAGACCGACGTGGTGCTGGAGTCGCGCCAGGTGACCGACGAGAGTGCTTTTCCGATCAAAAAAATGCCATCACGCGTGAGCGCCATGGCGCGCTTGTCACACGACGTGATGGTGATCCGCCTGCAACTGCCGGCTGCCGATGTTTTCAAATACCATGCCGGCCAGTACGTCGAGTTCTTGCTGCGTGATGGCGACCGCCGCAGCTACTCGATGGGCAATGCGCCGCACACCCAGACAGAAAACCCGGGCATTGAACTGCACATTCGCTACATGTCGGGCGGCAAGTTTACCGAGCATGTGTTCAGCGCCATGAAAGAAAAAGAGATCCTGCGCATCGAGGGGCCGTATGGCAGCTTCTTCCTGCGCGAAGACAGCGACAAGCCCATGGTGCTGCTGGCCTCGGGCACCGGCTTTGCACCCATCAAGGCGCTGATCGAACACATGCAGTTCAAAGGCATCACGCGGCCCGCCGTGTTGTACTGGGGCGGGCGCCGGCCAGCCGATCTGTACATGAACGACTGGGTACTGGCCAAAGTGGCCGAGATGCCCAATCTGAGGTATGTGCCGGTGATCTCCAACGCCCTGCCCGAAGACAACTGGACCGGCCGTACGGGTTTTGTTCACAAGTCGGTGCTGGAAGATTTTCCCGACCTGTCGGGCCACCAGGTCTATGCCTGCGGCGCACCCATCGTTGTTGATTCGGCGCGCGCCGACTACCACGCGCTGGGTGGGCTGCCGGAAGAAGAGTTTTTTGCCGACTCGTTCACGACCGAGGCGGACAAAGCGAAGGCGCTGGCTTGAGCTTCGGTTGAAGTCCAGCTGAAGTCCGGGATTTGAGGCATCACGCTGCGCCTGCGGTTTGCTCTGGACAGTAGGAGCGACTCCCCACTCCCAACCCTCATGTGGCCGCGTGTGCTGCGCTCGCGTGCAAACATGGCGGTCGCGTATTCACCGGTGTGTGCGCATTGCGCGCACGCACCAGTTGTCATTCCGGCGAAGGCCGGAATCCATCCCCGGCCCGGATTCGAGTCCGCTCCCCACCCGTCGGGCTGGGCCAAGGAGCGCAGGCAAAAGCGGATCAGGGCTTGCGATTGTCTGAGCCGAAGGCGAGTTCGAGCGAGACCCCGCTTTTGGCGAGCACCGCAGGTTGCCCCGTAGCGCAGCGCAGGGGACCTAGACCATCGGGTCGCCTTTCTTTTGGGTACTTTTCTTTGGCGACGCAAAGAAAAGTGCCTCGCCCGCCGGGGCGAGACCCGGC
>Ga0105050_10010618_pt1 | contig 10031 bp, 6 predicted proteins | sample FRY01_FD_78088 | JGI IMG/M metagenome (GOLD analysis project Ga0105050, IMG submission 78088) | Freshwater microbial communities from Lake Fryxell liftoff mats and glacier meltwater in Antarctica - FRY-01 | ecosystem: Environmental > Aquatic > Freshwater > Ice > Glacier meltwater ... | reverse complement strand
GCGGGCGGCGGTGGCCGCGACGGCGGCCGCTTGGTCCGCGTAGGCGGCGGCTTGGGCAGGGTAGGCGGCGGCTGCGGCGGCGAGGGCGGCGGCGGAGGCGGTTTTGGTCGGCAGCATGGCTATAGCTCCAGAGGGTGTAGGGCAGGAAAGAGGCTAATCTGCGCTCTCGCGCAGGTAGGCCGAGGGGGGAGAGTGACTTAGGCGGCTGAGGCGTCGGCAACCGCTACGGCGGCGTAGGCGGCGGCGCGGGCGCGGGCGGCGGCGACGGAGGAGGAGGCGGCGGAGGCGACGGCGGCGCGGGCGGTGCGGGCGTCGAATTCGGCGTTATAAACGGCGGCTTGGACAGCGTAGGCGGCGTCCTCGGCAGCGTAGGCGGCGGAGGCGGAGGCCTCACAAGCCTCTTCGGCGGCCTGGGCGGCTGCGTATGCGTCGGCGGAGGCGGCGGCAGCCTCGGCTGAGGCTTCGGCGGCGCGTTCGGCGGCGGCGGCTGCGGATGAGCCGGCGACGGACGCGAGGTAGGCGGCGGCGTGGGCTGCGTCCGCACGCGCAAGATCGGCCTCGTCTCCGGCCACCTCGGAGAAGCGGCAGGCTGCGGAGGAGGCGGCGCAGGCTGCGAGGGCGGCGGCTTCGGCGACGGCGAGGGCGGAGGCGGAGGCGGTTTTGGCAGTCAGCATGGCTAGGGCTCCAGAGGGTAAGGGTGAGTGTAAAAAAGAGCCTAATCTGCGCTCTCGCGCGGACAGGCCGAGGGAGAGTGACTTAGGCGGCGGAGGCGGCGGCGGGGGCGAGGTATGAGTCGGCGATGCACCAAAGGGCTAATGTCCAAGAACATGAAGAAATCCTCAGAGTCTTCAGACATGGCTCTGCCATGCCTTCAGCCTCTGACTTCTGACTGCGCTTTGATTCCTCTTGGTGAACGCTGAGCGAACCGACCCCGTCGACACGACCCTGTTTTGAAGGATCTGACGGGGTATGCCGTTCAGCGATTCTGATGGTTCCTCTCGGAGCCACGCTTCGCTTCACCGCCCAAGTGTTTTGATAACGAGGCTCACCTGGGTTTCACCCAAGCCCCGTCGCCTGAACTCCATGTTGTTCGCGGCACGTTGCATGGCAGGTTGGAACCCTGCTCGAACACCTTTCGGTGCTCGAACAGAGACGAACGGCGTCCTGAACGGGGTTTTGTCAGAAACGCTGCACCACAAGCATGACTCAGATTTTGCCCGTGTCAAGCGACTTGCCTCATATTCTTTTAGGTCCGATAATACTGGCATGACAACCATGCAATCCACGAATCCTTTGGCGGCAGCGATGGAGCTTGAACGCCGCGGCGTGGAACTTCCTGGTCATGTTCGCTCTGCGCTGGATCAAGCCCGTCGCAGAGGAGAGATTCCAACGCCCGGATTGAATGCTCCGGGCATGACGATTCGCGGTCGTGAACTGGCTCCTGCTGGTTACACAGACCCAACCTTCCGCTTGCCGGGGGGTGCTCGTAGCTATCCAAGATGGTCTGCCTCCAATCTCCCCTCAGCCACTCCTTCATCCGGTGGCACGGACATGCTCGCACCACCAGCAGCGGACGAAGACGACGATCCGATCCTTCAGACCCAGCCATCAGGTCCTGGCTCCACATACAGATCGACTCCTACATACGGACCTGACTCGTGGCCCACGGTTCATCCTCGTAAGGAGATTGCTCCTGACGTTCGAACCCCGACCATGACTCCGTATGGAGAGCAGGCTCTGTTGTCGACTGGGGCTGCGACTGACCCTGACCTTCGTACGTCCCAGATTCTGTCTGAAGAGCGGAAGACGAATCTTCCTCACTTCCGCAACATGTCCTATGACCAGCAGGTCGAGTACGCCCGGAACAAGGCGAGACTGACGAGCACTGGCCCGTTCACTGCTCCTGAGGTTGGCGTCAAAAGCAAGACAGTTGATGCCCAGAAGGCTGCTGCCCTCCAGGCTGCCCATGAATCTGGCGAGATCACTCTGATGCCAAAGGAGCATGACGAGATCCGCAAGACGATGGCTGCCAGAGCAGACGAGTTCAGGAACCAGAACCTCCAGAGAACAGCCGCGGGAATGGGTTTCGCCTCTTCCATGGCCCTGTCTGCTGCCTCTGCTGCCAGCTTCGGAGCAGGTCCAGCCATCCGGAACCTGATCCAACCAGAGCTCCAGGGTCTTGAGGGTCACATCGCAGAAGAGAGTCCGCGTTCGTACTTCGCTGGACAGTTGGTGGGAGCCGCGGCCCCGGTTCTTGGCGCCGCACGCACTGGCGCTGCCATCGCTGGAGGGATCGCTTCAAAACTTGGTCCGACCGGGCAGGGCGCATCAAAGGTTGCGGGCCGATTCATTGGCGGCGAAGCGATTCAAGCCCCTCTTATGGCTGGACAAGCTCTTAGCCAAGGACAAGATGTCGGTGACGCCGCCATGGCTGGCTTCGACGCAGCCACGTCCATCCCTGTGCTCATGGCCAAGATGCCATCCATCCTCTCTGGTGATCAAGAGCTCACCATAGAAGACAGACTCGACCTGGCTTTCATGGTTCTTGATGCTGCTGGGATTCCTGGCGACTTCAGCATGTACCGAAAGCAGGTTCGGGCCGCGGAGTTCGCCAAGCTTTCTCCTCGTGAGCAGCAGGCCCTTGCTCTGGCTGAGATTCTCAGTAGGTCAGATGAACCTGTTCATCCGAAGCTGATCGAGAAGATCGTCATGGACTCTCTGGACCCTGAGACCAGGGGAGTCCCACAGCAGAACCTGGAAGATGCTCCGATTCAGAAGAATCCGAATGAGGGCCTGACTCTCAAAGGCCCTGAAGGAGATGCTCCCAACCTGGACGAGTTCGGTCGCCTCATGCGCGGAGAAGCCCATGAAGGCGTCACTGTTGAGACTGATCCAAACACAGGGATCAAGTATCAGATCCAGACCCTTGGTGACGGCTCCATCCGCTATGCCGCCTTGGACGAGCAGGGAAACTTCATCTTAGAGGGCTTCGCTCCTGACGCTGAGACCGCACGCCAGCAGATCCAGTCTCCTCTGGAGAAGCATGTTCCCGAGGGAGAGGCTCTTGAAGGACCGAAGCCTGCTCTGAAGTCAGTCGAAGGCACAAAGACACAGGAAGCTCCGATCAAGGTTCTCAAGCCTGCCAAGAACGTGGCGAAGCTTGCTGGCGAGATTGCGGACTCTGATCCTGAGGTTCAGAAGGCTGAAGCTGCTCACCAGCTTGAGCAGATGAAGGGTCTCGAAGGAGGACAGGGTCTCTACAGGGCTGTTGACATCCCCATCAGCGAGCTTGAACTGGACCCTTCCAAGGTCTCTGGTCCTCGAAGCAAGGCAGCCGTTTCTGACTTTGCCGCCCGTGATCCAAACACGTCCCCACCGATCATTGCTGGCCGTGCCAAGGGACAGGCCGGAGGCAAGTTGACCGTCATTGACGGAAACCACCGTGTCGCGGCTGCGTTGGCCCGCGGTGAAACAACCATCAAGGCAAACCTCCCATGGAAGCTTGCTGAGGAGATCGAAAACAATGCCAAAGAAGCCAAAACCAAGAAAGCCGAAGCCGTACCTGAACCTCCGGTAAAGACCGAACCCCCAGTTGTGAAGGCCGATCCCGAGGTCAAGGCAGAGTCAGAACTGAAGCCGGTCGACAAGATGACCGTCCGTGAGCTTCGAGCAGAAGCCAAGAAGTATGGAGTGCCCCAGTTCGACAACGAGATGGGCCAGCCCACTCTTCGCGCCCGCCTGGCTCAGGCCAGAGAGGCCCGCACCAAGGGCTCTGAGTACCTCAAGCAGCGTGACGCTGAGCGTCAGAAGATCGCTGATGAGAAGAAGGCCGAAGCTGAAGCGGCCAAGAAAACAAAGGAAAAGGCCCCAGATGAAACCAAGCCAAAGCCCAAGGAAGAGCCCGTCCCAGAAGAGCCAAAAGACACGGAGGTACCCGACGATTTTCGGGAGACTACGGAAGCTGCTCGCACGCTTCTAGAAAAAGATCCGCTCAAGGTGAAGTGGTCGGATGTGCCTGATGAGGTTCTCCTCAAGGCCATCCGAGAAGGCAAGGCTGGCTCCAGCATCCTTGCTGCCCTTGAGATCCAGAGAAAATCTCGCAGCCTCTCTGAGGCCGGGATCACTGACGCCGAGATTCGTACCAGGATGTACGAGTCTCGGCTCAGCAAGGTGTCTCCAGAGCTTTTGCCATCCGCAATCAAGAACCTCCCCAGCGACATCCTGGGAATCCTTGCTGGCAAGAAGCGTGGAGGCAGAATCTTCAATGCTCTTCAGGCAGAGGCCAAGAAGCGTGGTGTCACTCCCGTTCGAGAGAGCAGACCCAGGGGCGGAGGCTCTGGAGAAGTAGGCTCCCCTGCGAGGGGTAGCGAGTCCGGTAGCCCCAGTCGTTCTGAGACTGGGTTGCCATTCGTTGGGACCAAGGAGACGGGGTCAAAGATTCGTGACAGGATTCAGGCTCGCAGAAGGGGCAAGGAGCTCGGACGAAGCCTGGGTGATATCAATGGTCCTCACCAGATCATCTCTCGCCTTGCCAAGGCTCTGGATCTTGGCCCGCTCGGAGTCGGAGCGAGGAAGCTCAAAAAGAGGTACCTGGGATGGATTCTGGTCACACCAGAAGCCATTCGTCAGCGGCTCGCTGATGACATGGACATCTACGCCCATGAGATCGGTCACTTCCTGCACAAGCTGGTTCTTCAGGACCGACTGACCGAGATGCGTAACCGCGTGGACAAGCGTGGCCGTGTATCGCGCCTTTCGGCCAGCGGCCTTGTTGAAGGCAAGATCCCCTCTTCCTGGCACGCCGAGCTCGAAGTCATGGGCAAGGCCCTGTACGGCAAGACGAAGCCTTTTGCTGGATACGTGTCTGAGGGCCTTGCTGAGCTTGGCCGTCTGATGTTCACCGATCCGGCCCAGGCATTCGCCAAGGCCCCCAACGCCTTCACTGATCTCTCTCGAATGCTCGGTAAAGATTTCCCCGAGCAGTACAAGGCACTGCTGGACTTCCGAAACCTGTACCAGTTGTATCACACGAGCTCACCAGCCACGAAGGCCATGACGTACATCCGTCGTGCCAACGAGCCCAGAGGCCCGATCCGCAAGCAGCTTCTTGCTGCGTACGACAGAGCCAGAACCCTGATGTTCGATCGCTTCCAGGCTCTCGTTCGGATGAAGCGTGACCTTGGGATCAAGGACGGAGAGCTTCGTGCTGATGAAGATCCGCACACCTCAGCCCTTCGGGCTACTGGTCGCGCCTACGGAGACCTTCAGCGTGCCCTTGACTACGGACGCTGGGACCCCAACACGCTGGCGACAGAGAAAGATTCGAAGGGTCTGACTCAGATCCTGGCTCCAGCCAAGGACAACATCCCTGAGCTTGACGCCTACATGGCTCTGCTTCGCGTCATTGAGAAGCGGAAGCAGAACCACAAGGGAGTCTTTGCGGGTCTCTCTGATGCCGAGATCAAGGAAGCGGTGAAGGAGATCGAGGAGATCTTCCCGCACTTCAAGCAGATCGCCAAGGAGTTCCAGGAGTTCAACGAGTGGCTGATCCGCGACTACGCAGTTGGACACGGCTTGATCACTCCTGAACAGGCCGAAGCCATTATCTCCAAGAACCTTCACTACATCACCTTCAAGAAGGTCAAGACCGAAGATCAGGGACCTCCTGCCCGCACGACCAGCCAGCCCAGGAAGTTCGTGGACACAGGCTCTGGTATTCGCCGGTTCGCCAAGTTCCAGGGCGAACAGATTGATCCCCCCATTGAGTCCTTCATCGCTTCGATGGAGGGCATCATGCGTCGTGCCCAGTTGAACCGGGTCGGCCAGAGCATCGTCCGTCTGTTTGATCAGGACCCCAGACTGCCCAAAGGATCGTTTGGTGGAGTTGAGCAGATGGGTCGCTGGCTCGACAAGATCGACCGGCCCCTTGAGATGTCCAAGGTTGAAGGTGACCTGGTTGTCAGCGAGATGAAGAAGCGGCTCAGGGCTGCTGGCTACGACGTGGACAGCGGTGACTTGGACGCCATCTTCCATCTGATGGAAGACGACGACTTCAGAGCATTCCGTCCTGGCATCCGCACAGACAAGGGCTCTCGTCAGTTCATCGTGATGCGAGACGGCAAGCCAACCTTCTGGGAGGCCAAGAACCAGGCTCTCTTTGATGTCCTTGAGGGACTCGGCAACGCTCCCACTGCCAACCTCTTCTTCCGCTCTCTCCGCAACATCTACCGGGCAGGCGCCACCACTCTGAACCCCGAGTTCTCGGTGATCAACTTCATTCGAGACGGTTTCCAGGCCCTGACGATGACTGACAAGCAGCTTGCTGTCAGCACTCGTTTCAAAGCTTGGATGAAGGCGTTCAAGACTGGAGATCCCGGAGAGATGTTCACTGCTTCCGGAGCCTCTATGAGCTCACTCTTCGGTGAGTACATGAACCCCAGGACCAAGAAGCTGGATCTGAACCGGATGTTCGGCAAGAAGCATGTCATTCGCATGGCCATGAAGGAGAAGAAGTACGCAAAGATGATGGGAGAGATCGCCAAGAGCCCTCTCGACCTGATTCGGAATATCAACGAGCGTGCTGAAATGGCCAACCGTCTGGCTGAGTTCGAAGTGCAGCTTCTGGGCAAGACCGATCCAACCAGAGCAGACATCGAGGCTGCTGGTCAGGCGGCTGCTGACATCACGTTGGACTTCCAGCGTGGCGGAACGTCTGCTCTTTCGGTCAACCAGCTTGTCCCATTCTTCAATGCCGCCTTCCAGGGCGCTGATCGCCTTGCCAGGTTTATCAAGAAGAACCCAGCCCGAGCCTTCGGTAGCATCTTCAGCTACATCATTGCTCCGTCACTTGCTCTGCACGTGATTAATCGGAAGGACGAGGAGTATTGGAAGAAGCCGTATCAGGAGCGAGATCGGTACTGGCACATCCCAATCGGTGACGTTGACTTTGACGGCGAGAAAGAGTGGATCAAGATCCCCAAGCCGTATGGACTCGGAGCCTTCTCTGTCGCTGTAGAGCGGATGCTGGCCAAGTTCGACGGCATTGATCCTGTCACTGGCAAACACGGAGACTCTGGAGCATTCGAAGGAGCCGCAGGATCTGTGCTCATTGACCCCGTGCGTCCTCCCTACACCATTCCGATCGCAACCCCTCTGTTCGAGCTCGTAGCCAACTACTCCATCTTCTTCGAAGGCGGGATCGTTCGAACCTCAGAGCAGTCAGGACCGATCCATGAGCGTGGAGCAGAGCGTTCGTCTGAAGTGGCATTTGCCCTTGGCAAGATCATGAACGTCGAGCCACCCAAGATCGACTACGCGATCAACGGCGTGTTCGCTGGTCTTGGCAAGAGCGCGAGTGACTTCATCATCTCGCCTGCTGTGCGCGCTATTCGTGTCGGAGTCATGGGAGGTGAACCGAAGCCTCAGAAGGTGATCAGGGACCCACTCAGCATCGAGCAGATGTATCTGTTGCGTCGTGTTCTGACAACAGAGTCAAAGGGCTTCACCGAGATCACAAGTCGCTTCTGGCGGCAGTGGGACGAGCTTGAGAACGTCTACAAAGGCTTCACTGGTCGCAAGGAAACTCCCGACCGTGCTGACGAGTATCTCACCTCTCACGAAGCCGAGATCGAAGCCTACAAGAACATGCAGCCCTACAAGGCCACGCTCGATAAGCTGTACGCGAGCCTCCGCCGCACGTATCGAACGACCGAGTCCGGGGCCAGCAAGAAGGACATGTTCGAAGAGCAGAGCGAGATCTTCCAGGAGATCGAGACGATCTCAAAGGAAGCGCTCAACAACATCTATCAACTCCGTGACGAGAAGAAAGACTGATCAATGATCGAAGTCATCGCAATGGAAGAACTTCTCAATAGCATGGGTCCCATCGGATTCGGACTTGCCATGTTCCTGATCATCTGGTTCGCCGTAGTGGCGCCACAACTGAATGCTCAGGCACAGCAAAGCAAAGCCTTTGTGGAGATGCTGTCCTCTCTACAGTCCATGGTCAACTCGCAGTCAGCCCTTGCTGCTCAGGTGTTGCACGACAATCAACAGTTTCAGGCGGCTCAGACCAAGGCTCTTGATATGATCGTGAAGTCCATGGACACTGTCGTGGACAGACTCGCTGATCTCAAAACCAAAAGGAGCAACTAGTGAAGAAGAAGATCTTGCTCGTGTGCACAGTGATCGCCAGCACAGCCATGGTTGGGTGTGGTGGATCTGACAAAGCCTTCGCCGCCTCTGCTGACATGTTTGTGAACAAGACCGTTGGTCCTGAGTATCGCGCCTACGTGATGGCTGATCCGGCCCTGGATACAGACCAGAAGGCTGACCGCATTCGCAACGTGGACTCGTTCAAGGCGACTGTGAAGCAGAAGATTGAGGGGCGGTAATCCATGAACTTCCAGCCACTCATTGACGATCTGGTCAACGACTTCAAGGGCAGCGGCGCTGGACTGTGGGATAAGTTCACGCTCGAACAGCGGCCTGTGGTTGAGATGGCAGTGCGTCGTATTGGAGAGCTCACAGCCAAGAAGCTGACTGACCCTGCCAACGTCAACATCTACGACCAGGACCTCGCACACAACTACAACACGCTGTTGTCTCAGACCGCTCTGGCCCAGGCACAGTCAGAGCAGGCGTTCTACGACTTTCTGGGACGAGCCATTACCAAGCTCACAAGCTTCGCTCTGGCTCTTGCTTAGGGAGCGTTACGGAAGCCCTGGTTGATGATTCTCATCAGGTCTTCTGTTCTCGCTGATTCAAGTCCATCACCCTGGGTCTGGGGCACTCCCCCGGACCCATTTCCATTCTGGTTGGGACGAGCCTGGTTGGCTCCGAACTTCACGTCTCCGCGGGTTGTGAGCACGCGTGCGGCTTCCTGGCGAACGAAGTCTGGGTACTGAGGGTTGCTGGCAGCCCACTGAACCTCTTCGATCGGAGTGGACTCGCTGGCCCAGTAGTCGTAGGCGCCGCCAAGGACCTCTCCGATCACCATGGACTCAGGCTTGATGCCAGAGCCAGAGATCTTGAGCTCACGGATCATTCGAGGCGTGATCTGATCCAGTGCCCCAGAGCGAGCAGCATCGAATCCGAAGGAGCGGATAGTTCCAGGAGGACGCTTGGCTTCCACAGAGCCTCTCTGTCCACCTCTGGCGAAGTTCCCAGTCTGCATCCCCTGGTCAATCCGAACCTGGTCAATGACAGACTCAACCTCTTCAGGAGAGCGTCCAGTGCGGCTGAGGGACTCACGGAGACGGTTCTCCTGGTCCTGCTGACGCTGGTTGTCGTACTGGTAGTCAGCTTCCTGACGCTGCTGGATGCCCTCTTCCTGGCGGCGAAGCTGGAAGTCCTGAGTCTCCATGGCACGCTGGGAACGAACGCCCTCCATCTGGACATCGCCCTGCTGCTTGAGGCCCCCAAGATCAGCGGCTGACTGGAATCGGCGAGCGTCAGAATCTGCGGCTGCCTGCTGTTCCCGAGCAAAGCGAGCAGGCTCCTCACGAGACTGCATTCCGATCTCTCGGTTCCTCTGGTTGATATCAGCGGTCTGCTGATCAACAGCGAACTGACGTGAGATGAAGTCCCTGTTGCCAGCGGTCTGCCCCTGAGCGGCGCCTGCGCTGACAGCCAGAGATCCAAGAGCCTGAACGGGATTCCAGTCGACAACGATTGGCATGTGTTACCAGTTACGCGTCAAGACGCCCTTCTTTTTCTTCTTGCGAGCAGCCTGAGCAGCGGCTGCGTTGTTGGGACCAAAGATGTTCACGCCACTGTTCTGGGGACCAACCATCGCAGGACCACCGGCACGTCCATACGTACTAGCAGAGAAGAAAGGAACAGAGGCATTGGGATTCCTGTAGGTCTGAACACCCTGAGCTCGGCTTCCTCCGCCGCCTCCACCACCTCCGCCTCCACCACCTCCGCCTCCACCGCTGCTGCTTCCGCCTGCTCCAGACGATGAGTTGGAGCCACTGGCTCCCATGACCAGAGAATTGGTCTTCTTGGACTGAGCCTGGTTCTGGGCCGTT
>Ga0105050_10010614_pt1 | contig 10035 bp, 5 predicted proteins | sample FRY01_FD_78088 | JGI IMG/M metagenome (GOLD analysis project Ga0105050, IMG submission 78088) | Freshwater microbial communities from Lake Fryxell liftoff mats and glacier meltwater in Antarctica - FRY-01 | ecosystem: Environmental > Aquatic > Freshwater > Ice > Glacier meltwater ... | reverse complement strand
TACAGCGAAAGTGATACTTAAACGCCATTTCTATCAAAAACTTAAAACAATATTGATAGCTTTATAAGATTGAAAGATATCAAAACACTTTAAAAGTCCTGTAAAAGCAGGGCTTTTTTTAATATATAGCTTTAGTAAAATAGTAGGAAATAATAAAGCCAACAAACTTTAAAGCATAAATCAACGTTTAAGGTTTGCAAAAAAATAAAACATAAAAAAAGCGACCCTTTTGAGGCCGCTTTGAATGTTTTCACAACGGAATAATCCTTATTGTGAATTGCTTCAAAATTGTAATGCAATATTACAACAAAAATTTTATAGTTTGAATGTGGTTTCCCGTAAGGTTGTTAATTTTCTTTTCATTAAATTTAGAGATTTAAATTTTAACAGTATAAATCTACAGGAAAATATATAAAATATGAAACGAATTTTAGGATTGGATTTGGGGACAAATAGTATTGGGTGGGCGTTAACAAATAATGACTTTGACAATAAGCTTGGAAATATTGCCGGATTAGGAAGCCGAATAATCCCTATGAGTCAAGATGTTCTTGGTAAATTTGATAGTGGCGTTTCTATCTCGCAAACAGCTGAGAGAACAAAATATAGAGGTACTAGAAGATTAGTCCAACGTTTTTTATTAAGAAGAGAACGACTTCATCGAATTCTAAATATTCTTGATTTTCTACCTAAACATTATTCCGAGGCTATCGATTTTGATAAAAAGTTTGGACAATTTAAACCTGAACGAGAAGAAAAATTATCTTTTTATAAAAATGAAAATGGTAAAAATCAATTTTTATTTATGGAAAGTCACCAAGAAATGCTTTCTGAATTCAAATTAATAAATCCGGATTTAAAACAAGTTCCTTATGATTGGACTATTTATTATTTGAGAAAAAAAGCATTAACTCAAAAAATTTCAAAAGAAGAATTAGCTTGGATACTATTGAATTTCAATCAAAAAAGAGGATATTATCAATTACGTGGAGAAGAAAAAGAAGAAAATAAAAATAAATTAGAGGAGTTTCATACTCTTACCGTTGTCAATGTTATTGAAAGAGAAAAAGGAAAATCAGGCATTTGGTATAATGTAATTCTTGAAAACGGTTGGATTTATAAACGTGAAAGCAAAATAGCATTATTTGATTGGGTTGGTAAGCAAAAGAATTTTATAGTGACTACCGAACTAAATGATGACGGCACTATAAAACGTAACAAAGACAACGAAGAAAAAAGAAGTTTTAGATCTCCAAAGGAAGACGATTGGGGATTAGTAAAAATAAGAACGGAACAAACTATTAACCAGAGTGATAAAGCTGTTGGCACTTATATCTACGATGAACTTGTAAAGAATCCAAATCAAAAAATAAAAGGCGAATTGGTTCGCACTATTGAAAGACATTATTATAAAAGTGAACTAAAGCAAATTCTTGAAACTCAAATTGAATTTCATACAGCTACATTAAAAGACAGAAATCTTTATAAAAAATGTATTGATGAATTGTACAAACACAATGATTCTCATAAAACTAGCATTAAAGACAGAGGTTTTGACTATTTATTTTTAGATGATATAATTTTTTATCAGCGTCCACTCAAAAGTAAGACTGCGTTGATTAGTGATTGTAGTCTGGAATTTAGACCTATTAAAGATAAAAAAGGGGTTCTAGTAAAAGATATTAATGGAAAGCAAATTGTAAAACCTTTAAAATGTATTGCTAAATCAAATCCTATCTTTCAAGAATTCAGACTATTGCAATTTGTAAAAAATCTAAAAATATTTAGAAAAGATATCGCAAATGATGTTGATGTTACCAATGATTATTTAAAAACAGAAGAAGATGCAGCAGAATTATTTAATTGGCTAAATGACAAAGCTGAAATAAGTCAAAAACAATTTGTAGCGTATCCAAAATTCAAATTAAAAGACGATAAATACAGATGGAATTTTGTTGAAGACAAAATCTATCCCTGTAACGAAACCAGAAATCAGTTTTTGAATGCAATTGCTAAAATCGATGTAGATAAATCTTTTTTTGATACAAAAAACACTCAAGATTTATGGCATATTTTATATTCGGTTACTGATAAAACTGAAATTACAAAAGCAATTACAACTTTTGCCAATCGACATAGTTTACCCGATGGATTCATAGTAAATTTTTCTAAATTAAAGCCATACAAAAAAGATTACGGCTCTTATTCTGAAAAAGCAATAAAGAAATTATTGCCGTTAATGCGTTTTGGAAATCATTGGAATGAAAAGAATATCGACACCAAAACATTGGTTAGAATTGACAAAATAGAAACAGGAGAATTTGATGAAAATATTAAAACTCGTGTTCGAGAAAAAGCATTGCATTTAAACGTCCTTTCAGATTTCAAAGGCTTGCCTTTATGGTTGACTTCATACATCGTTTATGATAGACATAGCGAATCAAGTGATATTTCAAAATGGAAAACTCCCGCAGATATTGAACACTTTTTGAAACACGATTTCAAGCAACATTCTCTCCGAAATCCAATTGTAGAGCAAGTTATTACTGAAACTTTGCGAGTGGTAAAGGATATTTGGCAATATTATGGAGAGGGAAAAGAAAACTTCTTTAATGAAATTCATATTGAATTGGGTCGTGAAATGAAAAACAATGCTGCCGATAGAAAAAGAATAACTGACAATATCAGTCAAAACGAAAACACAAACTTGCGAATTAAAGCCATTTTAACAGAATTGAAAAATGATGGAGTAAATGATATTCGTCCTTACTCTCCAAGTCAACAAGAGATATTAAAAATTTATGAAGAAGGTATTTATAGTAGTGAAAACAATAAAGAAAAATTAGAAGAAGTTGAAAAAATTAGAAAAAATACAAAACCAACAACTTCTGAAATCATTAAATACAAACTTTGGTTGGAACAAGGTTATATTTCTCCGTACACAGGAAAACTAATTCCGTTAAGTGACCTTTTTACAACCAAATATCAAATTGAACATATTATTCCACAATCCAGATTGTTTGATGATTCATTATCAAATAAAGTCATTTGTGAATCTGAAGTAAATGATTTGAAAGGAAATAAAACTGCATTAGAATTCATTCTAAAAAACGAAGATAGAATTGTAACCTTAACCGGAGGAAAAACGGTAAAAATTTTCACTAAAGATGCCTACAATCAACACATAACTAACTATTATAGCAAAAATAAAAACAAACAAAAACGATTATTGAGTGAAGATATTCCTGAAAAATTCATCGAAAGACAATTAAATGACACTAAGTACATTAGCAAAATTGTAAAGAATCTTTTGAGCAAAATAGTTCGAGAAGATGATGAACAAGAAGTAACATCAAAACATATTGTTTCCTTGAATGGGTCAATAACTTCTAGAATGAAACAAGATTGGGGACTGAATGATGTTTGGAATAAAATAGTCACACCTCGCTTTGAACGCCTAAATGCAATTACAAATTCTACTGATTTTGGAAAATTAGAATTCAAAAAAGATGAATTTGGAAACACTGGGAAGCAAGTTTTTCAGACTACTGTACCTGATGCAATTGCAAAAGGATTTTCTAAAAAAAGAATTGACCATCGCCATCACGCTTTAGATGCTCTAGTAATTGCTTGTGTAAATAGAACACACATCAACTATTTGAATAACCTAAATGCTAAAGATGAAAATGACAAAACTATTAAACACGAATTAAGGAATAAAATATGTTTTAAAACAAAACCCGATGTAAATGGAAATTACAAATGGGAATTTTACAAACCTTGGGATAATTTTACCAAAAACACAGAAGACGAATTAAATCAAACTATCATTAGCTTCAAACAAAATACTAGAGTTATCAATAAAACGGTAAACAAATATCAGGTTTGGAAAGAAGAAGATGGTGCAATGAAAAAAGTCACAACTAAACAAACAAAAGGAGACAATTGGGCGATTAGAAAACCTATGCACGCTGAAACTGTAAGTGGAAAAGTGTTTTTAAAGCGAATTAAACAAAGTCATATTACCATTGCAAATGCAATCGAGCAAATAGAGTTGATTGTTGATAAAGAAGTTAAAAAACAACTAGTTGCAAAAATCAAGCAATATCCAAACAATGATGCCGGTTTAAAAAAACACCTCAAAGCTTTTCCTGTAATGATTGATGGAAAAGCTATTGATAAAATTCAGATTTATGAAACCATAGAAGCCACAGCAACAAGAAAAACTCTTGATATTACTTTTGATGAAAAAAGAATTGAAAAAATAACCGATACTGGTATTCAAAAAATTCTATTGAATCATCTTCAACAAGAAATTTATCAAAATGCTATTGATGAAAACGGTAGAAAAATTCCAGCTCACGAAGTTGCTTTTTCTGAAAATGGTTTAGATGAATTAAATAAAAACATCACAGCATTAAATAATGGTAAAAAACATCAGCCCATTAAAAAGGTTCGTGTTTTTGAGGAAGGTAGCAGATTTGGTCTCGGACAAGTTGGTAACAAATCTGATAAATATGTTGAAGCTGCAAAAGGAACAAACTTGTTTTTTGCAATTTATCAAGATGAGAAAGGGAAACGAAACTATAAAACTATTCCTTTCAATGAAGTAATTGAAAGACAAAAACAAGGTTTATGTTCTGCTTTAGAAATAGATGAGAATCGAAATCGTCTTTTATTTACTCTTTCACCTAATGATTTAGTTTATATTCCAACAGAAGATGAAAAGGATAATTTGACTCACTTGAATTTTGATAAAATATCGAAAGAACAAGCAGAACGTATATGTAAATTTGTAAGTTGTACTGGAGGAGAGGGACATTTTGTTACCCATAATTATTCAAAAGAGATAATTTCTAATGAAAATGGTTCAAATAATAAAAATGAACGAATGTTAGAATTTAACACCTCAAATACTATTTATGATGAAAAGGAAAAACCTGTGATGATCAAATCTGTTTGTTGGAAATTAGAAGTTGACAGACTTGGAAAAATTAAAAAATTATCAGATGATAAATAATGATTTCAAAAATTAATAGGATTGGGTTTTAACCCATTCGACAAAATAGAAATCAATAAAAAGGCTTTAGCCGAAATGATTTGGCTAAAGCCAATAACATAACAATCATAATTTTTCCCTCCAGCTAAAGCAGGAGGCAATTCAAAAGATGGATGCAATTTCGAATTTAATATATTCAAAAATCAATAGGATTGGGCTTTAGCCCATTCAATAAAATATAATAATCCAAAATGGCTTTAGCCGAAATGATTTGGCTAAAGCCAATAACATAACAATCATAATTTTTCCTTCCAGCTAAAGCAGGAGGCAATTCAAAAGATGGATGCAATTTCGAATTTAATATATTCAAAAATCAATAAAATTGGGCTTTAACCCATTCGACAAAATAGAAATCAATAAAAAGGCTTTAGCCAAAAGATCTTTAGGCTAAAGCCAATAACATAACAATCATAATTTTTCCCTCCAGCTAAAGCAGGAGGCAATTCAAAAGATGGATGCAATTTCGAATTTAATATATTCCAAAATCAATAGGATTGGGCTTTAGCCCAATCGAAATAATTCAAAATCAACAAAAAGGCTTTAGCCGAAATGATTTGGCTAAAGGCAATAACATAATAATCATAATTTTTCCCTCCAGCTAAAGCAGGAGGCAATTCAAAAGATGGATGCAATTTCGAATTTGATATATTCCAAAATCAATAGGATTGCGCTTTAGCCCATTCAATAATATATAATAATCCGAAATGGTTTTAGCCAAAAATGTTTTTCAAAAGCCATTTTCAAAATCAATTATTATATCCCTCCAGCTAAAGCTGGAGGCAATTTAAAAAAGAGAGCAATTCAAGAATAGTTTCAATTTAAACAACAAATTATGCCATATATCAAAACCTACATCCATTTTGTGTGGAGTACAAAAAACAGAATTCCCTTTTTGGACAATAAAGAATTAAGACAAAAAGTGTGGCATCATATCAAAGAAAATTCCAAAGAGAAAGGAATCTTTGTTGATTTTGTTAATGGATACACAGACCATTGCCATTGTTTAGTTTCCTTGGGAGCTGATCAGACTATTCAAAAAGTAATGCAACTCATTAAAGGGGAATCTTCGTTTTGGATAAACCAAAATAAATTATGTTTGGATAAATTTGAATGGCAAGATGAATATTTTGCGGTCTCGGTTTCAGAATCGATGCTCGATAAAGTTAGAAATTACATTAAAAATCAAGAAGAACATCACAGCAAACATTCATTTCAAGAAGAATATGATGAATTTATTGCTAAATATAAATTTCATAAAGAGTAGGATTTGGCTAAAGCCAATTACATTATTATCATTTTATCCCTCCAGCTAAAGTAGGAGGCAATTCAAAAATCCGAATTTAATATATTCTTAAATCAATAGGATTGGGCTTTAGCCCAATCGAAAAATGAATTAAATATATTCATAGGCTTCAGCCAAAATATTTTATGAAATAATTTTTAATAATTGATTCTATGATAAAACGAACACTATTCTTCGGAAACCCCGCTTATTTGAGTACCAAAAATGAGCAAATTGTAATCTCTTATCCAAGCCCCAACCCAGCCCTCCCCGAAGGAGAGGGAGCAAAAAAACAAGAAACTAAAACCGTGGCTATTGAAGATATTGGTGTAATTGTTTTAGAAAATCAACAAATCACAATTACCAATGGTTTACTTGAAAAACTAACCAACAACAATGTGGCATTGATTAATTGTGACCAACAGCATTTACCTATTGGATTATTGATGCCTCTGAGCGGACATACTGAACAAACAGAGCGTTTTAAAAATCAAATTAATGCTTCTATTCCACTAAAAAAGAATTTGTGGCAACAAACCATCAGTTCCAAAATTATGAATCAAGCCGGATTACTTAAAGAAAAAGGAATCCCCTGCCGAAAAATGGAACTTTGGGCAAAAGAAGTTACCTCAGGAGATGCACTCAATCATGAATCCAGAGCGGCAGTTTTTTACTGGCAAAACCTCATCCAAATAGAAAACTTTACGAGAGGACAAAAAGGAATGCCCCCAAACAATTTATTAAATTATGGCTATGCTATTTTGCGAGCCATTACCGCAAGAGCGATTGTTAGTTCTGGAATGTTGCCCACTTTAGGCATTTTTCATCGGAACAAGTATAATGCCTATTGCCTTGCCGATGATATTATGGAACCCTATCGACCGTTTGTCGATTTGATTGTTTGTCACATTATGGAAACGGAAGATTCATTCGATGAATTGACCATCGAAATCAAAAAACAATTGTTAAATATTGCTTCAATGGATGTATTCATAGATGGCAAAAACAGTCCGTTGATGGTGGCAATGAGCAGAACCACACATTCCTTACACGAATGTTTTGAAGGAACAGCAAGGAAAATTTTATACCCTGTTTATGTATGACGAACATTATACTCGTTTAAACCAATATAGAAGTTTGTGGATATTAGTATTTTTTGATTTGCCCACCGAAACAAGGAAAGAACGGAAAATTGCCAGTACATTTCGTAAGAAATTATTAGACGATGGCTTTTCTATGTTCCAATTCTCCATTTATATGCGCTTTTGTGCTAGCAGAGAAAATGCCGAAGTCCACAGCAAAAGAATAAAGAACAATCTTCCCGAACACGGAAAAATTGGTGTAATGCAAATAACCGACAAACAATTTGGGATGATGGAACTTTTTTATGGCAAAAAACTTGTAGAAACTGATAAGCCTTCACAACAATTGGAGTTATTTTAAACTAACAGGATTAGAAAAAAGACTAACTTGCTGATATACAACAAATAAATACTACTAATTTTCAATTTCAAAATAAACTCATAACTCTCAACATATCAAACGATTGAATCTCGGTATGTTGGGAATTATAAGCTAAAATACAATTTTGAAAGCAATTCACAACACAATGACGACTGCAATAAATTTATAAATAGTTGGGAATTATAAGCTAAAATACAATTTTGAAAGCAATTCACAACCTTAATAGACAGATGGGGCGATTGGGGAGGGTTGGGAATTATAAGCTAAAATACAATTTTGAAAGCAATTCACAACTATTGGTGAGGAAACCCAGCCTCCAGTTACGTTGGGAATTATAAGCTAAAATACAATTTTGAAAGCAATTCACAACTAAAAGTTGAACAAGTTGCTAATGCAGAAGGTTGGGAATTATAAGCTAAAATACAATTTTGAAAGCAATTCACAACCCATCTCTGGTTGTCACCATTTTCGATTGAGTTGGGAATTATAAGCTAAAATACAATTTTGAAAGCAATTCACAACCGTCTGGGCGTGGTTTGGCAAAATGTTTCAGTTGGGAATTATAAGCTAAAATACAATTTTGAAAGCAATTCACAACATAGTGGCGAAAGCAAAGACATTCAACTTAGTTGGGAATTATAAGCTAAAATACAATTTTGAAAGCAATTCACAACCACAATTGGGTACTCAATGTCCAAATGAAGGTTGGGAATTATAAGCTAAAATACAATTTTGAAAGCAATTCACAACATAATTTATAATTCTGTTTCTAAATATAATTGTTGGGAATTATAAGCTAAAATACAATTTTGAAGGCAATTCACAACCTTCAGTTTGCGAAGCGTCCTCAACTGGTTGTTGGGAATTATAAGCTAAAATACAATTTTGAAAGCAATTCACAACATGACACATATTTATTTGGTACTGCATTTAGTTGGGAATTATAAGCTAAAATACAATTTTGAAAGCAATTCACAACTTATTGCGATAGCACTATCATACGCTACCTGTTGGGAATTATAAGCTAAAATACAATTTTGAAAGCAATTCACAACAGTGCAAACTTTTGGACCAACATAATTCCTGTTGGGAATTATAAGCTAAAATACAATTTTGAAAGCAATTCACAACGATATGTTATGTATAATCCATCTAAATAGGGTTGGGAATTATAAGCTAAAATACAATTTTGAAAGCAATTCACAACACAACTCCCACAGTGTTGCGACACTTTTGGGTTGGGAATTATAAGCTAAAATACAATTTTGAAAGCAATTCACAACTCGATAACTCGAAGTTATGAGAATTGATTTGTTGGGAATTATAAGCTAAAATACAATTTTGAAAGCAATTCACAACGCATCCTCGACCGTAACGCATTCGCAAAGTGTTGGGAATTATAAGCTAAAATACAATTTTGAAAGCAATTCACAACTATACGCCCCATCAATAATTAAATCGTACTGTTGGGAATTATAAGCTAAAATACAATTTTGAAAGCAATTCACAACTATCCCACCTCCTTATTTACGTTCGGGAAAGTTGGGAATTATAAGCTAAAATACAATTTTGAAAGCAATTCACAACTGTACCATCATCAAATAAAATAGTGAACTTGTTGGGAATTATAAGCTAAAATACAATTTTGAAAGCAATTCACAACATGGCGCAACTAAAAGTTGAGCCTGTCCGCGTTGGGAATTATAAGCTAAAATACAATTTTGAAAGCAATTCACAACAGTGCAAACTTTTGCATTATCATAATTCCTGTTGGGAATTATAAGCTAAAATACAATTTTGAAAGCAATTCACAACCGCCACTTTCACATATACTTAAACCACTTGTTGGGAATTATAAGCTAAAATACAATTTTGAAAGCAATTCACAACAAGATACTAATATCATATCATACATTTTTCGTTGGGAATTATAAGCTAAAATACAATTTTGAAAGCAATTCACAACTGAAAATTATTGCGTCCCTGCTGGGCGGACGCTATAATTTTCAGTTGTGAATTGGATGTTTAAGTGGATTGGAAAACTGAATATCAATAATTTTGTCTCCAAATTATTGCCATTATTTCAACTTCATTATTATTTATTCTATAGAAAATGGTATCAACGCCACAAACACAATATCTGTACCCTTCACGAAATCGAAAGGCTTCTGGAAATAAGAAAGGATTGAAAGCAATTCTTGAAAAACAATCAAAAATCATATCATAATAC
>Ga0105050_10010609_pt1 | contig 10037 bp, 5 predicted proteins | sample FRY01_FD_78088 | JGI IMG/M metagenome (GOLD analysis project Ga0105050, IMG submission 78088) | Freshwater microbial communities from Lake Fryxell liftoff mats and glacier meltwater in Antarctica - FRY-01 | ecosystem: Environmental > Aquatic > Freshwater > Ice > Glacier meltwater ... | reverse complement strand
TTTGTTCCGCAATTCTATATGATCTAAATCAAATCCATCATCGATGATTGCTATCACAACAGAAGTATCTCCAGTAGTAATATCCCATGCTTTTTCGACATTGACAGCCTTAAAATACCAAGATTTTTCAGCTGATCTAAAATCAGGATCATTGAGAGCGCCTCCGGATTCAAATACAGATTCATCCCAAATCAATAAATCGTATTTGACCATTTTGGTTTTTATTGTTTCTTTAATTGTTGAACGTTTTTCTTCTGGAAAAGTGAATTGAAGACGCGATGTTTCGTCATCATAGTAGACCACCGTATATTCATCATCCGAAAATTCATGTTTAAGGTCGATAATAAAGTGCTTAAAGTTCTGTGTTTTCTTTTTCAGTGCAATATTAATTACGTCAGAGATAATCCGAGTATGTGAATTTTCATCATCTATAAACTTTGTAGTGTCTATTGGATATGATCGATGTCTCGGTTGTTCAGGCATTATTTCACTGTACAAACGATCTTGCTCATTGGTAGGCAGCTCACTGGCATGGAATGGTTTTTCTTCACATCCTTTGAATATGAAAAGTAAAAGTAATACTAAGAGAATTAAAATCAACCACCAAAAACGTTTCGCAAACCTTTCAATTGCATCAAGAAAGCTAAAAAACCAATTTTTTTGAGGAATCACAGTTGGAGTTATTACAGGATTTGGAGGAGGCGAAACTATTTCATCAGGTCCATCTATAGTTTGAGTATCTATAATAGAATCTTCTGTTGGCTCAACCTTATCCGCATAATCTTCGTTGTCTTCGGTATCTTCGGTATCTGAATTTAAAGCATCTGAAGGTATACTATCCACTTGCACAGATTCATTCAAAGTATCTGCAACCGTTTCATCGGGCATTTCTTCATCAGCTAATGCTCCTGAAAAAACTTCAAACGTTAGATAATTAATTGATTTTAATCTGAACTTCCATCCCCATACCACGACGATTTGTTTCCCATCGGAGAACAACATGTTTGAGTCATGATCGAAAACTACTTTTAGCATATCTGCCCAGTTAGCATAATCCGCATCATCGGACAGCTCATATTGCTTGCATTTCGCATGAATTGTATGCACACACGCATTATATTGAACTAATATTTGTTGTTTTTGATCGGGTAAAAACTCATCAATCGAACGGAAATCGCCTATTTTGTCCGTATAGAAAACTACACTTTCTCCTGACTGAATTGGTTTACACAAAATAGAAGAAACATCTTTCTTAAAATTGCGCTTTAAAAAGCTATGTATAGAATCATACTGTCTAAAAACATAATTTTTTCCAGATGAAACAGGTACATATTTATCTCCCTGTAGTGTAAAAATCTTCTTCATTGTAAAACTTTATTTATTCTTTGTTTTACTCGCAACAGCGGGTATAATTAAATGTAACGGTATAATCAGAGCCAGAGTTCATGTTATATGCTAAATCGGTTACTTTGCAAGGGGCAACAAGTTTAACTCCCTGCCTAAGATAATTCCGAATATCAATAGATCCTTCATTATTATTTCCATTATTCCTAGTATTTCTCATTTCCAAAATATTTTCACCAAAATGGACAATCTTAGGGTTGAATCTGTATACTTTCATTTTGCTTATTGGGCAAGTAAAATCAGGTTCAGTTATTACTAGGCCAGAATTCATAGAAGCAATAAATATAGAACCAACATTATCATTTACGGCTAAATCTAATTGACCAATTAATTGACCATTTAGAAAAACATCGAAGTTATCGTCCATTGCCATATTAGAATTACATACTTGTAATACCAATTCGCGACTTGGACAATCAACGGCCTTTTCAGCTAATTCACAATCACAACAATTGTAAAGTAGTGAATCAATTGTTTTTAGTTTTTCTATGAAATTATATTTATCACGACAAATATCTGTTGCATTATTATGACAGCACTTTAATGAAAACAGGAGTATAAACAAAAGAAAAAGTAACCAAACAAACCACCAATATCTAAAGCAGAAGAAGCTCGTGGATTGAATTATTCGCATCCACCAAGGTTTGTATTGCTGTTTATTCGAAATTAATTCACTCATACTATTAATTTAACGCGGACATCCCATTGTATATTCCCAATTGGTTCCGATTGGCCCTGTCACAACAACGGTGCAAAAGCTATCATGATTTGGTCTATATGTGAAAGATAATGACCCGGAATTTGCAACGAAAGTTGACGATGAAGCTACAATTTCACCTTCATAAAACACCTCAATTTTATCTGGAACATTATACATTTCATATGTAATCGTAGCAATACCTATATTATCTCCCAAATCATGCGTGTTTCGTGTGATTCCATCGGCACCAGAATTTGTACTCTCATTACAAGGAATAGTTCCTGGTGGGTCTATGTGTGAAGTGTTTTCTTCAATAGTTTCGTCCGTACAATCACAACAATTGTATAACAGAGAGTCAATTGTTTTTAATCGCACATTGAAATGGTGTTTTTCACTGCACGAATTATTCTCTTGGTGCTTACAACATTTCAAAAAGAACATTAAAATCACCAAAAGGAATAGAAACCAAACTAACCACCAATATCGGAAAGAAAACCAATTTATCGAACGAATAATTCGATACCACCATTTACGTTTTGTATGCGCAGATATTTTTTTCACGTCAGAATCTATAATAATTAATGCTCAGACGCTGGTTCTGATTTAATTTCAGGACAACGTTCTTTAACTCGATCTTCAATCCTTTTTAATTCTTTGTCTACATTTTCAAATGTCGAACAATCTTCTTTATTTTGACAACAATTCTTACAAAGACATAAAATCAACAAAACAAAAATAATCAACATCATTAATCCCCATAAACGATAAGCTATCCATCTAAAAAACCGCTTTATTCTCTCCCAAAAAGAAATTCGTTTACGCAATTGTGGGACCACAGGTGTTATCGGCCCTATTTGATCAACCACCAGTTTTTCTTCCTCAACAGCAAGTTCATCTTTTTTAATATCATCTGGATGAGTAAACATTTCTACTTCAAGTTCATTTTGTAATTCAGGCGTATTCACAATCTCGCTTTGAACAGTATCTTGCTCTATCGGATCCTCGGGAATGTTAAACTCAGGACTTTGAATAATTAGTTTATTTCTAAATTGCCAACCCCACATGAATATCCAATCCTTTCCATTATAAAGCAATTTATTGTCTGCGGGGTTAAACACAAGAGAAAGTATATTTGACCATTGTTCTTTGTCTTTATCTTGACTATTTCGAAATTCGACAATTGTTCGCTCTATTTTTTTTAGTAATTCAAGATATTGCTTTTCCACATCCACTTGACTTTCCTGCGGAAAGGAATCCAATGGATGCATTGGTCCATCAAACGCCGAATGCCACTCAATTTGTTTGGTAGCATTTAATACAGGCTTTGCCAAACGATTTATTTCATTGGATGATAACCGGAATTTAAGAAAAGAGCTTAAACGCCCGTAATTATCATACAAATAACTGTCCCCAAAGGATATTGGTTGAAAGTCATCTGTCGTTATATCATAGACTAAATTCATATTGCAACTATTCTACTGAAAAATTAACATTTTCTAACTGTTCAATCAAAATATTTAGCTCATTATTTGCATCGACGTCATAATTGACCATCCCACAGTTCGATAACAGTGCAAATTTAATTTTTGTAATGTATGTATTAAGGTTGGAAATGAGAGGGCTTTCAGATGGCTCATTTGTGGTCTCACCATCATATATTTGAATCAATGATGCTTCATCACAGTTTTTAAAGGATAGATTATTTAAGGCAGACATATCAATTCGATAATCTTTGCAGATTTCCTCCAATTCAATTATGCGTTCATGTTGCATGAAATTGTATCCGAAATTTGATACAAAATCATTAATATATGCGGTACTAATTGATGCTAAATATTCTTCAGTATCCATTGGAGAAAATACCATCTTAGTTTTTTGTTCGAAAATATTTATCAATTCATTTCGAACGTTTAGCATTTCGAATGTGATAATCAAATTTTCAACTAAACTTTCAAAAGTTGATATGTCCATTCCTAATTTTAAGAATGCATCAAAGTGATCGGAATTAAGTTTAGATTTCCATAATTCAATCACACCATCAACTAATTTGGTTGCACTTGTCACAACCTTATTCTCTAATGCTCTATCAAGATCCATTTGACGAGAATTTAGGTAATTCTCAACATCCTCTTCATTAGGCATATTTAGATGTGTCGCTATGATCGATAAATTTTCTGAACGACTTTTTTCACCGGAAATACCAGGAAACATAGAACGAAAAATTGTATATTGATCGAGGCTATCTGATTTTGTAGAATGAAGGAAATTGTCATGAATACTATTAAACACTTCTGTATCTTTTAACGACATTGTTTTTAAAAATTCACCGAAATGAAATTGAGGTGAGCCGAACATTCTCATTAAGCCGAACTGAATATCTACACCCAATTGAAATGCTTTATCTCTTTTCGCTTTAATATTGTCGGAAATATGATGATGTTCTAAGTCTTTTTGAAGATTCTGCTTCATTTTTTCCAATCGATCAGTGAAATTCTTGACTTTGATGTAATTATTGGCTGCTGGTTCTAGATCTTCAACAATAAGCTTACTTCCATCCTTTGCAGGACTAGCCGCCTCATCCCATGAGTGTTCAGGATTCTTTAAATGTCTATTAACGAAAGGGAATTCAATAAATGATTTTTTTAATCTATTCCAATGCTCAATTCGTTCAGGGATAATTGAACCCTCTTCACCAAGTTTGTGATAACCATTGAAAGTATCATCTGAAAAATGAAAATCCCTCAATAAATAGAAATTTGAAAAAGCAGAATTTGACTTTGTCCATTCATTATGCCAATTGTATTTAGCTGCAATTTGTCCTTCAAAGAAACGAACAAAGCGATTGTCCCATCGTTTTACACTATTTTGTTCATTCCCGCTTATATCGTTGATAGGATCAAACTTCAATTGGTTGTTAAAAAATGTGAGAACAATGAATAAAGGACATTTAGGTAATTTTCCAATATTTTTTTCACGTGCATCAGCATCCTCACCAATATTCTGTTTAATCCAATCATGCAAAATAGTCGAGAGTTCGTTAACTTCAATTTGCTCATCTTTCATACAGAACAAAAGATTATTAATTTCCATGTCGCTGCTATACTTATTGAACAAAAATGAAATTTTTCCTCGTAAAAACATTTCAACAACTGATTGATCATTTATATCCGACAAATTCCATTCCAAACGACCTCTCGCACCAGGGAAATCAAGTAAATCGGTTTGAATTAAAAAAGGTTTTGATTCAGCCACAGCGCTCCCAACATTTAATGTTAATTCGGCCGTAAGTGCGCTTAATCGGCAAGTGTGGATTTTTAAACGTTGTCCATCATACTTTGATACTTCAATCTGATCAGTGCTACCAAAAAGACCTTTCAATCTCTGAACATCCAAAATCGCACCTTCATCTCGTAAAATTGCATTTTCATTCACATATAGATGTGACACAAATCCAAGTTGATTCAGTTCATTAACTAATAAATTAAATACTTTGGTCAGGTGAGGGTTATTATCCCAAAGAATACTTAAATACTGAGCCCATTTTTCAACAGAAATTTTATCGATTGCTTCGCCAATTAAATCCCAAAATCCGCTTTGCTCAATATGATTAACATAGTGACTAAACTTATTGAAATTTTGTTTAAAATATGCTCGAATATCCCATATATCGTCTTCGTTCAAGAATTGTTGCACCATTGATGGATTTAAAAAATCCTCTTTACATTGAATAGCACTTTGAAAGAATTGATCTTGAGTTGGATAAGCATCCATTCGTTTAATATCTGAGAAAAAGCTATCGCACAACAAAATGACAATATCCTTTGGTGAAAGCAGTCTCAAACGAACTGGGAATTCATTATTTAATCCTGTTTTATCCGCCGAAAACCGGGTCACAACCCCCGTACTTTCAGCACCTCCACCCTGTGGATTAATTTTCTGTAAAAAATCTAATGTGTTATCGCCACACACTATCTCTAATGCTCCACCTTTTAGGCTGAGCAAGTTTTTTATTAAATATGATTTACCCACTTGACTTACACCGAAGAGTGCAAAAACCGGTTTAGAATTTATATTCTTACCAAGTTTTTGGATTTCTGATCGATCCTTTTTAATTTTGTCGCGCATCGATTTTTTCTCTTCGTACTTTAAAAAGCGATTAACCCATTTATCTGAATTATCAAAAGTTTCATAAAGCGAATCACATTTCGTCTTTATTTCCTGTGTAACTATATTTTCAAAATTTTTCATAGCAGCTTTAAGCGATAGATAAGATAAATTCACCTGAATCAAGCCAATGCCCGGTCGATTGATTCAATGTTTGCACTTTGAGTTCGAAATTAGACTTAGTTAGCTCATTGCCATCATTATCAATGATTTCTATAATTTTTATTTTCTCCTTGTCCTTTTCGAATTCCCTGGAAATAGTTACTTTATACGGCAGCTTAGATCTCAATGTAGTCTTTCGATCTTCTAGTGCATCATTTATTAAATTAGAATCTATATGAAGACTATGTCCAAGCTGCTCCTTAATATTTTTGTTGCTAAACTGAATAACGTAAAGATTTCTAGAGGGATAATTAACAGCGTTTAACTGTTTGAAACCAATTTGAAAAGGCAAATCGTATGCCATGAAAAATGATTCTTCCTGATTTGGTTGAATAAAAGGACTCCTAACAAGATAATCTTTGATGTTGCCTAGATAATCTGCAGTGGAAACAAGATTTTGTCTTAGTCCTGTTGTATCGATTCGAAACTTATCTAACTTGAATAAAACCCCTCCCATCATGGCAATTAAACTACCCACGGTAATCACTGTTTTGGGATCTTGAATATATCCGTTATTGTCTGCAAACGGGTACCATTTTCCAACCCAATAATTATTTAAGTTGATCAAACGATTGGGCGCTACGGGATGACATTTTAAAAATAATTTTTCCAAAGCAGTAAAAGAACAAGGTCTTCCAGATAGAATAATCAAATCGCACGAATGCGCGAACATTAATTTACTGACTTGCTCAACAATTCTTGAAAAAGTAATATCAATAATGTGATTTACTTTTTTGAATGATAGTTTCCATAATAAATCTTCAAATCGAAATTCAAAATGTTTTGCGAAATAATTCAATAATTCAGCACTAGGTTTATTGTTTTTAAAAATATCATCAAAACCCAATAATTCGTCGGTTTCAGTAGTTTTATTGGCTATATCCATATATTTTTGAGCCAACGGAATTCCGATTTGATTGACAAAACTCACCCTCATCATACGAGCCAAATATCCCATATTGGCGTTGTCTTTTCCGAAAAAACCGTTTAATTTCAATGAGATATCTTCCTGGCCTATTCTTTTGGCATGATTGTAAATCACCCCTGTACAATGCTCATCCTCCTTAGATTTTATTTCACCCTCAATAATAATTTGTTGTATGACATTTTTTAGCAAATCGTCACCTGCGAAACTAAAACTCTCCCAATAAAGTGGTACAGGAATTAATTCTATCGCATCAGTATAAGAATATTTGTATTTACAAATCATCAAATCTGAGGTGCCAGCACCAATATCCAGCGAACCCAAAATGATTTCACGATTTGAATTTGGTGTATTTCGATTTTGTTTACCAAAAAGATTAAAAAATAAATCCGGATTCCCATCGAACTTATGTTGAATTGCACCATACATGAACATCAATTGAGATACTGTCGCCTCATCATAATTCCAATCTTTTTTAGATTCTAATTGTAATAGATTTTTTCGAACATCCTCAATTTTTGGAATTATCTCCACTTGTGAAGAAAGAATAGGCATTGGCATTTTAGAACCACTTACAGTTTCCATGTAGTTGTTCATCAAAGTCATTGCATCTTGTGCACATTGCCTTAATGCAATTTGTTCTTCTTGAATCATGCCTGTTGGACAGCTCACAATAACTCTTTTAAGTCTTCTTTTATTTGTAGGGTTACCATGAGTGCCTCTAAATTCTATTGAATTAATTTGACGCATTGCTTGAGTAAATATCTCTAAATAAACAAAAGTCATTAATGATCTTCTAGAAAATGCGGCTCTTGTTCCAAAAATACCATCGTTACATAGGCTTCCATCACTTTTCAACTGCTCAGATATGCCGGTTTTAAACACTCCTCGAGGCACCTCTGCAAATTCTTCATGAAAGTTCCACTCTGTATCACTTGGCTCATTATCCCATAAATACCTTTTTGGGCTTGAGTTATATGATTTAGACTCAACTTGAAGTCTCAATTCAACACGTGAATTGTTAATGATTCTTTCTGCCTCAAAACCAACTCGAGCAGAGCTTGGCCATTGAAACTTGTTGTTCTGATTTAATTCAGAATTAATAGCTCCAAACTCTGCATCCTTGAATAATATGCGTGTAGAGAATGAACTTTGATAACGTATCAATGGATTGCCTAAATCAATAATTTCAAGTTGTTTTACTCTATTTAAGTTGAAACTTACATCATTTGGATTTTCAAAAAGCAAGGCGCATGTTCGAGAATTCCCAATGTCCAAAACCAAATCAACATCGATTAGGCCAGATTTATCAGAAAGCAATTGAATTTTAGGCATTTTATCCGTCAGATGCAGAATACGAATGAGAAATATATAGAGTCCAATATGCTTCGTATGCGCTTCACCTTCCTCGTGTTTTACACACTTCTTAATATAGTTCTCAACCCACTGACAGTTCGTCATAGAATCAAAGAAAGCCAACAATAATTTTGTATTGCTGCAAAGCTGAAATTTATTTTCATTTGGATTGTCATTCAAAAAAGGAGAGTGAGTAAAATCTTCATTTACGCACACCGTTGTGTCAATGGAAATTACACCCTCTATTTGACCGTCTTCAGTGAAAGTAAAATAAACCCTCACCCAATCTGTAGGGCCAAACAAATCCTCATTAATTGAATTGTGTTTAAAATATGGCAACGGAATCCATTTATTCGCAAAAATTTTTAATGTTTGGTTAAGATTACTTGCCTCATATACTTGAGGTTGGTCGTCAGAATAAGTTCTTAAACCAGCAGTGTTGGGATGTAAACTTAACTTACCAGAAGTGTCTAACAAGTTTTTCTTTCTCAGTTCAGATTTTGTTGCGTATCGATCCAATTCAGGAATATGTATTAATTCTTCTAACCAAAATCGACGTCGATTAAGGTCAACATCTTCAAGGTAAACAAATTTCTTTTGACGAACTGTATCTCTACTTATTGTACTTTTAAACGTATAAAATTGAATGCCTGAATTTGCGATTACAGATATTTCTGCCATTTTCAATTTATTAGTGATGAGATAATGAAATAATTTTAAAAAATTACAACTGAAAAAAAGTAAATTTTATGCTAAAGGTAAAAATAATATTAATAATAGTAGCACTACTGTCCTATAAAACTTTTTTAAAATCGATATTTCCAAGACGGATTTCTGTATGTATGTCGTTTGCCATCTTTATTTTGTGTTTTTAATTCACTTAGTAGTCTTTTGAACAACTAAAAGTTTATCTAAAATCCATCTAGTTTATCTAAAATATTATTCTTTTTAGGTATACTTTTTTTCCAAATTGGATTTATTGCAATCCCGTATTTACAATTATTTTGTCTAAACTCCGTCTAAATTAACTACTTAATATCCATGTTTTTTTATCTGAATCTAATACCGATTGTATATTCAATAGGAGTCCAATCCCGATAAAAAATCGGGATGTACTATTTTCATATTACATCGGCATTATACCAGTCCCGATAGCTACCATCGGGAGGACTAAAACATAAATTCGTTTGGTATAACTTAATTTTACCTTCTCGTTTTATTGATTGTATTAAATGTTGTTATATCTATCTTAATTTTGTTATCACTTCATTTCTTATCCACTCGAAAGCAGCTTCCTGATCGTATTCAACTCCCGGTCTTAACAAT
>Ga0105050_10010606_pt1 | contig 10039 bp, 7 predicted proteins | sample FRY01_FD_78088 | JGI IMG/M metagenome (GOLD analysis project Ga0105050, IMG submission 78088) | Freshwater microbial communities from Lake Fryxell liftoff mats and glacier meltwater in Antarctica - FRY-01 | ecosystem: Environmental > Aquatic > Freshwater > Ice > Glacier meltwater ... | reverse complement strand
GTAACCAGTGGCACAGCGGTTAACGTTCGCGTGACCCGCGACACCACTGCTGTAACTGCCAATATCAACGAGTTGGTTACCAGCTATAACTTGGCGGTGTCTGACTTTGACATCTTGACTGGCGACAAATCTGACGATGCTGAAGATATTTACAGCGGCTCGTTGGCGGGCGACAGTTTGGTGCAGCGCATAAAAACACAGCTGCGCAGCATGTTTTTGTCTGACTCAACCACGCCCAGTGGTGCCATGACCGCCATGAGAGACATTGGCCTTGACATAGACCGCTACGGTGTGTTGTCAGTTGACAGTACCAAGTTAACTGCAGCACTAACCGACAACTATGACGACGTTGTGACCATGCTAAGCGCGGGCACCACCAACCAAACAGAGTTTGGTACGGCGTCTAGAGGCATTGCCGGAGACGCTTTGATAACCCTCAACGACTTAATTGACAACCGCGGCACCATAGCAACCCAAAGTGCAAATGCCACATTGCGCATTACCGACTACAAAAACGACCTGGAAAAGCTCAACACCCGCATGACGGCGTTGCTTGAGCGCTACACCCAACAATTTGGTGTGATGGACAACATTGTTGGCCAAACCAGCACCCTGCGAGACAGCCTAACATCAACCTTTGAAGGCATGATGGCCACTTACACCAAGTAAGTGGCTGGGCCTCAACCCGTTAAAAACGCTGCTGCATAGCGTTGCCCAATGGGGCGCGGTTATTTTTATTTTTTTGCTCAAGTTTCGTTGGCAGGTGTCGACCATACACCTAGGGTTAACCAAACGCTCCATCGCGCTGGTGATTTTGACCCCGAATGCAGCATTGCTGCAGGGAAAGGAACTGCGAAATGAGCAACGACACCACCGCAATCGGTCACAGACCAGCACAAGCCCCGCCGTATGGTGCGGCCGAAGCCGCTGTGCGACCAATCAACTCTAAATCGGTAGACAAAACCACCCCTGCAGAGGTCAACCCAAGACCCGTGGCCAAGGGCGTCGGCTCTAAGCCAGAGTCAACCATTCAGTTTGACTCTGAGGCCATGATGAAGAACCTGCGTGAGGCCATAGAGCGTCTTAACGAGCAGGCCGAGAAAAACGGTCGAGGCTTGAGCTTCTCAGTTGATGAGCAACTGAACCGCCACATCATCACCGTGCGCAATACATCCTCTGGCGAGGTGGTGAGGCAAATACCTACCGAGGTGGCCATTAAGGTAGCGCACAACCTTGACGACATCAAAGGCTTGTTGTTAGACGAAACAAGTTAAAAAATAAAAAAGGTGCTAAAGAAAACGACCAGGGCACCGAATCACTAACTATCAGGTAGGGCATCTCGCTCTTTCTGCCAAGGGGTGTTTTGAGTGGGGTAACCCCGCCAGGCACCAAGTCCTAAAGCAGTTCAAGGCCCCCAAGGCAACTGCTCTTTCGAAAATTTACTCTTACATTCAGGAGAAAATCATGTCAGTAATCAACACAAACGTAAAATCAATTGTTGCGCAAAATGCAATGGCCTCCAATGCACGCTCCATGTCGAAAGCCATGGAGCAACTGTCTACCGGCAAGCGCATCAACAGCGCCGCCGACGACGCAGCAGGTTTGGCAATTAGCTCAAAAATGACGTCGCAAATTCGCGGCCTCGACCAAGCCGTGCGCAACGCGAACGATTCGATCTCAATGCTGCAAACCGCTGAAGGCGCAATGATTGAAGTCAACAATATGTTGCAACGCATGCGTGAAGTTGGTGTGCAGTCAGCCAGTGACACCTACACCGCTGAAGACCGTTCATACCTTGACCTTGAGTTTCAAGAACTCAAAGGCGAAATCGACCGTGTCGTAAATAACACACAGTGGAACGGCGTCAACATTCTTGACACCAGCTTTACAAACAACACCACGGCAGGTAAATTTACCTTCCAAGTCGGCGCAAACGCTGATCAAACCATAGATCACACGATTAACGTGTTTGGCTTAGGTACATCTGATGGTGCGAGTACCTCAACTGTGACGGCCGCTAGCGCTGTTGCGGCTACGGCCACAGTGGCGCAAATTTCGACGTTGGCGCTTGCTGCAACCTACGCCGCTGGAGATGTTATTACCGTTAACTTGAACGAAAACATGTTTAGGTACACCGCAACTACGGAGTTAACCTCGGCCACTGCGATTACTGCCTTGGCCGCAGCAATGAATACAAAGTTTAGCGATGACTTTACAGTGGCAGCTGGCACCACGGCAGGCTTGATGACTGTAACGTTGGCCACAGTAGGCGACACGGCAGCTGAGAACACATTCACAGTGAGCGCCGCTTCAAGTGATGGAACCTGGGATGACATTGCCGACATAGACGTGACCACACAAACAAAAGCAAATTCAGCCATTACGACGCTTGATGTTGCGATGACGTCTGTTAACAAGGCTCGCGGTCAGCTTGGTGCAGTTGTTAACCGGCTAGAGTACGCGGCTGACAACTTGTCTAACGTATCTCAAAACACGTCCGCATCGCGCAGTCGGGTGCTGGATACTGATTATGCAAAAGCCACTACTGAGCTTGCCAGAACGCAGATTATTCAGCAGGCCGCAACTGCAATGTTGGCCCAAGCCAACCAGCAGCCTTCGTCAGTACTGTCGCTGCTTCAGTAAACGTCAGCCAAAAAAAGCCTCAACCGTCGTTTGCCGGTTGAGGCTTTTTGCCGTGCCAGACCTCAGTTGAAGCTCATTACGTAAATCAATAACTCCTGCCAATTGGCTGCGTGCTGTTTGGTGTCAAAAAGAGGTAGCTTAAGTTTTTTTTCAGTAAGGTGGGTTCTGGCTGCAGCTATCTCTGCGGGGTTGGATAGCAGCGAAACTATTCTGTTCTCATAGTCAAGCAAGTTGGTTGTAATGAAATTCGCCAGCCCAACATTGGTCAACAAACTACCAGCCACCCGACTAGCAAAGCTGTTGCCGCTGCAGGTGACCAAGGGTAAATTAGCCCACAACGCGTCGCTTGCGGTTGTGTGTGCATTGCAGGGGTAGGTGTCCAAAAAGAGGTCGGCACATTGGTGCCTAGCCAAATGTTCAGGAGGCGACAATCTTGGTGCAAATACTAGGCGCGACGAATCTATGCCTCGACTCTGTGCCTCTTTACGTAGGTTGGCTTCAGCGATGTCAGTGTCTTTAAGCAACCAAAGGACCGCGCTGGGGAACTGACCCAAAACGCGCATCCAAATATCAAAAACAGCGGGTGTGATTTTGTAGTTATTGTTAAAACTGCAAAGCACCACCGCATCTTCTGGCAGACCTTGCCCAACGCGGTCGTAAACGGTTGTTGCAATAGGGCGCAATCTATCGTTAGGCTGGTAGCAGTGCGGTAGTCTAAGTACTTGTTCAGTGTAGTCTTGCTCGCACCCATGTGGAATAACATAGTCATCGGCAACTATGTAATCAATATAAGCGGTACCCATAGACCCTGGAAAGCCCAAATAATTAATTTGAATTGGGGCAACGCGCTCAGCAAAGATAGCTGTGCGCGAGTTCTGTGTAAAACCTTTTAAATCAATTGCTATATCCAGCCCAACCTCTCTGGCGTAGGCTGCTACTGCTCGGTCGCTCAGCGACTTTATATCAATGAAATGGTCGAACGTCTGTCTAACGCGGTTCGACAGTTCGTCGTTACTGTCTGGACCAAACGAAAACCCAAACGTTTCAAACTTAGACTTGTCGTGTTGCTCTAGCAGGCCTGCTATAAGTAGCGACGTCGCATGACCATGAAAGTCAGCCGAAAAGTAGCCGACACGCAACTTGCCACCCTTACCACGAGGCTGGAAGGCGGGGAAAAAATTGCTTTCAGGGTATTTAGCTGAGGACCAATCAGCAGCCACCTTCGTTAAATACTTCTGATTGTCTAAATAGGCGATAGGAGGGAAAGGGTTACTTACTTGGGTATTTATTGGTACGGATGATTGGATTTTATCAATTAGCGTATCAATTCCCTCCCACTCGCAGCAGTAAACCTTAGCGTGTGCAATCATACCCAATATATACGGTGAAGTACTGCCTAGTTCGTACGCTGTATTTAAGTAACGCAAGGCCAAACCAAAGTCTTGGTCCTGAATATGTATTCCCGCGATGTTTTGGTGAGGAGTTGCTGACCTAGGGTTTGCCTTGGCTGCGCGCTCATAAATTTCCAACGCTTGGGTTTTTTGTCCAAGGCTGAACATTAACGCAGCTAAATTATTATAGTTGGCATACTCTAGCGGATTTATCTCAATAGCTCGTTTAAAGTATTGTATGGCTTCGTCAGGGCGCATGAGCATCACACACATATCTGCAAGAGCAGAGTACAACTCTGAGGACTCCGGGGCCAGCAAAGAGTACTCTTTCATTTTTTTAATAGCCCCCGCCTTTAAACCCTTTTCAAACAGTGCTTTACATTTATTTATGGAAATGATGGCGTTAATACCAAAATTATCTATATAAAAATCAGATATAAATATCGCGTCATCATATTTTTTCAATTTAATAAGACAAATCCCTAAATTACCGTACGCTTGTGGATAATCAGTTTTCTGCTCAATCGCATTGGTAAAGGAGGTTACCGCATCGTGCCACTTTCCCAAATTCATAAGGCCATTGCCAAGATTGAAATGAGCCGCGCTGAATGTTGAGTCCGCAGAAATAGACTTGCTATAATTTGCAATTGCATCATCAATATTACCAAGTGCGCTATAGGCAGACCCTAGATTGTTGAGAGCGCTTGCATCTGATGGCCTTATTTGTATGGCTTTATTTAAACTTACAACGCTCTCTGAAAATAGGCCAATACTCAGCTGCGCTGAACCCATTAAAAATAATGCATGAAAATTTTTTGGTTCCTTGTTTAACAACTTAGTCGCGCCAGCAATAGCTAAATCATATCGCCCCGCAGACATATCATTCGCGATGATGGTTAGGTGTGAAGGGGTAGATATATGCTTAACTATTTTTTTCATATTGGAATTTTTGTGTTGCATCGCGAATGGTGTCAAAAATTCAACGCTTTGGCTTGTGGACCTGTTCAGCGATGACCCAGAGTCTTCGTAGCTATCGGCACGCTCTAAAGTGTCAAACAAACCAATGAGCAGTTGGAAGGCGGTTGATTCATCAAGTCTTCAAGCAAATCGCGTGCCGTATTCGTTCCAACAACCTTCTAGAGCGGTTCAAGCGGCGGCGCGACGTAAAACGACCAAACCAAATGTCGTAATGGTCTGTTCAGCGGTGCAGCGACGTCTGGGAGGCTGGAGTGTTAGACCCAAAGGCCTGCGCTCCTTATGCTGCTCGGCCGCAGAAGACGGCATCATGGGTATAGATTTTGCTTACAAAGTCAAAACCGCTTTAGAAAGGCTACCGTGCTAATCTCAATCTGCATACCAACTCGAAACCGTGCAAAGACACTAGACGCCTCACTACGCAGCTTGGTGAATCAAACTTCATTCCAAAGCAGAGATGATATTGAAATTATTATTTCTGACAATGCGTCAACCGACGAAACCAGTGTTGTTGCTACGAAGTATATGAAGGAGCATCCGGGTAAGATTCGATACTTTAGGAACGATGTCGATATTGAAGACAAGAACTTTGAGAAAGCACTAAGCTGCGGTGTAGGCGATTTTTTGAAGTTGGCAAATGATAGCTTGATATGGGAAAATAATAGCATCGAAACTATTGCGAAAATAATAGTCGCAGCAATAGGGGTCAAGCCCGTCCTATTTTTTTTAAACGGATCAAAGCCGACAAAAGAAATCACGACGTTCATCACAAATGAAGATGACTTACTCACAACAATTTCGTTTTATTCAACTTGGATCGGTGGTTTTGGTATTTGGCGAGAAAACTTTAACTCCATGCGGGATTTATCTAGGTGCGCATCATTAAAACTTGTGCAAGCTGATGCTCTATTTAGAGAATTTAAAATATCAAAAAGAGCTATAGTTTGCAATATTAAAATAGTTAGTGTTTCCTGGACGGGTCCTAAAGGAGGTTACAACATTGCTCAAGTATTTGGAACGAACTATCTTAAAGTACTAAGACTAAGTGCTACCGGGCTATCTAAACGAACATTTGCAAATGAAAAACGCAGTGTTTTGGAGAATCATATTCTTCCATTCTTCAGTGACCCATCGCACAATTTTAGCGACATAAATATTAAAGAAAGTCTACCTGACTACAAAGATGAGCCCTATTTCAAAACTATACTTTATGCAATAGAGCAGAAAAAAAAGGAACGTTCCTGTGATGTGGTCGCTGGATTGCCTCTTAATCCTCAATCAGCATGGCGAAGTAGAAATGCACATAATGAAACGTTTATTTCCAGAGTATTCGACTTTAATAAGGTGACAGTTGGTAACGCGACTTACGGAGTACTAGATGTACACGCATGGGGACACCCTGAAGAGGCGTTAAGCATTGGTCATTTTGTCTCCATAGCAGATGGTGTGACCTTCTTACTCGGTGGGAACCACCCTTATAGCGGTATTACCACATACCCCGTTAAGGTGAAACTCTTAGGGCATGCACGGGAGGCGCTGACTAAGGGGCCAATTGTAATCGGTGATGATGTTTGGCTTGGGCACAGGTCGTTAATTTTATCAGGTGTCACAATTGCACAGGGGGCGATAGTTGCTGCAGGTGCTGTTGTAACGAAAGATGTTCCACCCTATGCAATAGTTGGTGGTAATCCGGCAGCAATTATAAAATACAGATACCCAGACAGAGTAATTGCTGAAATGATGCAAGTAGATTATAGTAAAATAACCACCGAATTGCTGTCAGAAATAGGTGAGTCTTTGTATGAAAGCAGTGATACAGACGCGTTTAAAAGGTCCGTATCAATTTTAAAAAATATTTCCTCTCGGTGAAATAAAGGTGAATACGTTTTTTATAAAAGACAATTTGAAATTATTCGATGCCATCCCCCTCAGTAAATTTTTTCCGCATTTTGAAAAATTTGAAGTATTGCCTTGCCCAAACCGCACCGACATTTAATCTACCAAATTAGTTCCTTCCAGATATTTGATGGATGCTTGTCGAGGGTAGTGCAGCGTTCGAAGCTGCAGTGAGTGCACTAAAGGCGGTTGGCAGAGAGCCAGATGGCGTCCTTGATTTGAACTTTAATTTGCAGACCTAATGTCTCTTTGGCTTTTGTAATGTCGGGAACATAGAGATTGCGCTGTTGGTTATGGGAGTCGGGTACGCCTCTTAATACGACAGGTTTGGTTGGAGCTAGAACATCACGTACTAAGTTCGCCACCGTTGCAATGCTCATTGACTGATCTGAGCCTACGTTATACGCATGCCCATTTCTTCCATGCATGAGCAGCATCAGCAGCCAGTGGGCCAAGTCGCTTTGGTGCATGTAAGAGCGTATGGGGCTGCCGTCGCCCTTTACATCGATGGTCGGTTTGTACAACGCATCTCTAATAAAGTTGCCGATCGCAAAGTGCGCATCAAACGGTAAATCTGGTCCGACGAAGGCAAAGCAGCGGGCGACTACGGTTTGTACTGACCCGGCGCCAGCAGCGACCGCGCACAAGTGTTCAGCCATACGTTTCGCCAAGCCGTAGGTGTTCTCTGGCATTAATGGGTCTGGTGCACCCAAGTACGTCTCTCCAAGAGTGGCCATATCAGCTGGCTGTGCCCCGTAGACGGCCCCAGAGCTAGTGAGCAAGAAGCGGCGGATGTGCTGCTCAGTTGCGAATTGCAGCATGTTGCGCGTACCAGCGATGATCTGATCCATACGCATCAGTGCATTCAGTCCGGCAAAGTGTGTGGAGTCGGTCGCAGCATGCAGCAGGTGCGTAAAGCGGCCCGACCCTTTCAGTGCGTCGAGACTGTTAACTTCTGTAACGTCGCCAGCATGGAATGTGAGCCACGGTATGGCCGACCACTGCGGATATTCCGTCAAAAAAGCATCAGGGTTTCGGCTCAGCACCGTAACTTCACATGGCGATGTGTTAACGGCCATGTATTTTAAAAGTGCGAGGCCAAAAAAACCAGTGCCTCCTGTTAGCAGTACGTTCACGCCAGTTGTCCCAACCACGTACCTAGCGCTTTGGGAGTTTGAAACCATTGTGTAACGAGCGTTTTTGCTTGTGTCGGTTCTTTATGCGGTGGCCTGAGTTGCTGTGCTCCATACCCCCAGCCTACGCCTGCAAAAGCCACGCTGGCTTGCATTGCAGCAACGGTGTCCTCATCGCGATCGCCTACGTAAATTGGGTTTGATAAACCATGCGTTTTCGTAACATAATTGATGAGGTCAGCCTTTCCTCCGAAGCTAGACGCAACACTGTCTAACGAATAAACACCACTAAAAAAATGAGACCACCGAAGCATATGGACGATACGCTGAGTGGGCTTGCACCGCTTATTGGTTGCCACGTAAAGCTCGAAACCGGCGCTAGCGAGCTGTTTCAACATGGCTTCAATGCCAGGGTATGGGCGGGCACTGCAGAGGCCATCGTTGTCATAGTGCGCTACAAAGCTGTCGATAACGCAGTTGATGGAATTTACATCGCGCAAATGCGTAACACTTCTGATCATGTCAGGCAATGCCGGACCAATAACGGACTGTCCCAACACCGAAAGGGGCGTCACTCCATTGGCTGCAAACGCATGCGCCAAGCTTGACAAAATGCCGCCAGAGCTGTCGATGAGCGTTCCATCAAGGTCGAAAATAATGGCGAGTTCAGAAGGTTTAGGCATGTGTTTGATGCCGTTCGTTGTTAGGGCCTGTTGAGTCTGAGTACATGAGGAAAACAGGGTTGGAAAAGCTCTGTCTTAAGCGTTCAGCGATAGCACGCTGTGCGCGAAATGACGACACAAGCACGGGGTATGGGGGTAAATTGCGTAGCTCGTCGCTATGCTGAATAGTCCATCGCCCCATGGTCTTGCCAATCAAGTTAGGGTTGCTATCAACGATGGCCACCACTTGGCAGGAAGAACGGTTTTGCAGTTGCGGCAAAAGCCGCGCTGTATGCGACCCTGCACCATAAATAATTGTAGGCCCGCTGGGAAGGCAACTGAGTGCCAGTTCAAAAGAACGCGACGACTCAGCAATGTAATCCGTTAACGTGTCGTCACTGCTATAGACAATAGGCGTTAGCCCATCGCGGTTGTGCGTGCGTTCGAAAAGACCAAGCACCGCGCCGGCCCCCACTGATGGCAGGTCAATTACGTCGCTAGCTAGCTCACTCAAACCCAAAGACCTCATTAGATTGCGAAGCGTACTAGCGGTAAAAAACTGGATATGTTCAAGTGAAAATTCTCCGAAAGGCTCGTTGTTGATGGCGGTGAAGCATTCGACTGCAGGTACCTCTATGAGAATCTTGCAGTCCGGACGCAATTTGGCAAGCAAGGTATGTAGATCTTTCCGTAAGTCCGGAAGGTGCTCGATTACAGCCATTAGGCAAATGAAGTCGATGTCAGCTAAGTCAACTACCGTGTGAGCCTTTGATATGGACGCTTGGTAAACACTGAGTACGCCGAATAAACTTTGTGCGGCCTGCGCTGACCGTGGTGCTGGGTCAACTCCTCTCAAGTTTGTCCAGCCCCCGTTTAAAAATCCGCCTAGCAATGCACCGTTGCCGCATCCTAAGTCAAGAATACGGGCTTCTTTACCAACTCGACCCCTACAAAACGAAAGCGCGGCGGCAACACGTATCTGGTCAATTCGTGATACGGAGTCAGTCGAGTCGTATTTAGACGCTGTTTGGTAGTAATCTTCGTAAGATGAAGTCCTTGGGAGCTGGTAGGCGTACGCAAAGCTGCAGGTGCTACAGACTCCTATCTTGTAAGACATGTCAATCCCCGCAATGGCCGCCATCTGGTTGTCGTATGCGTGCGTTGTGCGCGTACCAGAGCACACAGGGCATGGCCGTGAACGAAGCCCCGTTGTTTGCACGACAGGATTGGGAGATATCGTCATGGCGGTATAGCGTATAAGACCGCATCAAAACTGTTACTGTAGTGCTGGCGGATGTAAAAGCGGTGGTTCGGGCACATGCGTATGAGTTGGTCAGGG
>Ga0105050_10010605_pt1 | contig 10041 bp, 12 predicted proteins | sample FRY01_FD_78088 | JGI IMG/M metagenome (GOLD analysis project Ga0105050, IMG submission 78088) | Freshwater microbial communities from Lake Fryxell liftoff mats and glacier meltwater in Antarctica - FRY-01 | ecosystem: Environmental > Aquatic > Freshwater > Ice > Glacier meltwater ... | reverse complement strand
GCAAGATGTTTGCCGCCGGCCTTAAGCCTCGCTAAGAGCGCGGCATGAAAGAATTCGCCTGCCAGTTATATCTTATCTCGCCGCTCGATGTTGGCGGTGATTTTCCCGAAATCCTCGAAACTGCCTTGTCGGCAGGGCCAGTCGCGGCTTTCCAGTTTCGCGTTAAAGACGTGGATCAGCATGAAGCTGCTGCCTTGGCTGAACCGCTACAAGCGATTTGTGCCGTGCATGACGTCGCCTTCATCGTCAATGACAGCGTCGCGCTTGCCAAAAGGCTGAAGGCCGATGGCGTCCATCTGGGGCAGGGCGATGGTGATGTGCGTGAGGCCCGCGAGACATTGGGCACAGATGCGCAGATCGGCGTGACCTGCCACAACAGCCGTCATCTCGCGATGGAAGCAGCAGAGGCAGGCGCGGATTATGTAGCCTTCGGCGCTTTTTTCCCGACCACAACCAAGCATGTCGATCATGTGGCTGAATTGGACACGTTGCAGAAATGGTCCGTTGTTACTGAGGTGCCATGTGTTGCGATTGGCGGGATTACACCTGAAAATGCCAAGCCTTTGATTGACGCAGGCGCGGACTTCCTTGCCGTTAGCGGAGCAGTTTGGAACCATCCGGAGGGCGCCGCGGAAGCCGTAAAGGCATTTAACGCTTTGCTTGCCTAATCGCCCCGTCAGCGCTAAAGCCCGCGTCCAACGGCCCGTTTATACGGGTCTGCTCTTTCCATCTGTTAAGCGAGTTCTCTCATGAAAATCAACGCGGTTGAAATCAAGCCGGGTAATATCCTTGAATATGAAAACGGGCTTTGGCGCGTTGTCAAAACTGCGCACACGCAGCCTGGTAAAGGCGGCGCCTACATGCAGGTGGAACTCAAAAACTTGCGTGATGGCCGCAAGAACAACATCCGTTTCCGTTCTGCTGAAAGCGTTGAAAAGGTACGCTTGGACCAGAAGGATTTCCAGTTCCTCTATGCCGAGGGCGACAATCTCGTGTTCATGGACAAGGAAACTTATGATCAGGTGACTTTGCCCGGCGATCTGCTGGGCGATGCTGCGGCATTTTTGCAAGATGGCATGGATGTCGTCATGGAAATGTATGACGACGAGGCTCTTTCCGTTGCTTTGCCCGACCAGATTGAGGCGACCGTTGTCGAAGCGGATGCCGTCGTTAAAGGACAGACGGCGTCTTCCAGCTATAAGCCTGCCATTCTCGACAATGGCGTTCGCGTCATGGTGCCTCCGTTCATAAGCGCTGGCACACGAATTGTTGTCGATGTGTATGAACGGGAATATGTGAAGAAGGCAGACTGATGCCTGCTTTAACCGGACTTCTCACCATAATGGAAAAAGCTGCCCGTAAAGCGGGTGGCAAGTTGCGTCGTGACTTTGGCGAAATCGAGCATTTACAGGTTTCGCAAAAAGGCCCTGCTGACTTTGTGTCCAAGGCCGACGAACGCGCTGAAGATACTATATTCCGTGAACTTGAAATTGCCCGGCCCGATTGGGGTTTCCTGATGGAAGAGGGCGGAGAGATAGCAGGGGCTGAGGGAAAACCGCGTTTCATCGTTGACCCGCTCGATGGCACCAGTAACTTTTTGCACGGCATTCCGCACTTCGCGATTTCCATTGCCGTGCAGGATCCAAAGCCGGATGGTTCGGGCTGGGGCGATATATTTGCCGGCTTGGTGTACAACCCGATCACCGATGAGAGCTTTTGGGCGGAGCGTGGCAAGGGTGCGTGGTTGGGTAATCGCCGGCTTCGCGTATCCGCACGTCGCCAATTAAACGAAGCGCTTATTGCAACCGGCACGCCTTACAAAGGGCATGGCGATTTCGATGAGTGGACCAGGATTTTTGGTGCCATCGGCCCATCCGTAGCCGGCATCAGGCGCTTTGGCGCTGCCAGTCTTGATCTCGCATGGCTCGCCGCTGGCCGCTACGATGGGTTCTGGGAAAGCGGTCTGGCGCCTTGGGACACGGCCGCTGGTGGCCTCCTTGTGCGCGAAGCGGGGGGCTTTGTGACCGACTATCGCGGACGTAGCCCGCATATCGCGGACGTTCAGGTTTTAGCCGCAAATGACATCTTGCACAGCAAACTGCACAAGCTGCTTGTCGGGGCCATAAAATAAACCACCAAATAGGCTGAAAATGCCGAGTCTTGGCCTTGCGGGTCAGGATTGTTCTGCCTAAAAGCGCCGCAACTTACGGGGTTCGGAAGCGAGTCTGATATGACTGATTTGTCGCAATATTTGCCGATACTACTATTTCTAGTGGTTGCGCTCGCGCTTTCGTCGGCATTTGTGTTTTTGCCGATGGGCGTATCGCGTCTGACGGGTTCGCATAAGCCAACGGAGGCAAAGCTTACCGAATATGAATGCGGCTTCCCCGCGTTCGAAGATTCGCGCAGTCAATTCGACGTTCGCTTTTACCTCGTCGCGATTTTGTTCATCATTTTTGATTTGGAAGCGGCTTTCCTGTTTCCTTGGGCAGTTAGCCTCGGCGAAACTGGCTGGGTCGGCTGGGGCACCATGATGCTGTTCCTGTTCGAATTGGTCATCGGGTTCATTTACGCATGGAAAGTGGGAGCACTCGAATGGGAGTAATCACACCCGCATTGAAGGACGTTCAGGTGCCTGACGGGGCGTTCTTCAAAGACATTGAGAGCGAAGTAAATGACAAGGGCTTTGTCGTTTCGTCGACGGAAGACCTGTTCAACTGGGCGCGTACTGGTTCGTTATGGCCAATGACTTTTGGTCTTGCTTGCTGCGCTGTGGAAATGATCCACGGTTATATGCCGCGTTATGACTTTGAACGTTTCGGTATCGCGCCACGCGCTTCTCCGCGGCAATCCGATGTCATGATTGTCGCTGGCACGCTCTGCAACAAAATGGCCCCTGCGCTGCGCAAGGTCTATGACCAGATGTCAGAGCCGAAATATGTGATTTCGATGGGCAGCTGTGCCAATGGCGGTGGCTATTATCATTACAGCTATAGCGTTGTGCGCGGATGCGACCGTGTTGTTCCAGTTGATATATATGTGCCCGGTTGCCCGCCAACTGCGGAAGCTTTGCTATACGGTATCATGCAATTGCAACGTAAAATCCGCCGGGTAGGGACAATCGAACGGTGAGCCATTCTGCGCCCCTCATCAAGACGCCGGAAGGCGCGGTTGCAGCGATTACTGCGGCGCTTGGCGCAAACCTCGTGCATTTGGAACAGGCTAATGGCGAAGTTGCGGTTCATATCCACCGCGATTCCTTGGTCGAAAGCATGATCCAGCTGCGCGATGCGTGCGAATATCAACAGCTGATGGAAATGGCCGGCGTTGACTGGCCGGACCGCGACCCACGCTTTGAGATCGTATATTGCCTACTTAGCTTGACTAAAAATCACCGCATTCGCGTACATATTGCCACGAATGAAGAAAACCCAGTGCCCTCGGTAACCGGTATCTGGCCAGTCGCGGGATGGCTCGAACGCGAAGTGTTTGACATGTATGGCGTGTTGTTCTCGGGCAACCCTGACTTGCGTCGGATTCTGACCGATTACGGCTTTTCCGGACATCCGCAGCGTAAGGATTTCCCGCTTACCGGCTATGTCGAGCTGCGCTATTCCGAAGAAGAAAAGCGCGTGAAGTATGAGCCAGTGCAACTGGCGCAAGATTTCCGCAATTTCGATTTCCTCTCGCCATGGGAAGGCGCAGACTATGTTCTGCCCGGGGACGAAAAAACGGGTGAGGGACCAGGCAAGGGCGCTACGCAGCGCATGACGGCAGAAGAGGTAAAGAAAGACCCGGTCAAACCCAGCTCGCCCCCGCCGCCCACGCCCAAGACAACGGACAACACAACGCAGACGGGTGCGGGCAAGGCTGCCAATAAGGAAGCGGTCAAGCGGAGCGTTCGCAAGCCTAAGGCGACGGGAGACAAGGCATGAGCATGCAGCAGGATCTCGCCCCGACAACTGGCGATGAAGTCATCCAGAATTACACGATCAACTTTGGTCCGCAGCATCCTGCGGCGCACGGTGTTTTGCGCCTAGTGATGGAGCTGGATGGTGAAATCGTCGAGCGGCTTGATCCGCATATCGGCCTTTTGCATCGCGGCACGGAAAAGCTGATTGAATATAAGACCTATTTGCAGGCTTTGCCCTATTTCGACCGGCTTGATTATGCCTCGCCGATGGCGATGGAGCATAGCTATGTTCTGGCCGTCGAAAAGCTGCTCGACCTCGAAGTTCCGATCCGTGCCCAATATCTGCGTGTCTTGTTTGCTGAATTGACGCGTATCAAGAACCACACGCTGAACATCGCGCACCACATCATTGACGTGGGTGCGATGACGCCGCCTTTGTGGCTCTATGAAATACGCGAAGATTGCATGGGCTTTTATGAACGTGCCAGCGGTGCGCGTATGCATGCGGCGTGGTTCCGCCCCGGCGGTGTCCATCAGGATGTGCCGCTGAAACTGCTCACTGACATTGCCGAATGGCTTGATGACCGTATGCCGCGTCTGTTTGAAGACGCCATGTCTTTGGTGGTCGACAACCGCATCTTCAAACAGCGCAATGTCGACATTGCGATCGTATCCAAGGAAGACGCCATTAAATGGGGCTTTTCCGGCCCAATGATCCGTGGCGCGGGTATCCCGTGGGATATCCGAAAGAGCCAGCCATATGACGTTTATGCCAAGATGGACTTTGACATCCCCGTGGGCACGCGCGGTGATTGCTATGACCGGTTCATGGTACGCGTGGAAGAGGTGCGCCAATCCGTACGCATCATGAAGCAGTGCCTGCAACAAATGCCCGAGGGCCCGGTATGCAGCGACGACCGCAAGGTATCGCCGCCAAAGCGCGCCGAAATGAAGCAGTCGATGGAAGCATTGATCCATCACTTCAAACTGTACACCGAAGGTTTTAAAGTGCCTGCGGGAAGCGTCTACGTCGCCACCGAAAGCCCGAAAGGCGAGTTCGGCGTTTACTTGGTCTCTGATGGCACCAACAAGCCTTATCGTTGCAAAATCCGTCCGACGGCCTTCTCACATTTGCAGGCGATGGATTTCATGACACGCGGGCATATGCTGGCGGATACCACCGCCATTTTGGGTGCGCTCGATATCGTGTTTGGGGAGTGCGACCGGTGATGTCGCGCGAAGTGCTCTTTCTGACCTTTGCTGCATTCGGATCGGTGGCGTTGGTTGCGACCTATTTGTGGTTATTCCATGCCGAAGTGTCGGCAAAGGAAGTCGGCTCCACTGCTGCTGCCATGATGTTTGGCGCGTATTTGGGACGTATTTGGGGACGGAAAGAAGCACATGGCTAACGCAGCAGTTATCCCTGACGAGGCGGAAACCCGCGCCAAGTGGGGCAGCTTTGCCTTTTCGCCGGCTTACAAGGCGAAGGCAGACCTCTATATCGGTCGATACCCTGCTGGACGCCAGCAGTCTGCTGTGATGGCCCTACTTGATCTGGCACAGCGACAAGTTGGTGAAGAAACGCAAACGCAGGGCTGGTTACCTGTGCCCGTGATTGAATATGTCGCTGGCTATCTCGGCATGCCCTATATGCGGACGTACGAAGTCGCGACCTTCTATACCATGTATAATCTCGCGCCTGTGGGTCGTTTCCATGTGCAAGTATGTGGCACAACGCCCTGCATGTTGCGCGGCAGCGATGACATCATGGCAGCTTGCAAAAACCGTGGCTTGGTAAAGGGCGCAACAACGCCCGACGGTATGTTCACGCTGAACGAAGTCGAGTGCATGGGCAATTGCGCTTCTGCGCCAATGGTTCAGATTAACGACGATAATTATGAAGACCTTGATTACGACAGCGTGACCGCAATTTTGCGCGATCTGGCCGAGGGCAAGCAGCCCAAGATTGGCACGCAGCTGCCGGGCCGTCACACAGTTGAGCCTTATGGCGGAGCAACGACGTTGCAGGCCATGGCCGATAAGAACCATGATTATCGGGGCGAATATTGATGGAATATCTGCCCCTCATCGGCGTTCTCGTCGCTGCATTCGTTGCTTGGAAGCTGCTTACGGGCATTGTTAAACTTGCCGTCATCGGGTTACTGATTGCCGGCGGCACATGGTTTCTTCTCGGAGGTTTGGGCTGATGCTCGCTGACAAAGACCGCATTTTCACCAATCTCTATGGCTATCAGGATTTCGGCCTGAAAGCTGCTCAGCAGCGCGGCGATTGGGACAAAACTGCCAATCTGATGAAGCTCGGCCAGGATGCTATTATCGAGGAAGTCAAAGCCTCCGGCCTGCGTGGCCGTGGCGGTGCTGGCTTTCCAACAGGAATGAAGTGGAGCTTCATGCCGAAGGCGCCAACACCAGAGCGTCCCAACTTTCTTGTCATTAATGCTGATGAATCCGAACCCGGTAGCTGCAAGGACCGCGAGATCATCCGCCACGATCCGCATAAGTTGATCGAAGGCGCGCTGATTGCCGGTTTCGCGATGCGCGCACGTGCGGCATATATCTACATTCGTGGCGAGTATATTTTCGAAGCCAAGGTGCTCGAAAAGGCGGTGGCTGAGGCTTATTCGGCAGGATTTCTGGGCAAGAACGCTGCGAAGTCAGGTTATGATTTCGACGTATTCGTCCACCGTGGTGCGGGTGCGTATATTTGCGGCGAAGAAACCGCAATGATTGAAAGCCTTGAAGGCAAAAAGGGTCAACCGCGCCTGAAGCCGCCATTCCCGGCTGGCGCTGGGTTATACGGTTGCCCGACCACAGTTAACAATGTCGAGAGCATTGCAGTTGTGCCGACAATCCTGCGGCGCGGCGCGGCTTGGTTCAAAAGCTTCGGCCGCGAGAATAACCACGGCACCAAGCTGTTCCAGATTTCAGGCCATGTCGAAAAGCCATGCGTCGTCGAAGAAGAAATGGGCATTCCGTTCCGCGAGCTAATTGAAAAGCATTGCGGCGGCATCAGAGGCGGTTGGGACAATTTGCTCGCCGTCATCCCGGGTGGATCGTCGGTGCCATTGGTGCCTGCTGCGATGATGATGGACGTGCCGATGGATTTTGACGGCTGCAAAGAAGTCGGCTCTGGCCTTGGCACCGCAGCGGTGATTGTGATGGACAAGTCTACCGACATCGTCCGCGCTATTTCGCGTCTGTCCTATTTCTACAAACATGAAAGCTGCGGCCAGTGCACGCCATGCCGCGAAGGTACTGGCTGGATGTGGCGGGTCATGGAAAAGATGCGAACGGGTAATGCCGAGATTGGCGACATCGACACGCTATACGACGTAACGAAGCAGGTCGAAGGCCACACCATTTGTGCGCTTGGCGATGCGGCTGCATGGCCAATTCAAGGGCTGATCAAACATTTCCGCCCAGAAATGGAGCGGCGCATTCATGAAGCCAAGGGCGATAACATGCTGGAGGCGGCGGAGTAACAATGCCTAAAGTTACCGTAGACGGACTAGAAATCGAAGTTCCTGCAGGCGCGACTGTGCTGCAGGCGTGCGAAATGGCGGGAAAGGAAATTCCGCGCTTTTGCTATCACGAACGGTTGTCGATTGCGGGCAACTGCCGCATGTGTCTTGTGGAAGTCGCACCAGGTCCGCCTAAACCACAGGCGTCGTGCGCTTTGCCCGCTACCGAAGGGCAGATCATTCGAACCGATACGCCGATGGTCAAAAAGGCGCGCGAAGGCGTGATGGAGTTTCTCCTCATCAACCACCCGCTCGATTGCCCGATTTGTGATCAGGGTGGCGAATGCGATTTGCAGGACCAAAGCGTTGCTTATGGTCGTGGCGCTTCGCGTTTCGAGGAAAACAAGCGCGCGGTTACCGAAAAATATATGGGACCAATCGTCAAGACCGCGATGACACGCTGCATTCAATGCACACGCTGCGTCCGTTTTGCCGAAGAAGTCGCTGGCATACAAGAAGTCGGCGCGATTGGTCGCGGCGAGAATATGCAGATCACGACGTATCTGGAGCACGCGATGCAAAGCGAGCTTTCGGGCAATGTCGTTGACCTGTGCCCTGTGGGCGCATTGACGTCGAAGCCTTATGCTTTCGAAGCTCGCCCTTGGGAATTGAAGAAAACACCAAGCATTGATGTGATGGATGCCGTTGGCACGAACATCCGTCTCGATAGCCGGGGTCGGGCCGTATTGCGTGCACTTCCGCGTATCAATGACGATGTGAACGAAGAATGGGCGTCGGATAAGACTCGCCATGCCGTTGACGGTCTCACGCATCGGCGCTTGGACAAGCCTTATATCCGCAAGGATGGCAAATTGGTCGGCGTAAGTTGGGGCGAAGCCTTTGACGCCATCAAGACACATTGGTCCGGCGAAGCTGCAGTACTTGCAGGTGATCAGGTGGACTGCGAAACAATGTTCGCCGCGCGCGAATTGGCGGGCACGTCTATGCTCGAAGGTCGTCAGACCGGGCTTGCGTATGACACGTCAAGCTTGAGCGCGGTCAATTTCAACTCGACGATAGCAGGCATTGAAAATGCTGACGTTGTCCTGTTGGTAGGTAGCGATTTACGCCGCGAAGCGCCTCTGGTGAACACGCGGATTCAGAAGGCAATTCGCAGGCGCGGGGCGAAGGTATTTGCAATCGGCCCCGTTACCGACCTTACCTACAAGGTCGAATGGTTGGGCGATAATTCAGGCGCGCTGACCAAGGCACCGAAAGAGTTGGCGGACGCACTCAAGAACGCCGAACGCCCTGCTATTATAGTCGGCGGTGGCGCGCTGCGTTACGAAGGAGTCCATGGCGCTGCTTTGGCCTTTGCCAAGAAATATAAACTGATCCGTGATGGCTGGAATGGTTTTAACGTTCTCCACTTCGCTGCTGCCCGGATGGGTGGGCTCATGCTCGGCTATGCGCACGATGGTGGCATCAAGGCATTGGCCGCAAAGAAGCCGAAACTGGCTTTCTTCTTGGGTGCAGACGAAGTCGATTACAGCCTGTTTGCAGACAGCTTTAAGGTCTATGTCGGTCATCACGGTGACAATGGCGCGCAACATGCCGACGTCATTTTACCCGGTGCTGCGTATAGCGAAAAGTCCGGAACCTATGTGAACCTCGAAGGTCGCGTGCAGCGCGGCGAACGTGCAGTATTCCCGCCGGGTGATGCACGCGAGGATTGGGCGATATTCCGGGCTTTGTCCGACGTATTGGGTAGGCGCTTGCCGTTCGATAGCTTGCAAGCCGTGCGCGCCGAAATGGCACAGGCTGTTCCTGCGTTGGGTATCGAAGCCCTTGCCGATTATGGCTGGGCGGAACCTGCATTGCCATCGACGGTCAGCGGCAAGATTGCGGATTATCCGATCAAGGATTTCTATCTGACGAATGCCATTTGTCGTGCCTCTGAAACAATGCAGCGTTGCTCGGCTGAACTGGTTCACAACGCCGAATATTTGGAGGCTGCGGAATGACCAGCTTCTTCCAATCGCTCGGCATGTCGTACGACGCAGCTTGGTTCACCGCGACCATTGCGGGTATCTTGCTCATTGCATTTCCGCTCATGCTGGCGGTCGCGCTCATTATTTACACGGAGCGTAAGCTTTGGGCAGCATTTGCGCTTCGCCGTGGCCCGAATGTTGTTGGTCCATTTGGCATTCTCCAGTCGTTCGCCGATGGCCTGAAGGTATTCCTGCAGGAAACCATTATCCCTTCGGCTTCCAACCGTGGACTGTTCCTGATTGCGCCGATCATCACCTTCACCGTTGCGCTGATGGCCTGGGCGGTCATTCCGTTCGCTGATGGCGTAGTGCTGTCGGATATCAATGTCGGCTTGCTGTACATTCTCGCGATCAGCAGTCTTGGCGTATATGGCGTGGTAATTGCCGGCTGGGCTTCCAACTCGAAATATCCATTTTATTCGGCCATGCGGGCTGCGGCGCAGATGATTTCCTACGAAGTCTCGATTGGGTTCATATTGATTTGCGTCGTCCTTTGGGCTGGCACATTCAACATGGGCGGCATAATCGAGGGTCAGCGTGGACATGTGCTGGGTTTCATCAATGCGTATGCGCTGAACCCGCTGTTGTTTCCCATC
>Ga0105050_10010602_pt1 | contig 10043 bp, 23 predicted proteins | sample FRY01_FD_78088 | JGI IMG/M metagenome (GOLD analysis project Ga0105050, IMG submission 78088) | Freshwater microbial communities from Lake Fryxell liftoff mats and glacier meltwater in Antarctica - FRY-01 | ecosystem: Environmental > Aquatic > Freshwater > Ice > Glacier meltwater ... | reverse complement strand
TAATAAATATATTAATTTAGATACCCAAGAGCCAAATATGCTGATAAGTCTCTACAAATATGTTAAAAAAATAGTTGATATATTCACCATCGACTTAGAAGCATTGGAAAGAGAATTGATAATAATGTGTATTCGTTCTAAGGGTGGCTATAGTAGAGAAACTATATTAAAACTACCATATTGGAGATATATAAACAATATAGGTATATTTAATGACTTAGATAAAGAATCTGAACAATCACAGCCAGATACACCAGATGTAGCGGGGGCTATGGGTAGTTTTAATCCAAGTAGTATTATGAACTCAATGAGCTCAATGGCTAATAAATTTAAATAGTTTTTTTTATTAATTTTTATTTAATATCTTTGTGATATAAATAAATTAATATGGATATGGAAATAGAATTAACAGAAAAAGAATTAAGTGATAACCATCCCGTTCATTGGGACTATCTCTATGTATGTGATGGTAAAGTTATCCAGTCAGATATAAACGGCACGGTCGCTGATTTAAAGAGGGACTTACGGGCATTTTATAAACTTGAGGCAAAAGTAATAACTAGTTGTGATATCTATGGTCGTAAGAAACTTTCTGAAAAATAGTAAATCTATTAATATTAATAGGGGTGGGATTCTCAATAAATCATTTAAAAAAAGAAATGAAATAATCAAAAATAAATTTAGAAAACAACAAAAGTGTTTTAGTAGATGAATATGCTAAGGGAAAAGAAGGTGAAGAAGGGTACTTCTATGATTTTAATTATAACAAAATAACCAAAACAGCTAGAGATGTCAACGGTGACAGATACTATGCTAATAGAAGCATAAAAAGAATTACAGCTTCAATAAATCATTCAATAAGTTTAGATGTACCTATGGTTATTATAGAGAATAACAAGAAGTTTAAAATAATGGAAGATGGGGCATATTACTATTTCAATACACATACCCAAGAATATGAATACGGGACAAAAAAAGATTGTGAAAAATATGCTAGTTTTGAAATAGAAGATAAAGCTGAGAGGTTAGCAATTGAAAATTTTCCTTACACAGACGAAGGAAGTCTTGAAGACTGTATCGATTCTGCAAAAAGAAAAATTTGGATTGATGGTTATAAAACAAAAGAAAAAGAATATCTTTGTTCAAAAGATGATATTGGCAAATTTAGCAAAGAATGCTTCAGAGAGATTTATAATACTAAATTTCTTAATATACCAAAACACCATGAATTATTGCATATTATAAGTAGGGTACTGATTTTAAAAGAATATAAAAATAAGAACTATATTGAGTTAGATACAGAAAGAAAGATTGATGTAAACAACAATACTTTCGAAAGTCTCAAAACATACAGAGATAAATCAGGTCAGTTGATGGCAAGCATTAAAAAATAAAACATGGAAGTATTATTAGAGAAAAACGGATTTATAAAATTGATGGTCTTGATAGATGGTTTATTAAATTTCGATGAAGAACCTAGTATGTATTTATGGATAATAGGGAATACTGGATTTTATATAACATAAAAGGAATAGATATAAAGGTTAATGGGATTCTCAATAAATAATTAAAAAAACAAATGAAATACTTAAAAATAAATTTAGAAAACAACAAAAGTGTTTTAGTAGATGAGTCTGCTGAAGTAATACCAGTTGATACTTGGTGTCAAGGTATGGATGGTGTTTTCCAATATAAAGGAAAAGTAAATATAGATAATGGAATATTACCCAATATAATAATAACTACAATAAATCATTCAATAAGCTTAGATGTACCAATGGTTGTTATAGAGGATGAAGTTGAGAACTTGGCAGAAGATAGTGCTTTGGGCTTTATAGTTGATTACAAACCTTTTGAAGAAACTCTTCATTATAAGGAATACGTTAAATATGGCTATTTGAAAGGATTCATCGAAGGCTTCAAAGCACCCCTACAAAAAGAAGGTTTTTATTCACAAGATGAAGTTGTTCGGATAATGGAGAAGTATTTAGAAGAAGGGTTTATATCAACACAACAAGGATATGAAGAACCTTTGGAATTTATCCAATCCCTAAATAAGAACTATATTGAGTTAGATACAGAAAGAAAGATTACTGTAAACAACAATACTTTCGAAAGTCTCAAAACATACAGAGATAAATCAGGTCAGTTGATGGCAAGCATTAAAAAATAAAACATTAAAAAATAAAACATTAAAAACAAATGAAATACACTATAATTGATATTAAAGGATTTACTAGAAAGTCAACTGGTATGTATTATGAGACTAAGGAATATACCGAAACCATAGATGAGTTAGTTAGAGAGCACCCACATCATGATATTTATATTTATAATAAGTCTTTAAATACACCTATTTTAGAATGTATTATTATATCAAAATATAGAATTACTCAAAGAAAATATAAAGAAATGGTAGTAATATATATACCAGAATATTACAATAATATTAAAGAGGAGTGGGAAGGTATTTCGGGTCTAAATGAACTAACTATGACTAAAGGTCATGGTGGGCATAGTAGTTTAGAGGAAGCTATTCAGAATGTTGTTATACATAAACGATTATCAAGTGATTATGTAGATGAATATATCTACCTTTAAATGACCATAACTATAACTTAGAAAGGCTCAGGGAGATAATCTCTGAGCCTTTTTTTATTTAATATATAGATATATGAATAAGCTTATAACAAATATTTATGATTTTATCATAGAGAGTAAAAACACCAATAAATATTATCATGGTACGACAAAAACAAGAGCGGATAATATCAGAAAGAATGGATTCTACACGCAGAATAATGTTAATATCACGGAAGATTATGATGAGGCAATGGAGTACGCCACTTATACTTCTACTGATGAGAATGATGAGCCTGAGGTAATGACAGTTACTATTAGGAAGGGTGCTAGACCAAGAGCAAGAATAGGATTAGATTCAATGGCATATAGAAGCCGAGATGTTATTTCTGTTCAGTAGTTTTTAATATATATACTGATATGAATAAGCCTATAGCAACAACTATTTATGATTATCTAAAAGAAGTTAGGTATATTAATACGAATAAAATAGATAAGGAGCGACCACTCACTGATAGTGAGACAATTCGAGTTTACCATGGCTTTAATAGTTTTCAAGATATTGAAACAGTTTTGTTATATGGATTATCTGGTAAGGAGAGAGCCAGGAGAATATATTCATATGAAAGTGGTAATAATCCATATGGTTTATTTGTTTCAGTTGATTTTAATGTGGTTAAGAAGAATTTCTCACATAGCGGTGTGATTATTGAGTTCTCAACTAAAATAAGTGATTTAGAGGCTCCTGTGTGGGTTGATGGTAGAAGTTATTATATACAGGGTGAATATACTAAATCGTTTAAGGATTTGGATGAAAGAGAGCAACAGCGTTTAATTAATAGACAGAAAGCGGGGGAGTCTCCTTATGATTTTATTTCCAAGTCTGATAGACCAGAGTTAGCAGATGTTATATTTGATAATCCAGAAAAGCAAGCATTGTATATAGGTGATTTAAATCCGAATATGATTAAATATATTTGGTATAATGAAGTATTACATAAGGAAAGAAGGACGAATGGTAGTTGGGTCAAGATGACACGAAAGGATTTTATAGACAAGTTGGATATCAATACCAAGCGCAGTCGGTATTTGAAATATCTACCTAATGATGATTTTATTCTTTCTGATTTTGTGGAGAAGTATTTCGGTGGTGATTATACTAATATCAGTCTAAGAAACTTCTTAGAATATTATTCTAAGAGTGAGTATGATTTAAAGAAATTGGGGTTCTTCCCGAAGCAGATAAAGCAAATAATGCAGATGCGAGTAGATGACCTTTCCAATAAGTTTTTCAAATAATATTTTTTATTTCCATTTTTTCTAATTATCTTTGTTAATAAATTTATAAAATTATGAATATTGATGAGGTAATATTAAAGCTAGAAGAGTTCAAGAAGGAACATGGTAATATAAAGGTGCGTGTTGCTGGTGGGCATGATATTTAAATAAATTAAATTATAGTATGAATATAGAAGTAAAAATAATAAGTGATTCTGGGTATGTTCAGATTTATGATGTGACTGGTTCAGTTCATTTTAATTGTATATTAGATGCACATTATGATAGTAATGGACATCTCGATGGTGGATTGATTATACGAGAGGGTGTAGTTTGCGGACATATTGACCCAAGGGGTGAGCCTGGTGAGCCTGGTGAGCCTGGTGAAACTGGTTTTAATGGTTAACTAAAATTTTAAAATATGAAGGTTATAAAGATAAATAAGTCTATTAGAAGGGGAGATATTATTCACTATTTAGTTGTATATGATGCTGCTACTGTTGAAGAAATTAATTACCTTGTTTCTGATTGGTGTGAATCAGATTTGAATGGCTCTTCTTATGGTTATACATATAGTTGGAGTGTTGTTGAAGATGAATCAATGATTAGTAAGGTGCTTTTAAATGAAGTTGAAAAGAAAAATAAAGCGATTGTGTGTCTTAATTACCACAAGGCTATGATAGAGGATTATCTCAATAAACAAAATTCATGAAAGTATAATATATTATATAGTAGTGATTTACTAATTAATAAATAAAATTTAGATAAAATGAGTAATGTAGATTTTGGGTCCCTGAATGGTGATATATTTTTTGATTTTATGTCTATGGAAGAGTTAGATAATTTCGAGGATTATTATAGAAGATATCTAAAGTACACCAACGTTGATGTGAATGAAAAAACAGGTGAATTTTATACAGGGAAGAGTTAGATGCTCTTCATAAATTATGTCATAAACATTTGGAATCTATTTATCTACGTAAACTAGAAAAACGAGAAGTGGATAAGAATAGGGATAGACTAATTGAGTTAATAAAGGAGTTTGCTAAGGCTAACGATATACCATATAATGAATCGGTAGAAGAACTAATAGTTAATGTCATTAATGAGATGAGTAAGGCAACTTCAACCGATTTGGTAAATAGGGTTGAGGTTATAGATTACCTTAGTGGTGGTAGAAGCTATGTTAGTTGGAGTCCAGATAATGCAGTAGAGACAAGAATACAAGATGAGGGTAGAACCATCAAGGTATTTATATCTTAGATGAAAAACTAATAAAAAGGAGCTAAATTAGTATAGTTATGAAGAATGATAAAAAATATCCATTTGATGATGAAATATCTAAAATGGTTGATGATTATACACACGACTTAAATGTCAGTAAGAGTTCTAAAAGAATTATTGAGTTTTGTTATCAGGAGGGGCTGTATAAAATGCTTGAGATATGGAGACGTTCAGATAGAGGGATTCAAGATGATATAGGTCTGCTTACTAACATACAAGATGAGAATGGGCTTTAAATTGAAGCAGGTCATATATTGAATATAAGAGATAAAGATGGTAATTATGACAAGCTTCAGGATGGTGAAAATACTAAATATGAGGTTAAGTATCGGGATGGTAATTTTTCCATATTCATATTTGATACTGAATTGGTTTGGGGTAATATATCAGAACTTGAAAATAAGTGTAAGATAGTTGGTAATATAAATAAAGACGTATATCATGGTCACTAATAAAAGAGTACCCAAGAGATTTAACCTAGGTGATTGTTATGTTATTCAGTTCTGGTATGGTAAAGAAAGACTATGTAGATTCATCCAACCAACTAGGAAGGGGTTTAATTTCTTGGACTTAAATACACATAAATGTATATTAAGATACCATCTATATCCAAGTAAATACCCAGAACATATATCTAATAATTGGTTTTGGGTGAGTGAACATATGCGAGTTAAAGTATATATAAATAATTAATTATGTTAGAAGATAAAGAGTTTACTAGAGAAGATAATCCTAATTTTTTCAAGCTTTGGGACATGAAGTGTGTCCAGAAATGGCAAGATGGTTCTGATAAATTGAAGGATTGGTATGATTATAATATTTATGCTAAGACAACAAAAGATTTGACGATGAGTGTTTGGAACGGTCGTCATGAACCAAGTGTGGATGTGAATTATGAAAAGCATATTTGTTTAGCGGGAACCAGAGTTAGAGTTTGGATGGTTAGTCGGTTTGGTGATGTTGGAGTGACTGATAATTTAGATAATCCAAATGGATATGATGTGGGAGGGTTAGATGCTGATGTAGATTTAATTGATTATGAGTTCATAGATGTAACTATATAGGGAATGGAAAATATAAAATATATCAAGGAAAAAATGGATGAATTCGCAATGAATATTGATGATTTTTCAGTTGGTCAGTTTGTCAAAGATTTAGATATGGTTGAATGTGAAATAACCAAAAAGGGATTAAATAATATTGAGGTTTTAATTAAGAAAAAAACCAAGGTAGGTATTAATCACAAACAGTGGTTTAATATGCAGCATTTTAATAGGAGGTTTAAGAAATAATGAAAGATTGGAATAGTCTTACTCTTGACCAAATGGTTGAATACTTACGGGAGGAGTATAAATTTAGTAGCAGCGGTGATGCAAAGTGTATCTATCATCTGATAGAGTTTTATGATAATAAAAATAAAGCTTCCGATGATACAATTCCCTCTGGTTTGTGTTGGTCAGAGCCTACTCCACCGATAATTGGAATAAGTCGTTATGACCATGTTACCTGTCTTACTCCACTGGGAGTAGCCATAATCGAATGGAAGAGCTGGAAGCAGAGTGATTCATATTCACTGACCATAGTAAATGAGTATATTGGGGAGGGTTTTGATTTAGATGGTGCGAAGCAGTTAGCCGTTGAGTGGTTGAGTAATAAACATAAAGAATTATCTTTAGTACTTGGGATATAGTAAATTGAATTATTTTTATTACCTTTGTATATTAAATAAAAGATTATGAGTAAGAGACAATCTATTTCTGAAATAGGTACAGAATTATATGTATTATTCGGGAGTTTATCTTTTGGATTGAACCCAAGGCAAATGTGGGTATTGAATCACTTATATATTGGAGAGTCCCAGGTGGTTACTATCACAGAGTTAGGAAGTAGATTTAATGATTGGTTACATCATGGGAATTCTACTGGAAGTAATATTAAGTTCTCACCTAAAACGTTACAAAAACTAGTTGAGCGAAAGCTAATTAAGCAAAATATGAAAGGTGAGTATTATTTATGAAAAAGAGATTGAAAAAGGAGATTTACTGTAAGAATTTTAGTAGTGGGTATGGCGTTAGATATTCTGACTTACCAGAGAGTATTGAGCCTAATGATATTATTAGAATCAATGATGTGGAGTCTCATTATAGCGAAAATAACTCATGGGATGCCTTCACTGAGCTAATTATAATTAGAGAAGTAGAGGAGACCGAGGATGAATATCAGAAAAGACTCAGTAAAGAAAAAATATTAGAAGAAGAATTTAAAAAGAGAAGATATGATACTTATATTAAATTGAAATCTGAGTTTGAACCTATAAAAAAATAAAAATATGAATGAATTAACAGATTAACAGAAAGATTTTCTTTTAGAAAACTTCTTTAAGAATGAGACTTACCTTGGTTGGAAATGTATAGCTAAAAACTTATTAGAAAAGGGTACAAGTGTCGTTTCTGGCACTGTATGTATTTGGGTATGGGGTATCGGTAACTTTATAGAGACAGAGAATGCTGATGAATTTCATGGATGTATTCGCTATAATTTTGACTTGGAGAATTTTTTTAACTCTGCTTGGTATAAGGAAGTTAGAAATAGTTATGCTTATATATTATCAATTAAGAAGAGAGATATTGAACGAGAGTGTGAAGAAATCGCTAATATATAGATAATATGAAAAATAAAGGTGATATGATAGATTTCACGTCAAGTGATTATCAAGGGGAGGTTTTTGGGGAAATTGTTAATATGACTCATAAAATGCAAAGCTTAGCAGGTTTTGTTAGTAATGATTTTAATCGGATGTTAGCTGATGGGACAATTACTAAGGGAAATATAAGAGAATCAATTTATGAGATGGATGAAGCTTTTAATAGAGTCATTGGTGAATTAAATACACTTCGGGAAAAATGTGGATTGATAATGACACATCATTGTGTATGAACTACCCACCCACAGCAAAGCTGATGGGATGGGTTGTTTTAAATAGTTATTGATTGAAGATAATTAATATATAGAGTAAATATTATATATTAATTATGAGTAAGTTTAGACAGATATACCTAAGTGCTGGTCATAGCACAAAGCCTGGTAGAGATAGAGGCGCTTCAGGTAACGGTTTCATTGAGGGTGAGCTAACAGCTGATTTAAGAAATAGAGTCGCTAATGAGCTAAGATTGTTAGGTCATATCCCTATTTGTGATGTCAATGATTCAATATTAACAGATACGCTTTCATGGCTTAGAAACAAAACAACCAATACCTGTATTTGTATAGATTTCCATTGGAACGCAGCGACACCAGCAGCCAAAGGAACCGAGACATTTGTAGATGATAAAGCATCTGAATTCGAGTTAGATTTAGCATTTGACTTCTCTGATGTAGTGCATAGAGTTCTAGGTATAAACAAAAGAGGTAATTTTAAAGGTAGAGCTGGAGTTAAATCTGAGAAGGAGTCTGCTAGAAAGAGCCTGGGTTGGTTTAGGTTCACAGGTATGCAGATTCTCCCAGAGATATGCTTCATTACTAATAAAGGTGAGATGAATACCTATATTGCTAGGAGAGATGAACTAGCTAAAGAGATAGCTAAATTTCTTGTAGAAAAAGCTAAAATCTAAGACCTATTTTTTTAATATATATATGAGAATATATAACTGATGAATGGGGACTTTAACAACACTTTTCTTACTATCCATAATAGAAACTCTAACTACTTATAAAAATATTTTAATAGTAGTGGGTGCTGGGCTTTCTGTACTTATACCTGCATTTGTTAGAAGTAAGTTCTTCTCTGATTTAGTGAAAGGTATCTTTGATGGTATATTCATTTTCAGAGAAAAAAGGAAGAATAAGAAAGTTGATGTAGTAGAGACTAATAATAGGAATATTACTATATCAATAGCAGATATAACAAATCATGAAATATTCAATTACCTAGAATTTTGGTTATATACTAGAATACCAGATATAACTCTTATAACACAATATAGAACAGTTGTATTTAGAAAATATGTCTTTATCCTATTTAAAGAATATAAAGAGGTATTAACGACTTTATTAATGAAGCAGGAATTCACACATGTAGAAAAGTCTCAGTTGAAAAGTATTTTATATACAACGCTCATTAATATACATAAGAGTGCCGATGCTCAAATGAAAATATCAGGTATTCCAGATGTTATAGTAGCAAAAATGACATTGGCTTTAAAGGACCGAATGCACCTGGCACTCGATTTAATAAACTCAATAAATGAAAGTGCCTTCTATGATTCAGATAATAATCTATTGAAAGTCTATTCATATCTAAATATAATACACTCAATATTAGATAACATATTATCAAATATTGAACCCGTATGTAATAGTATAAATGGAGAATTATCAGGACTAATGATGGATGGATTCATTGAGCCACCGAGTAAACATAAATCTTAAATAATATGAACTTAGAACAAATACCAGTCGAACTCAATGGAGATGAAAACTTCAAGAGAAATATCAATAAGCTAGATAGTAGCTTAAAAAAGGTTTTCGAAAATGTATCCTATGAATATAATCCAGTGAACAGGAAAATTTACATCACATCAACTGAGCCAACAGATATAGAACAACCCAAAGGATTCCAATTCATAACAACCTTTGATATCAATGAGATGATTAGTTATAACCCTAGTAATAGCAATTTATATACTATGAACAATACTATTGGCTGGGCGTATTCTTATGCCCCAAATCGGGGCATAGACAATCCTAGCTTCTATATCACTAAACGCTCAAGCATGGAGAATATAAGCTTTGACTTCATGGATATATTAAAGGGTGGTAAATTCGCTTCTACATATATGGAATCGTTAAGTAATGAGAAAGAAGAAATAATATTAACTGAGGATGAACCTGAGATTGAAAAC
>Ga0105050_10010599_pt1 | contig 10046 bp, 8 predicted proteins | sample FRY01_FD_78088 | JGI IMG/M metagenome (GOLD analysis project Ga0105050, IMG submission 78088) | Freshwater microbial communities from Lake Fryxell liftoff mats and glacier meltwater in Antarctica - FRY-01 | ecosystem: Environmental > Aquatic > Freshwater > Ice > Glacier meltwater ... | reverse complement strand
GTTGAAATCGCTTCATTAAGGGTTTTTACGGTAAATTTTCCAATCGTCAGTTGTGCGTTCGTACACAATTCGGTCGTGTAATCGCGAAGGTCGGCCTTGCCAAAACTCAATATAGTTCGCTTTCAAAGCACAGCCTCCCCAGTGCTCAGGACGGGGCACTTGATTTGGGAAACGTGTTTCCAACGCTTCTAAACGCATGTACAAATCTTCTCTTTTCTCCAAAAATTCTGATTGCTGTGAGGCCCAAGCCCCAAGTTGACTTTCACGCGGTCTTGTTGCGAAATAAGCATCACTTATTGCAGCGTCCACTTTTTCAACTAAGCCTTCAATGCGCACTTGTCGTTGCAAATTTGGCCAAAAGAAAAGCATCGACATTTTTGGATTTGCTGCTAATTCTTGACCTTTTTGACTATTGTAATTGGTGTAAAAAATAAATTTTTCATTCACCAATTCTTTTAAATATAAAATACGAGAGCTTACTTGTAATGTTTCAGGTGAAACAGAACTTAACACAAATGCATTGGGTTCGTTTTCTTTTTGTTGAAAGGCTTCGTCAAACCATTCTGAAAACAAATGAAAAGGTTTTTTTCCTGCGGTAATTTCTAAAGACCCTTTGTCGAAGTCGCCGTGTTCATCTCGCAATTTTTTTAACCATTCACTCATTAGGCTTCGTCTTCGTTAGTATATTCATCTGTAATCTCATTATTTTCAGAGTCTTCTGAATCAAAATCAGTTGTTTCCATTTCGTCTTCGTCTTCCAAATCATCTATGTCAGAACCTGAAGCGCTAAAAACTTTCCCCGCTGCTTTTGGCTCGTGTTCGACTTCAGAAATAATTCTTCTAGCCACAGGCGGTTCAACTTCGCTGTCATTATATGGAAAAATATCAACGATTGGAGAAGCTATAATTTGTGTGATTTGGTAATCAATCATTAAAGTTGAAAGACTTTCTACGATTCGTTCGTAAGCTTCTTTGACTGTTTCAGCTGAAACCAAGAAATTTTGAGAAATCGTTTTCTTTTTATCTCCTTCTTCTTCCAATTTGTCGTAAGATATTTTGGCTTTGAACCAAGCTTCTGATTCATCGTACTGGAAAATGTCATGTATATCTGTTCGAGCAATTCCTGTTACCAAAAACTCACCTCGAATCGTCGTTCCTAATTCTTCATAAATGCGAGCTTCTGCATCTGTAAAGGTCATTGCTGCTAATAAATAAGGTTCTGAAACGCGTTTAAACGTTCCATTTTCTAATTGTTTGGTATATTTTACTTTAACGGTAAACCAACTATTCATACTGTTTTATTTTAGTTAACAAAGGTAATACGAAGGGACGCTTACTTTGTCATTTGTTGATAATAATAACTAGATTTTTTGCTATCTTTAGGTAGAAGTCAATTAAATGTTCCGAAACCGAAGGGTAACAAGTTTTGAACAGATTGGATAATCATTGTACGGTCGTCTTGATTGATCAAAATAACTTTCATTGGTTTCTGTTGCCTGTTTTCCGTTTCTAGCATCACTTGTCGGCAGGATCCGCATGGAGAAAGCAGTTGTTTGTCGGGCATTAATTCTCCTTTTGCTACGACTACAATCGTTTCCACAGCTTCGTTTGGAAAGTTTGCACCAGCATAAAACAAGGCAACGCGTTCTGCACATAATCCTGAAGGATAGGCGATATTTTCTTGATTGTTTCCAAGAATTACAGTGCCATCAGAAAGTTGAAGAGAAGCACCCACTCGGAATTTACTGTAAGGAGCGTAAGCACGATTCATCGCCTCGTAAGCTTTTGAAACCAAGTAACGCTCGTCTTCTTCCAATGATTCCCATGTGTCTAATAATTGATAATTGAATTCAAATTTCTTTTCCATAGAAAACGAAGATACGAATTGAATTTTGATTGAACTGTTTTTTAGTATTTCTTTAAGAATAAGATAGTAAAACACATGCTTTTCTGAAATAGATTTTTGAATTTACTTTCCTTTAAACGCCATTTAAATCCAATTTAAATTTGATCTGCAATTTGTCTGAAAATGTACCACCAATTTACGCGTTCTGCTTTCAATGGATTTTCTTTGTCGTTGAACAAAACAATGATTAAGTTCTTACTTGGATTGACGTAAATATGTTGTTTATAGAGTCCAATTGCCATGAAATCACCATATTCTTTAAGTCCAATATGCCAGCAATAATTGTAGTTAAAACTGCTTCCATTCGTTGTATCTCTTCGGATTGATTGATTCACCCATGATTTGCTAATGATTTTTTTACCATTCCAATCGCCGTCATTTAAAAACAATCGCCCAAATTTAGCATAGTCTAAAGCGGTTGCACCCATGCAACAAAATGCTTTTTCAAGCTGATTCTTTTTATCAATGCTCCACACTGCATTGGAACACATTCCAATCGGTTTCCAAATTTTATCTTCTAAGTATTTTGACGGGGCAATCCCTGTGGCTCTTTTGAGAATTAAACCTAGAAGTTCAACGTTGATATTTAGGTAATGCTGCTTTGTGCCGGGCTGGTTTTCAAATTTAATTTTCCGCAGTGCTTTTAAAGCGTCACGACCATAATAAATCGTAGCATCTGTTATGAGCGTGTATTTTATTCCCGACGTGTGGTTGAGCAAATGTTTGATTGTTAATTTATCTGCAAAAGGTACTTTTTCTAATTCTGGCAGGAATTTAATTACCAATTCTTGTTCACTTTTGATAAATCCTTCATCAATCGCAATTCCGATGAGTGCAGAGGTAAAGGATTTGGCAATAGAATAAGAAGAATGTAAGTCGTTTTCGCTACTTTTTTTGCTATAAAATTCATATTTTAGCGAGTCATTTTGAATAATAAGCATGCTTTTAACCTTATGCGTTTGTAGCAATTTATCAAGTGGAACAAAAAAAGGAATGTCTTGTGTCCAATCGTTGACTTTAAAAATTTTACGCTTTGGATCTGTTCGTTTTTTAAACTCAAAACAGTCAACTCCAGCATGAATTACAGTTCCTTGAAAACGTTTGATGTCTTTTTCGTCAGGTTTTCCCCGCACCAAACTTATGGCAGGAATACAGCCATTAAGACTAAAGATAAAAAAACAGATAAGGAAATAAGCGAGGATTCTCATTGATCAAAATATATGAATTACCTCGAAATTAAACATTTTTCTCTTCGTATTCGGGCTTCTTAAAATCTTCTTTTTCTATTCTTCGACTTTTAAAAAGTCTGTTTAAAATAGTTTTGGAGCTAATGAATAACTCCAGTTAACTGTATTAAAAATTCAGGTTTGAAAAATGTAATCTAAAACAAAAAAGATTTATGTCCTGCGCTGCTTTGCAGACTCCCATTAGATTGAACTTACCAAATCAAGATTAATGAGTGGAAAAATAACGGAAAGTATTTTATTCATCCTTATATACAATCGTAAAAAAAATTATTTGTGTAAAGTAAATAGTCTTCTTTCAAGAATAATCACGAATCTATTTTGACCAAAAATTAGAATGTGGTTAAACTGACGGAATTTTGTCTAATTTATTGTTTTAAATTTGGTTTTAAATGATGGTTAAAAGCTACATTAACCCCATTTATTTGACTTAACGTAGTTTATTAGCAACATTAAGTTAATAAAATATCAGACATTAATTGTTTTTGGAAATTTAGAAATCTTTTACTGATTGAGTAGATGGAAATTAGCTAAAAGCCTGCTAGATTTAACTTTTCAACTCTTTATCTTTTTTTTGATGCAAAGCTCAATTTAATTAGGGTAGAATCTTTTGAATTTTAATTTTTAAGAAAATAAGTAATTTAATTTTCATTCGCTGTTCAATTCCGTGTAGCTTTTGAATTTAAAACTCAATGATTCGTCTTTGATTGTTATCTTTGCAACCTTGGTAAATTAAATAGTACAATGAAACGCATTAACGAATACAAAAAATTGTTCCAGATTGAAAGTGAAATCGATCTTGTAGCACTGAAGTTAACTTACAGAAAATTGGTGAAACAATGGCATCCTGACAAATTTCAAGACGACGATCCATTAAAAGAAGAAGCGACTTTAATGGGACAAAGTGTTGTTGACGGATACCATTTTTTGGTGAGTATTGCTCCTGAAACAAAAGAAGCAAATTTGGAAGAGTACACGTTAACAACGATGGAAAGCGGAATTTCAGATTTTAAACACAAAGGACTTACGCTAGAAATTACCTTCACTGACGGTTCCTCTTACGAATACTTTGGCGTGAACAGTAATTTGTTCCGTAAATTTGTTAATGCTGACAAGCAAGTACGTTTTGCAAAGCGCTTTATTTTTAATAGTTTTCTCTACCGTAAATCGAAGAAAGCATCGCAAGAAGTTACTGCTTAAGTTTTTCTCTAAATATTTCTAGAAGGTAACTTCCGACTCTCTTAATTTCGTATTCTCTATAATAAAAGCTCAAATTTTTTCAGTGAGCTAAGTTAACAATTAATTGGATTTTTCTCAAATTAGAGCACGAAAGAAGAAGTTGAAAATGGTTGTTTAAAATTTATTTCGATAATGATTTAAATGCTGGTCAAACTTAGACTAACTCAAACAAGTCTTTCACTCCAAAAACGCGGGAAATAACAAAACCTTCCGCATACTTGATTCCCGCAGGACGACCCATGCTAAGCATTCTACCTTTTAAAAAATCAAAAAATTCTTCTCCCGAAATCGGTGTACTTGGTTCTGTACTAGTTGGATCGAAAAACTGGGTACGAAATGCTTTGATAACCTCGATTTTTTGTTCAACGTAAGGTGATATATCAATAACGAAACTTGGTTCTAAGTAATAATCTTGGATATAATGGGCTACTAAACGTGGTCTATATGGCAACTGTTCTTCGCCATCTAATGTGGTTTCAATTTTTCGTAAACCAGCCAAAAAGCAAGCGTCTTCGACTAATTTACCAGCTCTACCATGATCTGGATGACGATCTGAAATGGTATTTGCAAGTACAATTTCTGGTTGGTATTTTCTGATTTGTTGAATTAACAAACGCTTATTTTCTGCACTATCTTCAAAAAAACCATCTGCCATTCTCAAATTTTCCCGAGCAGATAATCCCATAATTTTTGATGCTTTTGCTGATTCTTCGTAACGTGATTCTACTGTGCCGCGTGTGCTCAATTCTCCTTCTGTAAAATCAATAATTCCTACTTTTTTTCCTTCAGCAACATAGCGCAAGACTGTTCCAGAAGCTGATAATTCAACGTCATCTGGGTGTGCTGCGAAAGCAAGAATGTCAAGTTTCATGTTATATAATTGCGAATGATAATTGCGAGTTGGAAGATTGTTCCCAACTCGCAATTATTAATTATTGTTCTACTGTTGCGTAACTTTCTACACTCGGACAAGAACAAATCAAGTTTCTGTCTCCGTAGGCATTGTCAACGCGGCGAACTGGAACCCAATATTTATACTCTTTCAAGTAAGGTAAAGGATAGACAGCTTCTTGCGGTGTGTATGGATAATTCCAATCTTGATTGATGACACAATCGGCTGTGTGCGGTGCATTTTTCAATAAATTATTTGATTTATCAGCATGACCGTTTTCGATTTCACGAATTTCTTCACGAATTTTAATCATTGCCTCAATAAAACGGTCTAATTCTTCCTTGTCTTCCGATTCAGTTGGTTCAATCATTAACGTTCCTGCAACAGGGAAAGAAACAGTAGGTGCATGGAAATTAAAGTCAATTAAACGTTTCGCCATGTCTGCAACTTCAACTTCGGATGTGCGTTTAAAATCGCGGCAATCCAAAATCATTTCGTGTGCAACTGTTCCATTTTTACCACTGTAAAGAATATCATAATGTCCTTTCAACGAAGCAGCGATATAATTAGCATTTAAAATAGCAATTTCAGTTGATTCACGTAAACCAATAGCGCCTAGCATTTTGATGTAACCGTAAGAAATCAACAAAATCAACGCACTTCCGTATGGTGCAGCTGAAATAGCATGAATTGCATTTGAACCACCAACTTCCATTAACGGACTTCCCGGCAAGAATGGTGCTAAATGTGCTCCAACTCCAATTGGGCCCATTCCTGGACCTCCACCACCGTGAGGAATTGCAAATGTTTTATGTAAATTTAAGTGACAAACGTCAGCGCCAATATTCCCTGGATTAGTTAAGCCAACTTGTGCATTCATGTTCGCTCCATCCATGTAAACTTGTCCACCGTTTTCGTGAATTATTGACGTAATATCTCGAATACCTTCTTCGAAAACTCCATGAGTAGACGGATAAGTAACCATTAAACCAGCTAATGAATCTTTTAAATCAATTGCTACTTTACGCAATTCTTCGATGTCGATATTTCCGTTTTCGTCGCAACCAGTCACCACTACTTCAAAACCAGCCATCACAGCAGAAGCGGGATTTGTTCCGTGTGCGGATGAAGGTATAATCATTTTTGTTCTATGTTGATCATTGCGTGATTCATGGTATGCTTTTATAACCATCAAACCAGCGTATTCTCCCTGGGCACCCGAGTTTGGTTGTAAAGAAACCGCAGCAAAACCAGTACATTCACACAAATCTTTTTCCAATTGTCGGAACATTTCGTGATAACCTGCAGCTTGAGCTAACGGCGCAAAAGGATGCATATTTGCAAACTGCGGATTCGTAATTGGAATCAATTCACTTGCAGCGTTTAATTTCATCGTGCATGAGCCAAGTGGAATCATACTATGAACCAAGGAAATATCTTTGTTTTCCAAACGTTTCAGATAGCGCATCATTCTTGATTCTGAATGGTGACTATTGAATACTTTATGAGAGAAAACTGCATCAGTTCTCAACACGTCTTCAGTTAGATTTAATACTGAAAGTTCAGTTGCGTTTTGATTTCCAAAAATAGATAAAACGTTATTTACATCTTCTAAAGTATGTGGTTCACCAAAACTAATTGTTAGTTCTGAATCATTTAAATAGTTAAAGTTTAATCCAGCAGCTTCAGCTTTCACGAGAATTTCGGCAGTATTAATACCTTTTAACCAAAGTGTATCAAAATAAGAATTTGTACCTAAAGTAACACCCAATTTTTTCAAACCAGTAGCTGCAGTAGCAGCTAATTTATGTACGTGGGTTGCAATTGCTTTCATACCATCTGGACCGTGATAAACAGTGTACATACTGGCCATAACTGCCAATAATGCTTGCGCTGTGCAAATATTTGAAGTTGCTTTATCGCGTTTGATGTGTTGCTCACGTGTTTGCAAGGCCATTCGCAGAGCCATATTATCGTCAGCATCCTTAGAAACACCAATAATTCTTCCTGGCAAGTTGCGTTTGTAATCCTCTTTTACTGCGAAAAATGCAGCGTGAGGTCCACCGTAGCCCATTGGTACCCCGAAACGTTGGGAAGAACCCAAAACTGCATCGGCTCCTAATGAACCTGGAGATTTTAAAAGAACCAAAGAAAGAATGTCTGCAGCAACAGCTACTTGGACTCCTACTAATTTCATTTTTGAAATAAACAACTCTATATCTGTAATTACTCCATTTGTATCCGGATATTGAACCAAAGCACCAAAGAATTGAGCGTCAGCTTCAAACGTTGTTAAATCACCGATTGTTAATTCAATACCTAAATTGATAGCTCGTCCTTGAACGACATCAATTGTTTGCGGAAAAGCAGAAGATGCGATGAAAAATTTATTTTTTCCTTCTCTAATGTCCGCTCTTGAACGCGAATTATAGAACATAATCATAGCTTCGGCAGCTGCCGTTGCTTCGTCTAACAAAGAAGCATTCGCGACTTCCATTCCTGTCAATTCCAACACCATGGTTTGGAAATTTAAAAGAGCTTCTAATCGTCCTTGAGAAATCTCAGCTTGATAAGGTGTGTAAGCTGTGTACCATCCCGGATTTTCCAATACATTTCTCAAAATCACGGAAGGCACAATTGTTTCATTATAACCCATTCCGATGAATGATTTATTTACCTTATTTTTTTGACCTAATTCGTTGATATGTTGCAAATATTCTTGTTCGGTCATTGCGTCCGAGATGTTTAACTCACCATTCAAACGAATGTGTGCAGGAATCGTTTTGTTTACTAATTCTGCTGTTGAGCTCACTCCAATTTTTTGCAACATCGCTTGCTTTTCAGCTTCGCTTGGTCCGATGTGTCTTCTTGAAAAAGGATTCATAAAATAAGGTTTTTAATGCGGTGTCAAATATACGATTTCAAAGTGAAATGTTAGTCTACGAACAATCTAAATTCAAAAGTGTTTTAAAACCAATTTTGCAGTTAGAAAATAACGTGGAATTAATTTAATTTTCAAAGTAGAATATCTTTAAAAACTGCTATCGAAAAGTAAGTTTATGGTTCATATTTACTAAGTAGTCTTTATTGGTTAAAGGAGAATAACCTAATCAAAATTCCACTCTTATTATTAATAAAGCAGTAGTTTTGCCGCCATGTTTGAAAAGGAAAATTTTATCATATCACTTGCTGAGTCTATTCATCAAAATGGAATTCCAGCACATCGCTTGGAAAACACGATGCAAATGGTGTGTGAGTCACTAGGTATTAAGGCTGATTTTTCTGCAACACCAGAGTTATTATTAATTTCATTTTCGACAGATGGAAGTTCCAAAACGCACATGAAAAAATGTAAAGGTTCCGACTTGAATTTTGAAAAAATGACACTTTTAGATCAGTTGATTGAAAAAGTAATTAAGGAAAAATATTCGATTTTTGAGGCAAAAAAAGAGCTGGCGGTCATTAATTCTAAACCTCAACGTTACGGTGTTTTAACAAATATTTTATCCATCGGTCTTTCAACCCTTAGTGCTGCTTGTTTATTTGGTGGCGGTTGGTCAGAAATTTTGATAGCGGGAATCATTGGAATTATGACTGGTGTTTTAATGGAGTTACTAGCGTTTTTCCCGAATTTATCTCGACTTGCGGTGCTATTTGCGGCAACATTCGCCATTTTTTTCGCTAAATGGTCGGTTGTTTGGATTGGAAATTATTCTATTGAAATTGCAACTATTACAGGTTTAATCCTATTAATCCCGGGCTTCACTTTATCACTTTCAATTACGGAATTAGCAAATGGTCATGCGCAATCTGGTACAGTTCGGTTTTCAAATGCACTCGTTACTTTTGTCATGATTGCAGTTGGGATTAGTTTAGGTAATCAAATTGCTGCACAATTTGTTTTGACACCAGCAAGTTTCAAATTTAATGAAATACCGAGTTGGTTAAGTTATATTGCCATAGTACTTGTTCCAGCAGGTTTTGTTGTTTTATTTAAAGCACAAGTTAAACATTATCAGTGGATGTTGTTCTCTTGCTTAACTTCCTATTACAGTCTAGCTTATTTTAGTTCATTTAGCATTGGAGAATTATCTGTTTTCTTTGCCGCATTTTCGTTGGGAATTGTTTCAAATACCCTTTCACGCGTTGTAAAACAACCCGTCACACTCATGCTAGTTCCGGGAATTATACTTTTAGTTCCCGGTTCTATAGGTTTTAAAAGCATTACAGCCTTGGTAAACGAACAAACTTTAAATGGAATTGAAAGTGCGTTTTCTACCTTAGTATCAGCAGCTTCATTAACGGCAGGTTTACTTTTTTCAAATATGATTGTTCGTTTGAATAAAGGATTTTAGGGATATTAATCATTTTTTTTCAAAATTGTGTTTTTGAAAAGAAAAATATATTTATCTTTGTCGCCCATTGAAATATGGACTTTTCTAGAGTGAAAAGTAAGAATTGAAATAAAGCTGAGAGTTCGCCCTTAATATTGGGATTGAATTCAATATAAGCGAGAGTAGCTCAGTTGGTAGAGCACGACCTTGCCAAGGTCGGGGTCGCGGGTTCGAATCCCGTCTCCCGCTCGTCTACGCTCGAGTGGTGGAATGGTAGACACGCCGGACTTAAAATCCTGTGCTCTTTGGGGCGTGCGGGTTCAAGTCCCGCCTCGAGTACAAAAGCCTCAGTGCAAACTGAGGCTTTTTTTTATGTATTGAAACTTGTCAATTGGCTTCCACCTTTGGCTTGTAGAGAAATCCTAAGTGTT
>Ga0105050_10010592_pt1 | contig 10053 bp, 6 predicted proteins | sample FRY01_FD_78088 | JGI IMG/M metagenome (GOLD analysis project Ga0105050, IMG submission 78088) | Freshwater microbial communities from Lake Fryxell liftoff mats and glacier meltwater in Antarctica - FRY-01 | ecosystem: Environmental > Aquatic > Freshwater > Ice > Glacier meltwater ... | reverse complement strand
TCTTCTCCCTCGACGGCAAGGTCGCCCTCGTCACCGGCGCCTCGCGCGGCCTCGGCCGAGCCATGGCCCTCGGCCTTGCCCGCGCCGGCGCCCATGTCGTCGTCAACGGCCGCAACATCGACGGCATCGAGGCCACCCGTGCCGCCATCGCCGCCGAAGGCGGCCATGCCACCGCCATGGCATTCGACACCACCGACTCCCCGGCCGCCGACGCCGCCATCGACCGCATCGAGGCCACGCTCGGCCATCTCGACATCCTCATCAACAACGCCGGCTACGGCCTCGGCCGCACCGGCAGCGAAACCACCAACGAAGAGTGGAACGAGATCATCGACGTCGACCTCAACGCCTGCTTCCGCCTCGCCCGCAAGGCCTCCGCCGGCATGATCCGCCGCGGCTGGGGCCGCATCGTCAACATCTCGTCGGTCAACGCCCACATCGCCCGCGAAGCCAATGCCAGCTACTGCGCCGCCAAGGCCGGCCTCGAAGGCATGACCCGCGCACTCGCCGTCGAATGGGGCCCCCGCGGCGTCACCGTCAACGCCATCGCCCCCGGCTACATGCTGACCCCCGACAACCTGACCCACGCCCTGCGCGCCGACCCGGTGCAACGCGAACGCTTCGCCCAACGCACCGCACTCGGCCGCTGGGGCGAAGCCCACGAACTCGACGGCGCCGTCATCTACCTGTCCAGCGAAGCCGGAGCCTACTGCACCGGCCACGTGCTCGTCGTCGACGGGGGGATGACAGTCAAGATATAAGGAAGCGCTTTCTTTTTGTGAACAAAAAGAAACAAAAAAACTTCATCAATGGCACCGTACCCGGACAACTAGCCCCCGGGCAAATGGAAAAAGTTTTTTTGCTTCTTTTTGTTCACAAAAAGAAGAATCCTTATCTTTCTTCGAACGCATAAGCCTCCAAAGTCCCCTGCGCCGCCACCCGCCGCTCATGCCACGCCCGCGGCCCGCCGTAATACGCCAGGCTCCCCGGCTCCGCGTTGCCGTCTCCGTTGTAATAGGAAAGGCAATCCCGCAGCGGCCGCGTCCGTACATCCACTTCCCGGCAATGCGCGGCGTAGTCCACTTCCGGCTCCGGCTTCACATCCACCACTGCCGCCCCTCGTTCGCGCATCGTCTTCAGCATCCACACCACGTAGTCGGTATGCCCCTCGATCCCGCGGGTGAAGTTGAACTGCCCGCCGCCTCCTTGCGGCCCCGACATGATCAGCAGGTTCGGGAACCCATGGCTGTGCAGCCCCAGGAACGTCCGAACCCCATCCTCGCGCCATTTGTCGCGCAGCGTCCGCCCGTCCCGCCCGGTCACCATGTTGAACGTCGCCGTCGCCATCCACTGGAACCCGGTCGCATAGATCAGCACGTCAAGCGGATACTCCACCCCGTCGTGCACCACCCCGCGCGGTGTGATCTCCCGCACCCCCAGCGGCGCCGTATCGACCAGGTGCACATGCGGCAGGTTGAAGCTCGGCAGATACTCGTCATGGAAGGTCGGCCGCTTGCAGCCATACGGGTAATACGGCTTCAGCGCCGCCGCCGTCGCGGGGTCTGTCACGATCGCGTCCACCCGTGCCCGGATCTGCTCCATCAGACGGTAGTTGCTGCGCAGCTGCGCCTGGATCATCTCGTCAGCCGACAGCGCCCGCTCGTGCTTGCGCTCCGGCCGCAGCGCCGCGACCTTTCCGGATAGGAAATCATCGTTGCCCTGGAGCGCCGTCCGCCCGGAGGAAATCGTGGCCAGCCGCTCTCGCCGCGCCTTCGCCCAGCCAGGCTCGGTCCGCCAGGTCGCGATCTCGTCCTCGGTCGTCGCCCGCTGGTCGCGCACGTCGATCGTCGAAGGCGTGCGCTGGAACACGTAAAGTTCCTTCACCACCTTGGCGATTTCCGGAACCACCTGTACCGCCGTGGCCCCGGTCCCGATGATCCCCACCCGCTTGCCCGCGAGATCGACATCATAGTCCCAGCGCGACGTATGGAACGATTCCCTCGCGAAACTCTCCATCCCGGCGATCCGCGCCAGCTTCGGCGTCGTCAGGATGCCGTTGGCCAGCACCACCACCCGCGCCCGCATCGCATCGCCCCGGTCGGTCCGCACAATCCACCGCCCCGCCGCCTCGTCCCAGTCCGTGCGGTCCACCGTCGTATGGAACAGGCAACGGTCGTAGAAGCCGGTCCGCTCCGCCATTAGCTGGCAGTATTCCAATATCTCGAAGCCCGAGGCGAACTTCATCGACGGGAAATAGCCCATCTCCTCCAGCAATGGCAGGTAGCTGTAGGATTCCACGTCGCACGCAATTCCGGGGTAGCGGTTCCAGTACCACGTTCCGCCGACATCGCCCCCCTTCTCGCAGAACCGCACGTCCTCGAACCCCGCCGCGCGCAGCTTGTACCACAGCAGCAGCCCGGCGAACCCCGCCCCCACCACCAGCACCTCGCACTCGTCGTCCAGCGCCGGCCGCGCCACCGGCGGCGCCGAATACACGTCCGCCAGATACTTCGCGAACGCGCCTTCCATCGCCATGTAGTCCGCCGCCCCCCGCCGCGCCTCCGAGAACGCCCGATACGCCGCCTGCTCGGCCTCCCCGAACGCCACCCCCGCCGGTGCCGCCGGCAATGCCAGCAGCGCAGGGTCGGCCACCGGCGAATACCCCTTGCCGACAATCCGCTCGCTCGCCTTGGCTGCCCTGGTGCGAAACACCACCCGCCCGGTCGCCGGGTCCGTCCGGACCGCTTCCGCCATGCTCATCAATTATCCCTCTCCCGGATCCCCGGGTCCGCCGGTCTTGTTGTCTTGATGTTGGGGCCGAGGGGCGGTCTCGGCAAGCCTGGAACGCAAGGTAAGGGCTCCGCCGTCGCGGCGTGAAGCCACGCCACGGAACCCGCCGGGGCGGGGGGTCCCGGACCCCCGTATTTTTCGCTTGCAGCGGACGGAGCAGTTAGATATAACACGACAGTGTTAATCATTCTCGCCAAAAGCCCCCTCGGAGGGTCCCTCTGCCGCACCCTCACAGGGCTGTGCGACCTCGTGGCCCGGCAGGCGGCCATCATCCGTCCGATGACCGCGCCCCTCGTCGCCCTGCTCGTCCTCGCCCATGGCCGCCTCTGGCGCCTCGCCCACCGCTTCGACGCCCTCGCCCTGCGCTGGCACGCTGGAACCCTGCCCAAGCGCCGCGTCGGCCCACCCCGCCCCCCGCACCCGCAAACGCCGCGCCCGCACACCGCCCCGCGCGCCCATTTGCGCAGCGGCCGCATGGCGTGGCTCATCCGCCTCCACCAACGCACCGCCCAGTTCGCCGGCCAGGTCGAGGTCTTCCTCGCCCAGCCGGAAACCCGCGCCCTCGCCGCCGAAGCGCCCCAGGCCGGCCGCCTCCTGCGCCCCCTCTGCCGCGCCCTCGGCCTCCCAACCCCCGACTACCTGCGCCTCCCCCCGCGCCCACCCCGACCCGTCCAACCAAAGCCAATCCCCCCAAAGCCTGCCCAAGCCAAGCCGGCCAAGCCCCGCCCCGGCACCGCCGCGGCCGTCACCTGGCGCACCTACCGCCCCGGCCGCACCCGCCCCCCCTTCGTCGTCCTGCCCCCGACCAAAAAACCGGCCTGACCGCCCCGACGCCCACCCGCGATTTGATTGTTCCGGGTTAAGGACATTCCACCTTCATCATCCGCCCGCCCCCGCTTCTGTCCGCCCGCGCCCTGCTCTAGGCTCCGCCCACGATCGACGGGAAGGACCGCGCCATGGACGCCAACAACGAACCGGAGGCAACGCCACAAGCCGCCCACGGCCCCCTGCATGGCCTGCGCATCCTCGATCTCACCAACGTCCTCTTCGGCCCCTTCGGCACCCAGACCCTCGGCGACTGGGGGGCGGAGATCATCAAGGTCGAAAGCCTCGCCGGCGACACCTGGCGCAGCGCGGGACACTTCCGCAACCGCGGCATGAGCGGCCAGTTCATGGCCGCCAACCGCAACAAGCGCAGCCTCGCCCTCGACCTCAAGCACCCGCATGGCAAGGAGGTCCTCCGCCGCCTCATCCCCACCGCCGACGTCCTGGTCAGCAACATCCGCCCCGCCGGCCTCGCCCGCCTCGGCTTCGGCTACGATGCCTGCCGCACCCTCAACCCCCGCCTCGTCTATGCGGTGGCCACCGGCTTCGGCCAGGACGGCCCCTGGGCCGCCCGCCCCGCCTTCGACGAGATCATCCAGGCCGCCTCCGGCTTCGCCGCCGCCATGGGCACCGACGACGAACCCGCCTTCGTGCCCAGCCTGATCGGCGACAAGATCTGCGGCATGGCCCTCACCGCCGCCGTCACCGCCGCCCTGCTCCACCGCGAACGCACCGGGCAGGGCCAGATGGTCGAGGTGCCGATGCTCGAAACCCTGGCCGCCTTCAACAGCATCGAAATGTTCGGCGGCTACGCCTTCGTCCCCCCGATCGGCCCCACCGGCTACCGCCGCATGAAGGCCCGCCGCCCGGTCCGCACCAAAGACGGCTGGATCACCATGCTGCCCTACTCCGCCGACAACTGGTGCGCCTTCTTCGAAGCCGTCGGCCACCCCGAATGCATCGAGGATTTCGCCGTCCGCGACCCCGTCGCCCGCGCCCGCAACATCGACCGCATCTACGACCGCATGCGCGACGTCGCCCTCACCCGCACCACCGCCGAGTGGGAGGAACTCCTGCTCCGCATCGACGTCCCGCACACCGCCTTTGCCCGCCTCGCCGAAATCGCCGAACAGCCGCACCTGAAGCAAGTCGACATGTTCCCCGAGCTCGACCACCCCACCGAAGGCCGCATCCGCCAAGCCCGCCCAGCCACCCGCTTCTCCGAAAGCCCCGCCTCCGTCCGCCGCCTTGCCCCCCGCCTCGGCGAACACACCCGCGCAATCCTGGCCGAAGCCGGCTACGACGAAGCAGCAATCGCAACCCTCCTCGCTGGCCAAGCCGTGGGAGCACCGGAATGATCCTGCGCGCCGCCGGCCACCCCTGGCGCCTGGCCTGCGGCCACGCCGCGATCGAGGCCGCCCTGCCCGAGGCGCTCGACCGCACCCGCGCCCGCCGCGCCTTCGTCATCACCTCCCCCTCCATCCCCCGCAACACCGACACCATCCGCCGCATCACCCAAGCCCTCGGCGACCGCGGCGCCGGCGTGTTCGACGGCATCGCGAAAGACTCCACCTACCCCTCGGTCCTGGCCGCCCGGAACGCCGCCCGCGAAGCCGGCGCCGACCTCCTCGTCGCCGTCGGCGGCGGCAGCGTGATGGTCGCGGTCCGCGCCGTCGCGATCTTCCTCGCCGAGGCCGCCGACCCGCACGACCTGATGACCCAGTACCCGCCGGACCGACCCGCCTACAGCCCGCGCCTCACCGCCCCCAAGCTGCCCATCGTCAACATCCCCACCACCCCCACCAGTGCGGCCAACCGCGCCGGCACTGGCCTCGCCAACCCCGAGCTCGACCACCGCATGGAGTATTTCGACCCCAAGACTCGCCCGCAGGCGATCATCCTGGACACCGCCGCCCTCGCCGCCACCCCGCACGAAGTGCTGCGCTCCACCGCCACCACCGTCTTCGCCACATCCGTCGCCGCCATGGCCCAGCTCGGCCTGAACCCCCTGGCCGAAGCCGACCGCGACCAGGCCTTCCGCCTCGCCCACCGCGCCTATCTCCGCCTGATCGACACCCCAGGCGATCCCGACTTGCGCCTGGACCTGGCACTCGCCGCCTTCCTGCAGAACCGCGCCGAGGATGACGGCGCCCCCCGCTTCCGCGGCGGCCCCTTCGCCGGCAACTACGCCGTCTCCACCGCCCTGCACGTGCTCTACCCCCATGTCGGCCAGGGCGAGGCCACCTGCGTCGTCCACGCCACCGGCATCCGCATCGCGACGAACATTGAGGAAAGCTCCGCCCGCCAGGTCGCCGGGGCCCTCGGCGTCCACCCCGCGGCCGTGGCCGACGCGCTGGACGCCATCTACACGCGCGCCGGCATGCCCACCTGCCTGCGCAGCCTCGGCATCCCGCCCGCCGACCTGCCCGCCATCGCCGCCGCGACGGTGAAGAACTTCAACGCCAATGCCGGAATGCGCACCCCCGAGGCCCAGGTGGCCGAGGCGCTCCGCCTGCTGGAGGCCGCCTATTGAGACTGTCCGAAGCCGCGCAGCCGGCCCGCGATCACCTCCCCGACCACGGCGAGCGCCTCCCGCCGTGCATAGCGTGCCCGCCACACCAGCCGCACAATCCGCCCCGCCGGCACCGCCAGCTTGCGCAGCACGATCCCCGCATCCTGCGCCGCCCCGGCCGCCAACCCCGGGATCAACGTCGTGCCATAGCCGGCGGCGACCATGTTCAGCAGCGTCGAAAGGCTCGTCGCCCGCAGCGTGCCCCGCAGCGCCCCCTCCTGCCCGCAGGCCGCCAGCACCTGGTCGCGCAGGCAATGCCCGTCCGCCAGCACCAGGATGTCCTGCGCCAGTTCCGCCTCGTCCACCACATCGCGCCCGGCCAGCGGATGCTCGGGCGCCAGGGCCGCCAGGAACGGCTCGGCGAACAGCGGCCGGCTCGCCAGGTCCGGCTCCGTCACCTCGGTCGCCAGCAGTGCGGCATCGAGCTCGTTGGCCCGCAGCCGCTTCAGCAGCGCCGCGGTCTGGTCCTCCCACGGCTCGACATCGAGCAGGGGCAGCGCCGCGCGCAGGGGCGCATAGATCAGCGGCAGCAGGTAAGGCGCCAGCGTCGGGATGATGCCGATCCGCAGCCGCCCGGCCAATGGATCGCGCAGGTCGCGCGCCGCCTCCAGGATCGCATCCGCCGCCGCGACCGCGGTCCGGGCATGGCCGATCAGGTGCTCGCACGCGACCGTCGGCACCACGGTCTTGGTGGTGCGCTCGAACAGCGCCACGCCGAGTTGCTCCTCCAGCCTGCGGATCTGCACGGACAGCGTCGGCTGGCTGATGCCGCAGGCCTCTGCCGCGCGGCCGAAATGCCCGTGCTCGGCCACGGCCAGCATGTAGCGGAGATCGCGAAGGTTCATGGGATACCTGGGGGCGGCGATAGGCTCAGTCTATCATACTCTTCATAGTACGAGCCTTCCCACTATTGGCGTATGCGGCTATCCTAATCTAAATTCAGCCGGAGAACGAGGTGTGCCCGCACTGCTTGCCGAGGGCATCGCGTAGAAGATGCCGCTGATCGGGTCTGCCCCGGGCGGGCCCTCATGATGCCGAATGGAACGGAGAGAAGAGATGGACGGAAACAGCGGCGACGCCGGCAAATGCCCCTTCATGCACGCGCGGGGCAGCAGCGCGATCTTCAGCTCAAGGTCGCTGCGTGACTGGTGGCCGAACCAGCTCAACCTCAAGATCCTGCACCAGAACACCGCGCTCTCGAACCCGATGGGTCCGGCGTTCAGCTACGCCGAGGAGTTCAAGAAGCTCGACATCGAGGCCCTTAAGAAGGACCTCTTTGCGCTGATGACCGACTCGCAGGAGTGGTGGCCGGCCGATTACGGCCATTATGGCCCGCTGTTCATCCGCATGGCCTGGCACAGCGCCGGCACCTACCGCACCGCCGACGGCCGCGGCGGTGCCGGCAACGGCGCCCACCGCTTCGCCCCCGAGAACAGCTGGCCCGACAACGCCAACCTCGACAAGGCCCGCCGCCTGCTGTGGCCGATCAAGCAGAAATACGGGAACAATATCTCCTGGGCCGACCTGATGGTGTTCGCCGGCAACTGCGCCATTGAATCCATGGGCCTGAAGCCCTTCGGCTTCGCCGGCGGCCGCGCCGACATCTGGGAGCCGGAGGAAGACGTCTACTGGGGTGCCGAAGACACCTGGCTCGGCGACAAGCGCTACACTGGCGACCGCGAGTTGGAGAACCCGCTCGCCGCCGTGCAGATGGGCCTGATCTACGTTAATCCGCAGGGCCCGAACGGCGAGCCCGACCCGATCGCCTCCGGCCGCGACATCCGCGAGACCTTCGCGCGCATGGCGATGAACGACGAGGAGACCGTCGCCCTGATCGCCGGCGGTCACACCTTCGGCAAGTGCCACGGCGCCGATGACGCGGCCCAGGTCGGCCGTGAGCCCGAGGGTGCGGACATCACCGAGCAGGGCCTGGGTTGGAAGAACACCTTCGGCACCGGCAAGGGCGTCCACACGATCACCAGTGGAATCGAGGGCGCCTGGACTCCAAATCCCATCAAGTGGGACAACGGCTACTTCGACACGCTGCTCGGCTTCGAGTGGAAGCTGACCCGCAGCCCGGCCGGCGCGCACCAGTGGATCCCGACCGACCCCGCCGCCGCCACGCTGGTGCCGGACGCGCACGACCCAACCAAGCGCCACGCCCCGATCATGACCACGGCGGACATGGCGATGAAGATGGACCCGATCTACGCGCCCATCTCCAAGCGCTTCCACGAGAATCCCGATCAGCTCGCCGACGCCTTCGCCCGCGCGTGGTTCAAGCTGACCCATCGCGACATGGGGCCGCGCATCCGCTACCTCGGCGCACTCGCCCCCGCGGAGGCGCTGCTGTGGCAGGACAACGTGCCGGCGGTCGACCATGCGCTGATCGCCGCGCAGGACATTGCCGACCTCAAGGCGAAGATCCTCGCCTCGGGGCTGACCGTGGCACAGCTGGTTTCCGCCGCCTGGGCCGCGGCGTCGACCTACCGCAACTCCGACAAGCGCGGTGGTGCCAATGGCGCGCGCCTGCGCCTGGCGCCGCAGAAGGACTGGGCGGTGAACCAGCCGGGCCAGCTCGCCACCGTGTTGGCCAAGCTTGGCGAGATCCAGGCCGCCTTCAATGCCGGCGGCAAGAAGGTGTCGCTCGCCGACCTGATCGTGCTGGGCGGCGGCGCGGCGGTGGAGCTGGCGGCGAAGAACGCCGGCGTCGCGGTCGAGGTGCCGTTCACCCCGGGCCGCACCGATGCGTCGCAGGAGCAGACCGATGTCGAGACCTTCGGCGTGCTGGAGCCCGCCGCGGACGGGTTCCGCAACTACCAGAAGGCCGCCTACACCGTTCCCGCCGAGGCGCTGCTGATTGATCGCGCCCAGTTGCTGACGCTGAGCGCGCCGGAGATGACGGTGCTGGTCGGTGGCCTGCGCGTGCTCGGCGCCAATGCCGGCGGCGCGCAGCACGGCGTGTTCACTACCCGGCCGGGCGTGCTGAGCAACGACTTCTTCGCCAACCTGCTCGACATGTCCACCACCTGGGCCGCCACCTCCGACGCCCAGGAGATGTTCGAAGGCCGCGATCGCGCCAGCGGCGCGCTGAAGTGGACGGCCACCCGCGTGGACCTGGTGTTCGGCTCGAACTCCCAGCTGCGGTCCCTGGCCGAGGTCTATGCCCAGGCCGACGCGCGCGAGAAATTCGTGCACGACTTCGTGGCGGCCTGGACCAAGACCATGAACCTGGACCGCTTCGACCTCGCCTGATCCCGGCGACCGGCGCCCGGATGCAGCCACGGCCTGGCTGCCTCCGGGCGTTGCGCTGATCGACATCGGACGCATCGTGGTCGGGCCGCTCGGTCGATCTCCCGCGCCGTATTCGGGCACCGGCGGCACCGACTGCGGGAGGCCACCAGCCAGGCGGCCCTTCGCGAGGAGATTCTCGTCCTGCCCGTTTGATACCAATCGCCATAAATAATGACCCTTCGTTAGACAAGGCCATGGCTTCGCCCTGGACCCACCAGGGGCCAAGCCCCTGGACCTTAAATATATGATAATAAATGGGTTTCCAAAGGCCGTCGGCCTTTGGTGGGTCATCCGTGGCGCGGCTTCGCGCCGCGAAGGCGAAGCCCTGGCCTAGCCTTCTCTTATAGATCAATCATTAGGCCGATTGTTGTGACCGAGCTGGCATCACGGCAGCCGGCCCACCTCGAAAAATGCATAGTCACAACGTGAAAATATGATATCAACGCATAAATGTCGCAAAATCCAACCCCGCGCACCGCCACCCTGGTGATGGACGAGATAGACCGGAAGCTGCTCGCACTGCTGCAGAGCGACTGCACGCTGTCTATTGCCGAGATGGCCGACCGCGTCGG
>Ga0105050_10010588_pt1 | contig 10057 bp, 13 predicted proteins | sample FRY01_FD_78088 | JGI IMG/M metagenome (GOLD analysis project Ga0105050, IMG submission 78088) | Freshwater microbial communities from Lake Fryxell liftoff mats and glacier meltwater in Antarctica - FRY-01 | ecosystem: Environmental > Aquatic > Freshwater > Ice > Glacier meltwater ... | reverse complement strand
TCGAGTTGTGGCTACCGGAATTGGTGGACAACGGGGCGCAGGTGCCGCTGGCGGTGATGGTGGACAGCCCGATGACCGCGGAGGATCACATCGTCGCCATCGCGGTGTTTGCGACGGGCAACCCGACGCCGCAGGTGGCGCGGTTTCAGCTGTTTCCCGGCCTGGCGCGCGCCGAGATCGAAACGCGCATCCGCGTGGCAGAGGACCAGGAGATCGTGGTTCTGGCGCGCGACAGCGGCGGCAAGGTTTGGCGGGCCAGTGCGGCGGTTAAAGTCGTGCATGGCGGGTGCCGGGGATGAGCGCTACCCTGCACGGCACGCCGCGCATTCGCATTCCGGCACAGGCCCGGCCGGGCGAGACGATCGAGGTGCGGGTGCTGATGGACCACCCGATGGAGACCGGGCTGCCACACGGCGATGGCACGGCGTTGCCGCGCGACATGATCGCCCGGTTGGAGGTGCGGCGCGACGGGGCGCTGCTGTTCGCGGCCGATCTGGGCAACGGCACGGCGACGAACCCGTATCACGTGTTCCATGTGCGGATGGAATGCAGCGCCGAGTTCACCTTCACCTGGATCGACGAGCGCGGCCGCAGCGCGCGGGCCGTCGCACGGGTGGCGGTGGGGTAGCCCCCTCGACAGCGATGCCGCGATCGGGCCGGCATTGTGCTGGTGGACCAGGAGGATAGTCCGATCGCCTATCTGCCGGAGGATTCGCTGCGGGTGCGGGCGTGGGTGGTGGGGGACGTGCGGGGCTGATTGCCCCGCACGCCTGGGTTGGTCAGCCGAGGCGGTAGGGGGCGGCGGCTTCGTCGAAGGCGGGGTAGCCGAGGACCTCGCGGTGCTGCGGGCCGGGGAGGGCGAGGTCGGAGGTGGCGTGCCCGGCCTTGAGGGCGGCGAGGCCCTGCATCATGGCGTTGATGGCGGGCGAGAGCATGATGGTGGGGTAGGTGCCGATCTTGAGGCCGATTGATTCGGCTTCCTTTCGGGTGGGCATGCCGGCGGGGCCGGGGGAGAGGACGTTGAAGGCGGGCTTGCCGCCGGCGGCTTCGACGCCCTTGCGGTGTTCGTCGAGACCGTTGGGGCTGTCGAGGAACAGGATGTCGGCGCCTTCCTTCACGTACATCTCGATGCGGGCGAGCGCCTCGTCGAGGCCCTGGGTGGGGCGGCAATCGGTGCGGGCGAGGATGAGGATGCCGGATTCCTTGGCGGCTTCGACGGCGGCGCGGATTTTCATGCGGGCCTCGTCGCGGCTGATGCAGGGTTTGCCGGCGGAGGTCAGCGCACGGGGGGTGATCTTGTCCTCGATGAGGATGGCCGCCGCGCCGGCGCGGCCATAGGCGCGGACGGTACGCATCACGTTCATCGGGTTGCCGTAGCCGTGGTCGCCGTCGGCGAGGACCAGGGTTTGCGGGGCGGCGCCGTGGACCATGTTGAAGCTGTCGAACATCTCGGCGAAGGAGATGAGGTCCAGGTCGGGGCCGCCGAGGCGGGATGCGGCGCAGCAGGAGCCGGAGAGGAAGGCGGTTTCGAAGCCGGCGGCGGCGGCGAGCTGGGCGGTGAGGCCGTCCCACACCGCGGGCATCGGGATGAAGCCGGGCTTGGCCAGGAGGGCGCGCATGCGTTCGGGAGCGGTGGGCATTGGTTTCATTTCCTCGCGGTTTCTCAGGGTCGGGACGCTAAACCCATTCCGGACGGGGACCAAGAGGCGGGGTTTGTGATATTTGTTATGATATCGTAACATTAAGGTCGTGCGTTGGCGATGGGGCGGAGAGGGTGAAAAAGCTGGAGGGGGCGGATGGGGGGGGGCGGGTGCGGGCCCGAAGGATGTTACGGGTGTGGTTGGCGCGCGCGGGGTGGTCGCGCAGGGCGCGCGGGGTGGTCGCGCAGGGCGCGCGGGCGGGCGGCGCATCGTCCGCAAGCAAGGAATTTTCACAAAGAGACAGAGAGGCAGAGAGACGGGACGCCCTCTGACTCACTGTCTCGCTGTGATTCGCACATTCTTGCCGTGGCCGGAACGGCGTTCCGGCCTTGTCCGATCGCATTGCGCGGGCGGGGGTTCGGGGCGACGGGGGGAGTTGGCCGGCCTGCCAGAGTTCGACGAGGTGTTCGAGGCGGCCGAGGATGCGCGCGAGGATGGCCAGGATGAGGGCGTGCAGGGCCGCGATCAGCCCGGCCTGGGCGGCGTAGAGTGCGGCTTCGGTGCGAAGGTCGGCGCGCAGGGCGGCGACGTGCACGGCCAGGGAGGGGTTGGGATGATCTAACACACGAGTGTTATATCTAACTGTTCGGATCGCTGCAAGGGCTATTTGGAATTTTTTCTGAGGTTTCGGGGGACCGGGGGCGATGCCCCCGGCGGGTACCGCGGCGCGGCTTCGCGTCGCGACGGCGGAGCCCTCGCCTCGCCTTGCCTTTCCTGCCTGACTGCGGTTGGGTCGCATATCGGGAGGATGTTTCATGGCGATCTATGAGATGCGGACCTACACGCTGCAGGTGGGCAAGATGGCCGAGGCGACGCGGCTGTATCAGGAGTTCGGGTTTCCGGCGCTGAAGAAGGGCGGGCTCGACGCCAATCTGGTCGGGTATTTTGTCGCCGACACGGGGATGATCAATCAGTTGGTGCATCTGTGGAAGTTCGCGGACGACCAGGCGCGGCGGGATCACTGGAAGGCGGTGTTCGCCAATGTGGATTTCATCGAGGGGTTCGCGGCGAAGTTCCGGCCGCTGGTGCTGAGCCAGGAGGTGAAGCTGTTGACGGCTGCACCTTGGGGTCCGCATCCGTGAGGGGGGTGAACCTGAAGCTGTCTGGCGCGAGGCTGTGGGACAGCTTGATGGAGATGGCGCGGATCGGCGGGATGGCGAAGGGTGGGGGCGGTGGGGTAGGAAGGGAGGATCTTCTTTTTCTGAAGAAAAAGAAGCAAAAAGACTTTTCTCTATTTGCGCACGGCGCGCGGTTGGTGGCGGGCACAAGGGGATGAAAGTTTTTTGGTTCTTTTTTTCAAAAAAGAACATTCTTTCTTTCGTCTCGTGTTGACGGACCGGCGCATCGGCGCTGTGCTGCCGCGGATCGCAACAGGGATAGCACCATGACCGACTGGACCGGGCTTGCCGCCGCCATTGCCGCCGAGGAGGTGCAGGGGTGCGCGCTGGGGGTGAGCGTGATTGGGCCTGATGGGAGCCGGTTTTCGCACCATGGCGGGCGGGCCTTCGTGGCGGCGAGCACGATGAAGATTCCGGTGATGGTGGAGCTGTTCCGGCGGATCGACGCAGGGCGGGATTCGCTGGAACAGAGCCATGTGCTGCGCGAGGAGGACCGCGCGACCGGCGGCGGGGTGGTGAAGGAGCTGCATGCCGGGATCACGTTCACGGTGCGCGATCTCTGTTACCTGATGATGGCGATCAGCGACAATTCGACGACGAACATCCTGATCGACCGGGTTGGGATGGCGGAGGTGAATGCGCTGATGAAGCAGCTTGGCATGGCGGGGTCGTGCCTGGGGCGGAAGGTGCGGGGGCGGCCGCCGGTGGAAGGCGAGACGGAGAACTGGGCGGTGCCGGACGAGTATGCCGGGCTGATCGCGGCGATCCTGGAGGATCGGGCGGCGTCGGCGGCTTCGTGCGCGGCGATGGTGGGGATGCTGGAGAAGCAGGCGAATGACCGGCGGATCGCGCGGTATCTGCCGCGGCCGACAGTGAATGGGGGGGAGGCCAGGCCGCGCTGGGGGAGCAAGACGGGGAGCCTGCCGGGGGTGGTGAACGACGTGGGGTTCATCATGACGGCGAAGGGGCCGCTGGTGCTGTCGGTGTTCTGCGAGATCGAGGATCCGAACGTGGGGGAGGCGGTGATCGGGGCGGTGGCGAAGGCGGCACTCGACGGCGTGTAGCGGGGGGGGGGCGCCGCTGGCGGGCGCGGGGCTTATCTTGCGCGATTGGTAAGTGTGCTCTTAAATGCCGGGGATCGAATAGAAGGCCGGGGATCGAACAGAAGGTTATGGACAGCGTGATCGTCGGCGGCACCGGGGGCATGGAGGTGCTGGAGGAGCGGGTGGGCGAGGCGACGCGCATGCTGCGTCTTTTGGCCAATGAGCGGCGGCTGCTGGTGCTGTGCCACCTGCTGACGCGCGGGGAGATGTCGGTGGGGGCGCTGGCGGACGCGGTGCAGCTTTCGCAGCCGGCGCTGTCGCAACATCTGGCGCAGATGCGGGCCGCGGGGCTGGTGGCGACGCGGCGCGAGGCGCAGACGATCTGGTATCGCGTGGCCGACCCGAAGGTGAAGCGGCTGGTCGAGGTGTTGCACGAGCTCTACTGCCCGCCGATGTGAGCGCAGGGCGCATGCTGGCCGATGGCTGGGTTCCGCCCGGGCTCTGGCTTGCACATGGCGCGGCAGGCTACATGTAAGTCTCACGTCAGCCGCGACGCGGTCGACCAAGCATGGGACGCCCTATCATGGACCACCTCATCGGACAGGCGCCCGGCCCGGGCGGCGAGCCCAACCCCGGGGCGAACATGATCATCGATGGCGACCAGACCACGTTCATGAAGGACGTGATCGAGGCGTCGCGCAGCATTCCGGTGCTGGTGGATTTCTGGGCGACGTGGTGCGGGCCGTGCAAGCAGCTGACGCCGACGCTGGAGAAGGTGGTTCGCGCGGCCGGCGGGCGGGTGAAGCTGGTGAAGATCGACATCGACAAGAACCCGCAGCTGGTGCAGCAGCTTTCGCGGCTTGGCCTGCCGTTGCAGTCGGTGCCGACGGTGGCGGCGTTCTGGCAGGGGCAGATCGCCGACATGTTCCAGGGCGTATTGGCGGAATCCGAGGTGAAGCGCTTCGTGGAGACGCTGCTGAAGGGGTCGGGGGGCACGATGCCGGCGGCGGACCTGGTGGCCGAGGCGAAGAAGGCGATGGAGGACGGCGTGCCGCAGGAGGCGGCGGGGCTGTTCAGCGAAGTGCTGGAGCAGGAGCCTGCGAACCCCGAGGCGTGGGGCGGGCTGGTGCGGGCGCTGATGGCGATGGGCGAGGAGGAGCAGGCGCGCGAGACGCTGGGGCAGGTGCCGGCGACGATCGCCGAGCATGCCGAGGTTTCGGGGGCGCGCAGCGCGCTGGCGCTGGCCGAGGAAGGGCGCGCGGCGCGGGAGAAGCTGGGGGTGTTCGAGGCGGCGCTGGCGGCCGATCCGGCGGACCACCAGGCGCGCTATGACCTTGCCACGGCGCTGAACGCGATGGAGCGGCGGGCCGAGGCGGCGGATGCGCTGCTGGAGATCATCCGGCGCCAGCGCGGCTGGAACGAGGAGGCGGCGCGGCTTCAGCTGCTGAAGTTCTTCGAATCCTGGGGGTTCGACGATGCCGAGACGATGAGCGCGCGGCGCAAGCTGTCGGCGCTTCTGTTCAGTTGAGCACATCAATGAGTTTCGGAGGGCAAATGGACCCGCGCCCTGGACGGCTGGATGACCTGCCCGTGGAGTTTCCGGTGTTTCCGCTGACGGGGGCGCTGCTGCTGCCGGGCGGGAAGCTGCCGCTGAACGTGTTCGAGCCGCGCTATTTGGCGATGGTGGAGGATGCTTTGGGGGCGGGGCGGGTGCTGGGGATGATCCAGCTTGATCCGCAGAAGCCGGCGGGGCCGAGCGGGCCGGGGCTGTATCGGATTGGCTGCCTGGGGCGGCTGTCGTCGTTCAGCGAGACCGATGACGGCCGTTATCTGATGACGTTGAGCGGGCTGGTGCGGTTCGTGGTGGTCGAGGAAGGGGCGATGCGGCGCGGGTATCGGCGGGTGCGGGGGGATTTCTCCGCGTTTGCGGCCGATCTGGATGCGTCGCCGGAGATGGCGGGGTTCTGCCGGGCGGGGCTGCTGGCGGCGCTGCGCAGCTATTTCCTGCGGCGCGGTTTCGATGCCAACTGGGAGGCGATCGGCACTATGCCGGACGACGAGCTGGTGGTGACGCTGGCGATGGTCTGCCCGTTCGACCCGGCCGAGAAGCAGGCGCTGCTGGAGGCGGGGGACGCGCGCGAGCGGGCGCGGACGTTACGCACGCTGCTGGAGATCGACACCCACCAACCGACCGAGCCGGGGCCCGACGGGCCGATGCGGGCGAGCTGAGGCGGAGAGAGCGCATGTCCGACACCCCTGCCCCGCCTTCCGAGCCGCAAGCGGCGCCTGTTCCTGTTGATCCGCGGCTGCTGGAGATCCTGGTGTGCCCGATGACCAAGGGACCGCTGGAATACGACCGGATGCGCAACGAGCTGGTGAGCCGTGCGGCGGGTCGGGCCTATCCGATCCGCGACGGCATTCCGATCATGCTGCCGGACGAGGCGCGGCTGTTGGACGAAGGATGATGCCGACATCGCCGCAACCCGTGGAGATCCGGCTGCGCAGGGCGGAGAAGCTGCTGGAGGTCGATTTCGACGACGGGGCGCATTTCAGCCTGCCGGCGGAATACCTGCGGGTGGAAAGCCCGAGTGCCGAGGTGAAGGGGCATGGGCCGGGCGAGCGGCGCACGGTGGCGGGCAAGCGGCAGGTGGCGGTGGTGGGGGTGGAGCCGGTGGGCAACTATGCCGTGCGGCTGCTGTTCGACGACGGGCACGACACCGGCATTTTTTCCTGGGACTACCTGTATTTGCTGGGGCGCGATCGGGGCGGGAAGTGGGATGCCTATCTGTCGGCGCTGCGGGCAGGCAAGATGAGCCGGGATCCGAAGTAGGGCACGCAGGCTGGGCCACGGGGGCCGGCGGGGCGGAGCAGGCCGAGCGACAGGGCGGCGAAGCTGAGGGCGATCGGCAGGCAGAGACATTGACTCATACCAACGGTCATTAGGAATGACCGTTGGTATGAGTCTTTGTTTCGCGCGCCGCCACCCGCCAGCCCGGCGCGCAATACCAACCGCCGAAATGAGTGACCGCTCCAAGAGAGACTAGGCCAGGGCTCTGCCCTGGACCCGCCAAAGGCCGAGGGCCTTTGGAAACCAATTTATTATCATATATTTAAGGTCCAGGGGCTTGGCCCCTGGTGGGTCCAGGGCGAAGCCATGGCCTTGCCTGACGAGGGGTCATTCTTGATGGCGTTTGGTATCAGCGCGACACGGACGGGATTGGGGCGCGGTCAGGCGGGGGGCACCACGCGCAGGGCGGTGAGGCCGCCGGCCAGGATCGCGAGCAGGTCTGGCAGCGCCAGGGCGACACAGCCGGCGGTGGGGCCATATTGCGGGCTGGCGAGGTGCAGGAAGATCGCCGAGCCGCGGTGGGGGATCACCGGGGTGTCGTTCCAGCCGAGTTCGGCCACGAGGTCGTAGAGGGCGTCCGTGCGCCACATCTCCTCGTGGCGGGCGGCGAAGGGGCGGCGGACGAGGCGGTTGTAGTGGGGGTGGGCGGGGTCGTCGCACCAGAGGTCGTCGGGCGCGATCGGGGTGCGGGGGACGGCGGCGCGCGGGATTGCGAGGCGGTCGGCGCGGTAGTGCAGGCGGCGCAGGGGGAGCAGGCCGGTGGGGGTGGCGCCGTCGCCCTCGTGCTTGCGGGCGGCATCGACCACGCCGGCGCGGCCGAGGGCGCAGCGGACCACCTGGCCCTGGAACACCAGCCGGCCGTCAGCGTGGACGATTGCCTCGGTGGGGGCGGCGCTCACGTCCGGGGCCTTCAGCCGCGCACCGGCAGGTCGAGCAGGTGGCCGAAGCGGCGGGCCTTGGTGGCGAGGTACTGGTCGTTGACGCCGTTGGGGGCGATCTCGTGCGCCTCTCGCGTGACCAGGCGCAGCCCGCATTGCTGCATGGCGGCGACCTTGTTGGGGTTGTTGGTGAGCAGGCGGATGGAATCGATGCCGAGTTCGCGGAGCATGGTGGCGGCGACGAGGAAGTTGCGTTCGTCTGCCCCCCAGCCGAGCGCGCGGTTGGCGTCCAGCGTGTCGAGCCCGCGATCCTGCATCGTGTAGGCACGCAGCTTGTTCATCAGGCCGATGCCGCGGCCCTCCTGCGCCAGGTAGAGCAGGACGCCGCCGCCATCCTCGGCCATGCGGGCGATGGCGCCGCGCAGTTGGGGGCCGCAGTCGCAGCGCAGGCTGCCGAGGAGGTCGCCGGTGAAGCATTCGGAGTGGATGCGCACGAGCGGTGCCACGCCGGCGGCGACCATTGCCTCGGGGCGGCCGACCAGGATGGCCATGTGCTCGATACCCTCGTCGGGGGCGCGGAAGGCGATGATGCGGGCATCGGGCGCGCCGTCGAGCGGGACGGGGACCTCGGCGACGCGGCGCAGGCCGAGGGCGGCGCCCATGCGGTAGGACTGCACCGCGTCGGCCTCCACGGCGATGAGGCCGAGGGCGGCGGCCCTGGCGGGGCCGTCGGGGCCGACCGGGGCGACCAGGGCGGCGGGCAGGAGGCGGGCAAGCTTGACCAGGGCCAGGGCCGTGCCGGCGAGGCGGGGGGTGGCGGTGCGGGCGGGCTCCTCGGGCAGCATCTGTTCGGCGGTGGGGTCGGCAAGGCCCTGCAGCACTTCGGGGGAGAGCAGGGCGGGGGCGGTGCGCAGGGCCACCGCCTCCTCGGTGCCGGCATATTCTACCGGGCGGCGCAGGACCGCCGCGGCGCGGGCGGGGGCCAGCAGCAGCACGGGCGGGGCGGCGGCGAGGGCGTGGAACTCGGCGAGCCCGGCGGCACCGGCGGTTTCGGCCGGGAGCACCACCAGGGGCACCGGGCCCATGAGCAGCACGGGGGTGCCGCGCCGCAGGTCGCTGGTCGCGCGATGGACGGCGCGCAGGCGTGCGGCGACCAGGGCGGCCACAGCGGGCTGTGGCCCCGGCGGGATGCGGTCAGCAGGTTTCATCGGTGCCCCGGCATGTGTGGCTGGCATTATCATGCCCTTCATTTGTGGCCAAAACCGCTCCTGCCTAGTCAGGCGGTCCGCATACCGCCTATACAGGGGATGGTTGGGCGTGGATGCCGGCTGGTGATGGCGCAGTGGCACGAAAACGTGACGGCCTTGTGCATCCCTTTGCCGGCAGGCGCGTTCAATGCAGGCTTGCGGCGACTCGATTGCAACGGTCTGTATTGTTTAGTGTTGCGCAAGCCGTTTGCGGTGGCGATGGTAGGTAGAGCAACCGAGAGAAGGAGCGAGTGCATGGCGGGCGAACGGCCCATCCTGATCGTCGACGACGATCAGGCCCTGCTAGAGGTCCTCATGGAGCAACTTGCCGTCGATGGCGAGTTCACGGCGCACGGAGCCGGCTCTGGTGCGGAGGCTGAGGGACGGCTGGTGTCGGGCAATGAACGCTACGATGCGCTGATCCTGGACGTAGGGCTGCCCGACGGCGACGGGCGCGACCTGTGTGCTCGGCTGCGACGACAGGGCATCAAGGTGCCGATCATCATGCTCACCGGTTCGGACGAGGAGGCCGATGTGGTGCGCGGGCTGGATTCGGGCGCGAACGACTACATCGCCAAGCCGTTCCGGCTGGCCGAGCTGCTGGCGCGGCTGCGGGCGCAACTGCGGACGTTCGAGAACAGCGAGGATGCGGTTTTCACGATCGGGCCATATACGTTCCGGCCTTCGGCGAAGCTGCTTCAGGACTTGCCGCGCAACCGCAAGATCCGGCTGACGGAGAAGGAGGCGGCGATCCTGAAGTACCTATACCGGGCGGGCAGCCGACCGGTGCCGCGGCAGGTGCTGCTGAACGAGGTGTGGGGCTACAACGCTGCGGTGACGACGCATACGCTAGAGACGCATATCTACCGGCTGCGGCAGAAGATCGAGCCGGATCCGTCCAATTCGCGGCTGCTGATCACCGAGGGCGGCGGCTATCGGCTGGACCCGGTGGGCGTGAAGCCGGCGATGGCGTAACAGCCCAGGGGTGGGCTTCGGCCCGCTCTGGTGGTGCGAGTCTGACGGATAGTGCCGTCAGAGTCGCATTACTATCTTGATTTGGTGGTCCGATGCCAACGGACCACTAGGTGGCTTTGTCGCTGGACTGTGGGTGGCCAGGCTGCAGGCGGGACGGCTGGGCGGGCGGCGCGGGGTGGTAGAGGGCCAGGCCCGCGGCGCCGAGCATGAGGGCCATGCCGAGGGCGTCCACCAAGCCCACGTGCTCG
>Ga0105050_10010586_pt1 | contig 10057 bp, 10 predicted proteins | sample FRY01_FD_78088 | JGI IMG/M metagenome (GOLD analysis project Ga0105050, IMG submission 78088) | Freshwater microbial communities from Lake Fryxell liftoff mats and glacier meltwater in Antarctica - FRY-01 | ecosystem: Environmental > Aquatic > Freshwater > Ice > Glacier meltwater ... | reverse complement strand
AGCGAGGACAGTTTTTCACGATTTCGAGGCGCATGGTGGAACCATGCAACGAGAAATCGGGGAAAAATGGACCGCTCTTCCCACCGGCGCAGTAGATCAGTCTCAAGTCCGACAGGCTGCTAGGCTGAGTATTTTCGGCGAGCCTGGCGTAGCCACCAGAACAACGGAAACCGGGGCTCGCCGCGCCACGGTGGTGTATCCGCTTGCGAGGTTGCCCAGTGGCTGGCGGCGCGCGCCAAACTCTGATTTTTTCAGAGTTTCTCCAGGGTGCGCGATGTCTACCTCGCATTTTCTAGTTTCTTGCCTCGAGAACGATATTGGTCGGAGAGGTCGTCGCGACACGAACTGAACCAAATCCTGCGTCGCGCAACACCTGCCAAGACGTTTCGGTCCAGCTTGAGCACCCAGACACAGGGCAACTTCCTGGGAACGGGAATTTGGCAGGCAGATCAAGGTCGAAGCTGCATAAAACACGTCCCCAAGTGCATGGAGATTATCTTCGGTATTGTCGCCGGCCATGGGCTCGACAACCATCAATGTGCCTCCTGGCTTCAATCCATTGCGGATGTGCCGTGCGACCCCAACGGGGTCGCCCATGTCGTGGAGTGCATCGAATATGCAGGCAAAGTCATAGCCGCCGTTCGAAGGAACGGTGGCGGCGTCTGCGGTGCTGAATTCCACGTTTTCAACGCCTGCGGCAGTCGCCTTGTTGCGAGCGTCAGTGATAGACGGTTCGTGCATGTCAAAACCGAAAACCCTGGAGTCGGGGAAGAATTTTGCTATCAAGACTGAAGAAGATCCATGACCACAGCCAATGTCGGCAACCGTTCCCCCTGCTTCGAGCCGTTCCTTCACCCCCTCCAGTGTCGGAATCCATTGGTTGACCAGATTCGCTTCGTATCCCGGGCGGAAGAAACGGTCAGTACCACAGAATTGGCATGCGTGTTGCTCGCCCCAAGGCCGTCCTTTGCCGGTTCTGAATACTTCAACGGCCGTTTCATGCTCGGCAAATTGTGCAACGATGATCTGCCACAAGCCTTGCATGTTCGCCGGGCTTTGTTCTGTCGCAAAGACGGCAATTTGTTCCGGCGTCATATAAAACCGTTCGCTATCGTGCTCGTAATTTACATACTCATTCACTGCATTGGCCGACAACAGCTCCTTCAGGTGTCTCGGGTCAACATTGGCGATCGTGGCTATTTGTTCCGCGGTACGCGGCTCACCATCAGCCATGGCCCTGTAAACGCCAGTCTGATCACCGATTTAGGCAAGCAGGCCTCCGAGCGCCGCGCTCGCGTTCCCGACGACTTTGCCGGCAAGCGCATTCAGTTTTTCCAGATCCAGTTCAGCCATGACGGTATGCTGACGAGTGGTGCGTCTGATGATACCCCGATAGAGCGGAGGCAGCGCATGCGATCAAGCCGCTCAAGTTTGACATCAGCAATGATCTACCTGAGCTTCGATGGAATGCGGCCAACACGCTAACGATGATAGTCCGGTGCGTTGGCCTCTTTCATTGATAGTTCGCTCTAACAGAGTCTCCCTGACTCAGGCTTGGACCCATCGTTCGGCTGGTGTACGCCAGGGCGCTCCTTTCATGACGGAACAGCCAGCGCGTGCACCGGCATCCGACCAGTGCGTCGCGTGCCCAGGCTGGAAGCGAAGCCGGCCTGACGACCATTGGGCGACCGGCCATTGATGACAATCTGGACACCGCCTCGCTGACCTGCGCCACGCCGGCGGAGAAATCCCGACGAGTGTTCAACGCACTACAGGCCGAGCTTCCCGATCATTATTCGGCCAGCGCACAGAGGGCCGTTTCGGGGACTACGCATGGTTCACGGGTATTGATTCAAGAGCATCCACAATTGACTTCCGCCGCCATCGTCGAGGTTGCGCGGGCAGTGAGAACCGGCGGACCCATTGCCAGTGCATTCGGACTTTCGTTCGAAAGACAGCATTGACTTTTGGACGGTCTGGACGGAAATTTGTCACGTGACCCTGGGACGAGCCAATCCAGCGGAGCAGCAATCGCTGCGCTCGATCAGGGTCATGTACGTGGAGTGGCTCACCTCAAGAGCCAGGGGATTTCACCGAATTGCGACCCTGGGCACCCCGCCCGAAACGCTAAAGAGGAGACTCACATGTCTGTAGACATTGCCGAATTTAATCTAACCTGGCGACCACGCACCTACTTCTGGCCAAGGACGGCCGAACACCATCTGCTCTCCACGATCAAGGGGCAGACCCGGCGCAAAATAGCCCGGGATGCGATCAGCAGCGGTAACCTCGCGACGACTGGCGACTTCTTCCTGAAATCCTCGCTGGATGAAGAAGAGCGCGTCACGTTCGGTCGCTTCCACCCCGGATTCATGGGTGGCGAATACCTGCCCAATCGTCGCGAGGCGGAGATCGAGATTGCACGGATCAACATCGACTCAACCACCAGCGACGTCACCAGCGTCTATGCGCGACGGGGCAAGAGCCGGATCTACTACCGAGTCGTCGACGAGTATCAGGGAAATACGCTGACCAGGCCGGTCACTCGCACATCCGTCAGACCCTTGACCCTGGGGCAACTGACCGATTTTTTCCTTGGCGCATGGCCCCTTGACGAGGTTCTGGAAATGAACGAACTCGATGAGAATGAAGCGCAGGCGTTCGTCAATCCATCGTCGGAGTTCTATCCGGGCTTCGAAGAAGAAGTCCGCGAGCGGATCTACGGATGGTTCAGCGCGAAAGAAGAGGACTGATCAGACGCCTCAGGCGTCATCATTCAAGCGGAGAACCGGTCGATGGAGGCCGCTGCCAGGATCAACCCTCCTGGCCTGCCCATCGTCCTGGTCAGCCCGTGGTGGCGTCATATGAGGCCGCCGACCGGACTGCGCCGGAAGCCTGGGCGTCGGCACGGGAACAAGACACGCCCGCTCGTTCAGGTACGCGATGGTGTCGAATCGCTGATTGATATAGCCGAAATCGGATCCTTCGCTGACGGCCTTGCGGATCCGCAAACGGGCCATCTCCTCGTCAGGGCCAAAGTACAGCAGTTCACGTTTCTCGTTCTTTGTGCCCTTGTCCGCCACCGCATAAGCCTGAAAAAACCATATGTCTGGCATCGATTCAGCCCTCCGAAACAGGTGCCCATTGTACCCCTTTCGCTCAGCCGGTTTCCGGACGAATATAACTATAAACCAATGATTTTATTGGTTTTCAGTCTTCCTGTAGCGCCTGGAGAGCGCCGGGACACACTCGATTTACCGGGCGCGGCACCACCATCCTCGGCGACGCAGGTGGCGACATCGGGCAGGGTTTCGATACCATCCTCCAGCCCGGACTATTCATGAAGGTTCGTCGCCCCTGACAAGGTGCGGGAAAATGACGAGATGCGCGAAAAGACAGTGTGGCGCGCACTGGAAGGCGCGCAGTCGTACTTGCAATATGGCGAGCACCTGGAGGGAGCACGCGCTGTGTTCTCACGACTATCGGCAGCCGCAGCAGAAGATTCATGAATAGACCGGGCTAGATTGACCGCAAGTGCGTTTTGCCGAGGCGGCCACACCCGATAGACAGGAGTTCGCAGCCCTTATGGCAGGCATGCTCGCACCCTACACCGTGCTCGACTTCACCGATGAGCGGGGCGAACTCGGACCCATGCTGATGGGCGACCTTGGCGCTGACGTGATTCAGGTAGAACCGCCCGGCGGAACCGATGCCCGTCGGGCTACTCCCTTCGCCCCATCGGCTGGCGGAACGCCAGTCAGCCTTCAGTTCCTGGCCTTCAATCGCAACAAGCGCTCCATCATTCTCGACCCGGACGACGCAGCAGATCGGGATACGCTTGCCGCCTTGATCCGCAATGCTGATTTCATTTTCGAATCTGCGAGACCGAGCCTGCTCGCTCGTTATGGCGTCTCGTTCGAGTCGGCTCGTGCGCTGCAACCGGACATTATCTTCACGCGGCTCACGCCGTTTGGTGATTCCGGGCCGCACGCCGGTCTTGTGGCCTCCGATCTGGTCATTGCAGCGCTGGGCGGACCGGTGGCATTGCAGGGCCAGACTGACCGCGCACCCGTTCGCCTCAGTACACCCCAGGTGTGGCGTCACGCCGGCGTGGAGGCGGTCGCCGGTGCGCTCGTTGCACATGCCCGCATGTTGCGCGCGGGTGGTGCCCAGTTTGTTGACTTGTCAGCGCAGTGCACGATGACCTGGACCATGCTCAATGCGATGGATGCCCATGCCATTCAGGGGTTCGACTTCGAACGCAGTTCCGATGGACTGCGCCTCGAGATCATGCACAAGGTGGCCGACGGCTATCTGATCGCCATCCCCCACAGCAAAGTCCTGCGTCCACTGACGGAGCGGATGATCGCCGAAGGGGTGGGTGAACCCTGGCTGCGCGATATCGACTGGGCAGCCTATGACGTCAATATCCAGGAGCCGACGCACCAGCCGCTGAATCTCGCCCAGGGCCTGGCACTTCTGAAAGCGTTGCTGATCCGTCATCCGCGACAGGAATGGTTTGAATTTGGCCTCGCCCATCGCATCACGCTGGCGCCAGTGAATACGCTGGATGAACTGCTGGCACTCAAGCATCTCGACCATCGCGAGTACTGGATGCACACCCGTGTGGGCGCACAGGAGGCGGTTCGTTTTCCAGGGTTGTGGGCCAAATCCAGCAATGCCCCACTTCAGGTTCGCTACGCACCGCCGCTACCCGGTCAACACTCAGATCTGATTCGCCAGGAGCTTTCACAAGGGAGCAAACACCCGTCAGACAAGTTGACGCACGACAGCGCCTTGCCTTTCGCCGGTATCAAGGTCGCGGATTTTGCCTGGGTAGGTGTCGGACCGATCTCCTCCAAGTATCTCGCCGACCACGGGGCGACCGTGGTGCGGGTGGAATCCGAAGGCCGACCGGATGTACTGCGCGGTGCCGTGCCCTTCAAGGACGGCGAGCCGGGCTGGAACCGCTCGCAGTTTTTCGGCGACTTCAATACCTCGAAACACAGCATCAGTCTCGATATGAAATCGCCCAAGGCCATCGAGATTGCCCGAAAGCTGATCGATGCGTCCGATGTCCTGATCGAGAGTTTTGCACCGGGCGCCATCAGCCGGATGGGCCTTGGATATGAGGCGGTGTCGAAGACCAATCCGCGGCTGATCATGATCAGCACCTGCCTCATGGGGCAGACCGGTCCGGCTTCCCGTATGGCGGGTTATGGCTATCACGCGGCGGCCATCGCCGGATTCTATGAAGTCACCGGCTGGCCGGATCGCCAGCCGTCGGGTCCGTGGGTCGCCTACACCGATACCATCGCGCCCCGGTTCGTCTCCATTTTGCTGGCCGCGGCGCTCGATCACCGGCGGCGGACCGGTGAAGGGTGTTTCATCGACGTTGCGCAGATTGAAACGGCGCTGCATTTTCTGGGGCCGGAGTTGCTTGACCTCGAACTCAACGGATTTGCGGCCAGGCGCAATGGCAACCGTTCCCGGTATGCGGCACCGGAAGGCTGTTATCCCTGCAGCGGCAACGACAACTGGTGCGCCATTTCAATTGAAACCAAAGCGCACTGGACGGCCTTGTGCGAAGTGCTCACCCGCGATGACTGGCGGAGGGACGAGACACTCGCAACGCCCGCTGGCCGACTATTCGCGCATGATGACCTCGATGCAGGCATCGCCGCATGGACTCATGAACGGTCCGGCCGAGAAGTGATGAATACATTGCAGGCCGCAGGCATTCCGGCAGGGGTCGTGCAGCGCAGCAGCGATCTGCTGGCCGATCCGCAGTACGCCCATCGTAATTTCTATCAGTGGCTCGACCACCCCGAAATGGGTCACATTCCCTACGCAGGTCATCAGTTCCGCATAGCCGGCTATGAGAGCGGTCCACGTATGCCGGCACCCTGTATCGGTGAACACACCTGGGAAGTACTGCACGACATCCTCGGCTTCAACGACGATCAGATCGCTGCGGCCTATGCGGACGGGGCGATCGTCTGACTTCAGCCCGGGGCTGGCTCAAGGCTCGCCCTGTTTGCGGAGTCCGAACATCGGCCGAAGAGCGCTCCCCACTTCGTCCCGCCGCTGGTTGATGCGATTGCTGACGTCCGCGCCGATGTGCGCGGATTTGTGTGACCACCACTGGCTGCCGCCAGGCGTTGCAACGATCCGGATTGCCCCGGCTTCCATCGCAAAACAGGTTCCGTCGCTGAGCAACCCCGCGTCGTGCATGTAGATCGCTTGTTCAACGATGTAGAAATATGCCGACGCCCAGCTTTCGAAGTTCCATTTTGCACTGGGGGTTGCGTGTTCCCGGTCCTGGTAACAACTGCGAATGTCAGACTGCAGTTCAGCATTGGCGATCGCCAGTGTCGCGTGTTCAGCGACCTGTTTCAAAATATCCCGCTGACTGTCTGCACGGGCAATCTGGTTAGCTTGTTCGGACGGGGTGTTGCTTGTCTTGAGCTGCTTCAAGATGAACAGCAGCGTGATAACTACTGTCAGCGCGGAGATCGTCTGCGCAGTTGCCCTGAGCGCATCCCAGTTCATCGTTCCTGCTCCCGATAGAATTCCGTGTCAGGGAACTTCTGATCAATCAGAGACTCCTTCTTAATGAACCTTCAGAACACCGACCACCCGGTTTGTCGCGCAAAATGTTCCAGGACAATGGTGCCGGCGTGAGAATTGCCATGTTTGTTGAGACCCGGCGACCACACGACGATCACCGCGCGACCTGGCGCCACCGCAACAATGCCTCCACCAACCCCGCTCTTGCCTGGCAGACCGACGCGGAAGGCGAAGTCCCCGGATGCATCGTAATGCCCGCACATCAACATGATGGAGTTGACCCGACGGGTCCGGCTCGACGACAGGACCTTGCTGCCGGTCAACGGATGGTCGCCTTCGACCGCAAGATACAGCGACGCCCTGGCCAGTTCCTCACAACTCATGGCGATCGCACACTGGTTGAAATAGACATGCAGTACATCGGCAACGTCATGGTCGAGGTTGCGGAAACTCTTCAGGAAATTGGCAAGGCTGGCATTGCGGAATCCTGCGACCGCCTCGGACTCAGCGACTACCGGATCAACAGATACGCGGGGCGACTGGGAGATCTGGCGCATGAAATCGACCACCGCTGACACGGTGTCCTTCGATTTCAATACCCCGTGCAGAACGTCGCTCACCACGATGGCACCGGCGTTGATCAGCGGATTACGCGGAATTCCGTGCTCCATCTCCAGTTGCACGATTGAGTTGAAGGCCGAGCCGGAAGGCTCACGCCCTACGCGCTCCCAGAAGCGTTTGCTGTCGCCGATGGCCGACAGCACCATGGTCAGGGTGAAGACTTTGGAAATGCTCTGGATGGAAAACGGCTCCTGTGCATCGCCATACAGGATCACGTCGCCGTCCACGGTGACGATGGCTGCACCGAGCTTGCTGGACGGAACTCTGGCCAGCGCGGGGATGTAGTCGGCTACCTTGCCTGCCTTGATGTCCCTGGCAGCGACCTTGCAGGCTGCTTCCAGTACCCGGCGAAGTTCTTCCGGTTCAATGCCGGTAACCGGGGTGCGCAAAGTGATGCCTGCCTGAAGGAAAGTGAATTGGCCGCACTATACCTCAGCGTTACGCCAGCCTTACGTCAGCCTTCGATCGTCAGGAAGTGGTTGAAACCGCCTCCATCGATGGTGACGGCTCTGGACGCGCGGGGCTCAACAATCCCAATGAATGGTCGTAAGCCCCGGACAATTCTTCTACAGTCGGCGGCAAGAGAAAGGACCACGATATGCCCATTCGACTCGTACTCATTTTCACCCTGCTCTGTCTGGCAGGCTGTTCTGCCTACGTTCCATTTTCCGGTGGCCGACTGGAAGGCACTACGGCGCCCATTCCCGCCGCCTGGACCGAAGTCGCCCGCGCCGATGTCGTGAAACTTGAGACCCGCAAAGCCGACCCCTACTCGGTCAAGCTCTGGATCATCGGCTCGGGTACCAGTCTCTACGTACATGCCGGAGACAACCGCGCCGAGTGGGTCGAACACATCGAGGTGGACCCGGACGTCCGTCTGCTTGTTGACGGCCTGATCTACGAACTGGCCGCTGCCCGTGTCACCGACGCTGCCGAGTTCGCCACGTTCAGCGATCGCTATGAGGCGAAATACGGCCGGCGTCCAGGCAATGAAAATGTTGCCCAGGCGTATCTGTTCCGGCTGGCTGGTCGCTGAAACAGTCGCCCTGCACCTGAATCGTCAGGCCAGGAGTCTGCGCGGCAGAGCAGAAAGTTTGAAGGAATTGGGTCGATCGTTCGGAGCTTTGGAGTGGTCTGCCTTCCATGCGTTTTATGCCAACGGCACCCCTCGCAATCAACCCTTTCATCCGGCGATGATGGTGAAGGTGTTGTTGTAACGGGTATGCGAGCGGTGTGTTCTCCTTACGCAAGCTGGCGAAGAAGCTGCCTGAGGAAGCTGCCTGAGGAAGCTGCCTGAGGAAGCTGCCTGAGGATGTGGCGTTCCGGGTGTTGCTCATCGGTGTGGTTGGCGCGACGCTGATCGATGCGCAAGCCAACGAGTCGTTATCGAACCTTGGCAATGCCGGGTTCATTTTCGAGCGGTCGAGCAACGTGATGCGGACAAGCTCGATGAGCGCGCAGCACTGCTGGCGAATCACTGGGAACAGGCTGGCGAAGCGTTTACAGCAGCGCAATTATGTGGTCCGCGAGCTACGCCGCGGTACTCATGGACCGTCCTGCAAATGCGTCGTAGCGTTACGTAACCCAGATCGATAGGAAAGTCGTATGACGACGGTGACCGTCTCGCCCAAATTCCAGGTTTTGATTCCGCTCGAAGCACGACAGGCGCTTGGCATTCAACCGGGGCAGAAGATCGGGATGATTGCGTACGATGGTCGCCTGGAGTTCATCCTGATCGACAAGCCGAAAAAGATGCGCGGTCTTCTGCGCGGTATCGACACCTCCGTGGTTCGGGATGTGGATCGACAGTGAACGTCGCCGACTCATCCGCCTGGCTCGAATACTTCGCAGACGGTCCGAACGCGGGGTCGTTCGCGCGCGCCATTGAAGACGTCGCGAATCTTATCGTGCCGTCGATCTCGCTCCTCGAAGTCTTCAAGCGTGTGCTAGAGCAACGCAACGCAACGAAACCGATGCGCTGTTGCGATGATGCAGCAAGGCAGAGTGGTGGATCTGGATTCGAAACAGGCATTGACCGCCGCGAAGGCAGGCAATGCTCTGCAGTTGCCTTTAGCCGACAGCGTCATCTAAGCAACCGTACGCAAATTCGACGCAACACTTTGGACGCAGGACAAGGACTTCGAACGGCTCGACGCCGTGCGCTATTTTGCGAAGTCGTGAGGTGTGGTTGAACAACGCCAGGTCATGAACCCATGAGTTTGGAAGCGAAGTTGCAGCGCGCGTGTCCTCGCCAGAGCAGATTGGGCGCAACCGGTCGCGCCGAGCGCGTGGCGGAACGGTTGGGTGAGGGAATGCCGTGAGCCTGTTCGACGTCATCCGCGCGGCTCGCGCGCACTGCAGATCGGCTTTGGTAGTAAATGAGATGCGAGATGCGAGATGCGAGAAGGAGAGGCGAAAGCTATACAGCGCGGGAAGGGCATGCCCTGGCCCGCGGACCGTCTTGCTCACGAATTTACGTTGTGAGTTGCGGCGTCTGCACAGACTGCGACAGCAGTGATTTCCCGATTGGCCGGTGCGGCAAAACCGATCAGCTGTTGCCGGATTCCCAATTGGCCGAGCCAACTGCGTTGCTGCTGCGGGAGACAGCGGAATGGACCTCCTCGACGTGGCGCCGTCGGATACCTTAAGAGTCGCACGCGCTGGGAGCGGAGCCGCAAGGTCCCCCGCGGGATTTTTCGGCCCGGCCACCGATCCCGCCGCGCTGGTATACGTCCGATGCGTTCTAGGAGTCTGCGCGGCAGAAGCCAAAAGTTCTACTTATGTGGATAATGATGGTGTCGTTGGCGGGGATGAGGGAGTTCGGGATGGTGAGCTACCAGCCGTATACACCGGGACAGGATTTGCT
>Ga0105050_10010584_pt1 | contig 10058 bp, 10 predicted proteins | sample FRY01_FD_78088 | JGI IMG/M metagenome (GOLD analysis project Ga0105050, IMG submission 78088) | Freshwater microbial communities from Lake Fryxell liftoff mats and glacier meltwater in Antarctica - FRY-01 | ecosystem: Environmental > Aquatic > Freshwater > Ice > Glacier meltwater ... | reverse complement strand
TATTTCCAATTAAACAACATACCAATGTTCCATGGAGCATATTTGATTATCAACGCTAAACACAATATTACACCTAACCATATGAAAACTTCATTTAAGGGTGTTAGAACTAGATATATTGATACACCACAAGTTGATTCAGAATCGCTTTACATGTCAATGTTAGGTACTCTTAGCGATGTCGATGGATATAGTTCAAATGTTAATTCTGGACCATCCGTTGGTTCTGGTGGTAGTTCAATAAATCAAACAGCTATCGATAACTCTGATGGTCTATTTGTAAGAAGTGCTGGTGGTAAGACATATGTTTGGAATACAGGTGATGGATTTGCTGGTAAAACACTACGAAGTTTTATGGGGGACCTTGAAAAATACCTACAAAAAGCACACCCAACTAAAAAGATTACGCTTGGTAGTAATGGTGTAACAAGGGATATTGAAGCAGTTATTGCTGGTGGTAAGAGTAGGTCAACAAAATCAAAACATGGTGCTGGATTAGCGATTGACTTATTGTTTGGTGGTATTTATGATGGTAAAGAATTAGGTCCAACAACTGGGTGTAAAAAAAGTGGTCTAACTTGTTATGGTTGGTATGCTGGTAACAAAATTGTGGTTAAAGATATCGCAATTATGCAAAGTATTAGAACATTCGTTGATACGGACTCTAAATGGAAGAATATTATAAAATGGGGTGCTGATTTTGGTGAAGAGGGTGCCGCTGGTAGAGTTAAAATCAGTGGATTTCCAAATAAGGGTGAGGCTAGAGTTGATGAGTTGCACCATTTCGAAATTAAAGATGGTATAATGGCACAATACATACCAGATGATGCTAAAACTAAAATAACTAAGTTAGGTATTCCTATACCAAATAAACAAAATGATTTACCAGCATTATATAATTTAGTACTCCAAAATGAAACAAGTACTAAGTTAAGCGACCCAAGTGGTGGTGAGGGTGATGGAGTTGATGATGGAGACGAAACTAAGGATATTATAAATAATGGTCTTGCTGGTACTGTAAGTAAAGATAAGGTTACGACCTTAACTAAAGCTCAAATGAAAACATATTTAGGTAAAATTTAAAATTATGACTAAAACAGAAAAAGCATTACTTGATACAATAGCTTATGCCGAAGGGACACTTGGAGTTTCAAATAACGGATACGATGTTGTGGTTACGTTTAAAGTAATTAACGGTTGGACTGAGGACACAAAAATTGTTCATGGTGATGGTGATTGGGTTCAAAAACTGTCCTCATCACTATCATCATCAGCCGCTGGCAGATATCAATTCCTTGGTTCTACTTGGAAAGGTTTAAATGGTAATAAAAATTTACCTATGACCAAAGATAATCAAGATGTTGCTGCTTTAAAATTGGTAAATAAGAGACTTAAGGCAACTGGTATTGATAATAGAAGTGTTTCGATATCAGAACTAACCGACAAGGCAAAATTTTATATATTTTTACAGAAATGTGCTGCTGAATGGGCCTCATTACCATTAACGAAAGATTACAATGGTAAAAAAGCTGGAAACGGTTATTATGGTGGTCAAAATAGTCATAAAACTGCCGATGAATTATATGGGGTATTTATGCAAGCATATAATTTATATTAATTATTGTTTTAGTAAAATTTTTTAGTATCTTTGCAAGATGAAGATAGCAAATATTGTTACATCCAATAAAGTTGACGTTACTGATGACATCAACGTTGTTAAATCTATCGATGATATAATTGATGGTATTCCAACGCTTGTGACTTCATATGAATGGGTTTCTGAGAACTATACGGATTATGATATTTACGATAAGAGATTAGGTGAAAATTTGTATTGGACATTTGCTAGGACTGAACGTAGGGACATCTTCACATTAGATATAGAAGACTTTATTACCCTTGTTAATCAAAAATTGATTGAAAAAGTTGATTATGTACTATTAGATGTAATTTTATTTCACCCATCTACGGTCAATAAAATAATCAGAAAAATATTTTCGATATCTAACAAAATCGCCTTTAAACACAAGGAAATGGTGTACATCTATGGTGATGAACTAATTTTTGGTATCGACTTGAACATGTTAGACTATATGGGAATAAATGTAAATATTGTAGAAAATAAAATAAAAAGTATTTGTGATGTTTTTTTGGAAAATAGTGAAATATTTATAGAGTATAAAGATAATATGGAAAGACTAGAGCACGCAGTCAAATACATACCCTACTTGTACGCTATAAAAAATGGATAAAACAATATTACTTGCATCTTTCATATTCCCAGAAAGATTAGACTGGTTTCTAGACTACTTAGATAATAAATTCTCCATCGCTAGAGACAAGGTTTTCGTTTTCAAAAACCTTGATGATGAATCAAAATTAATCGTTACTTTCAAACTAAAATTGACGGATGGTAAGAAAATCAACTTTAAATTATTATTCCCTAGTGCGATTCTAATTCACAAGAAGGGAAATGCCATCTATACTATCAACGCATTAAATAAACTAATTGAGGCAACTCAAGAAGACAATATTGGTAACATTGATTACAAAACAGTTATTATAAACTGGGATGAATATCAAAATAAGCTTATGTTAACTAATAATAATGAGTTAGCCATATTTAATATAGAGAAGGTTTTTTAATGTTTTCTCGATATTTATAAATAAAGGATAATATAAAACAATATAAAAGATTATGTCAGATAATAAAACCGAAAAAGATTTGAACCAAGAATTGGATAACTTCTTAGATACTCCAAAACAAGATGATTGTAATGGCGATAGAGAATGTATGATTAAAACAGATAAAAGTCTTGTTGAAAGAATCAATAAAAAAATAATTACCGATGATGGTAGACAATTATTAATGTAATATAATGAACAAGAAGAAACTATTATTAAACGAAGAACTAAAGAGGTTTAACATGCTTAATGAATATAGCTTCTATGTTCCAGAAGGTGACGACCCTAAGGGGCCAATAGACGACCTATTATTAAGTGAAGAAGACCCAGAAGATGTTGCACCAGAAGATGATGCTGACTTAGAAGGATTAGAAGACGATTTAGATAGTGAATTAGGTGGTGAAGAAGGTGATATTACCGACCCAGAAATGGAAGGTGAACCAGCTGATGATATGGGACTTGAAGATGCACCAGAAGGTGGTGAAGAGTTATCAATCGAACCAGAAGAAGATGTTGAAGAATTAGATGTTACTGAATTAGTTGCTAGTACAGACGAAGCTAAACAAGCTGCTGCTGATGCCAACAACAAGGTTGACCAGTTAATGGGTATGGTCTCTAAATTAGAATCACAATTAGGTGACATAAATGCAATTGGTGCTAAGATTGATAACTTAGGACACGAATTGGAAAAAAGAGCCCCAACACCAGAAGAGAAAATTGAGATGAGGTCATTTGATTCTTATCCATATAATCTTAAACTTACAGATTTCTGGAAAACACAAGAAGGTAAGTATGATGTTATGAACACCGATGAATTAGAAGGTGAACCTAACGAGTACACACTCACTCATAACGATGTAGATTCGGACTATTCTGAATCACGAATCAAGTCTAGTCTTGATACATCAAATCCATACGAAGAAGAAGATATATACTAAGTAAATGAGCCCCGAAAGGGGCTTTTTTATTTTTTTAAAATAAAGTTGGCATGGTATCAAATCATTTGGTATATTTGCACAAATGATTATGAATAAAGTTTAATTATTTTTCAAAATCGCTTGACTTTATACTAAAATTTAGTATATTTATATAAGTAAAAACAATAGTAAATAAATAACAATTTCATAAAAAAGTAAATTATGAGTAGATTAGATGCGATGAAGGACCAGTATAAGGAAAGCACCTCACCAAAACCAGTTAAACAATCAAACAAGTTTGACGAAAACAATTATTTTGCAACATTCCTAGCGGATGGTGTAAATTCAGCACAAAGACAAATTCGTATTGTCGAACCTAAAGGTGCTACAGAATCACCGTTTATAACAATTTTCGGACACAAGAAACAAGTAGAGGGTAAATGGAGAACATTTATCTGTGCTAAACACGAAAAAGGTGAGGCATGTCCGTTTTGTGAAGCAAGAGAATTATTACTTGCTCAAGGTGATGATGTTTCTAGAAAAGAATCTGTCCAATATTCGGCCAAAAAAATGTATGTTGTAAAAGTCATCGATAGAGATAATCCAGAACATGGGGTTAAATTCTGGAGATTCAACCATCATTACAAAAATGCTGGTACTTGGGATAAAATCAATGCGGCTTTCGGGGTATTACCTAAAGATGAGGACCCGTTCTCATCAGAAAATGGAAGAGATATTGTTGTAACAATATCTAGAGATGGTCAAAATTCAGTTGTAACTGGAATTAACTTTAACATGAGTCAAACTCCACTTAGTGAAGATGCTAAACAAGCTGATGAATGGAGAGCTGACGAAAGAACTTGGGAAAGTGTTTATTCTGTTAAACCTTACGATTACAATGAACTTATTGTAAGAGGTGCTGTTCCAGCATGGAAAAAGAATCCATCTGGTGAAGGTGGTAAATGGGTTGACAAGGCATCTCTTGATGCTGTTGCTAGTGAGCCAACAGAAGAACATGATAGTGAATTAACTATTGGTTCTAATGAAGTACAAACTATAAACACACCAAAAAGTGCAACACCATCCACTGAATCAGCTAAGGTTGAATCGGAAGATGAGGACGATGACTTACCATTCTAAAAACAAGTCAATTGAGATATTGAAGGTCACGCTACGTGACCTTCATTGTTTCTAAACATAACAACATTATAAATTATAAAGACATGGGTAAAAAACCAGAAAAAAAATCAGTTGAAAAAAAATCATTTGATAATAAATCATTTAAAACTAATTTAGGTTTAGGTGCACAAGTAGTAAAAGAAAAAGAAATATCTTGGATTCCATTTAAAGAAGCATTTTTTGAGGCGGTTGGATTACCAGGTGTTGCTAGAGGATATACCACACAATTTAGAGGATTTTCAGATGTTGGTAAATCAACAGGTATCTATGAAGCATTGGCTGGTGCTCAAAAGTTAGGTGATTACTGTGTAATAATTGATACAGAAGGTAGTTTTAACTGGGAACATGCTAAATTAGTTGGTTTCAAATTCGAAGAAATATACGATGAAGAAACTGGTGAGTTGATGGATTATGATGGTGAAGATTTTATGTATTTTGGTGGGGCTGATTTATTAGCATTATACCAAAACTACGATTATAAAGATTCCAAGATGAAGACAACACCATTAAGATACATACCAGTTGTTGAAGACATCGCACGTTTAATGAATGAAATCATGGACAAGCAAGAAAAAGGTGAGTTCCCACACAACATTACATTCCTTTGGGATTCTATTGGTTCTATCGGATGTTATCAAGGTGCTGTATCAAATACAAACAACAATCAATGGACAGCTGGTGCGTTAAAAAGAGAATTTGAATCAATTTTGAATTTTCGAATTCCAGCTTCTAGACGTGAAGGTGCACCTTACATCAATACTTTCGTTACAGTACAAAAGATTTGGTTAAGACCAAATGCTGTTGGGCAACCAACAGTCATGCACAATGGTGGTGAAGGTTTCAAATATGGTGTAAGAATGATTTTTCACATGGGTGGTAAATCAACATCATCAGCTAAGAAATTAAATGCTGTTAATGGTGGACAAAACTATAACTTCGGTGTTAGAACTGATATTGAGTGTGTTAAAAATCACGTAAATGGTATTGAGAAAATGGGTAGTATTTGTTCTACACCACACGGATTCCTTAATCCAGACAAGAAAAATGATTATGTTAAGGACAACAAAGAATTTATCAACGAAAAGTTGGGTACAACTTTTTCAGATTTCCAAGTGACGGAAGAAGATTTAGACAAAAATGCATACAACAAAGAGTAATTAGTATTAACCCTCTAAATCACATGAAGTGAATAGAAAACCACCCAGATTTGGGCAAAGAGAAGAAAAATTAAATACGTTACTAGTCGATGGGAATGCCTTATTCAAAACTGGGTTCTTTGGTGCTAGTAACACATTTAATAGACAAGGTGTACACGTTGGAGGTACATACCAATTCATTACAGTACTACGTAAATTATTAACTGAGAACTTATTTCATCAAGTATATGTGTTTTGGGATGGGACTTTTAGTGGAAAACTAAGATATAACATCTACGAAGAGTATAAAAGTGCTAGAGGAAAAGACTTCATAAATGGGTCACATCCTATTGACCCAGAAGAAGTTAGGCAGAAAAATCGTATATCCGAATACCTTGAAGAATTATTTATTCGACAAATAATGGATGAAATAGTTGAAAGTGATGATTATATAGCGTATTATTGTAAAACGAAAAAGGAACACGAGACAATAACTATCTGTACAAACGATAGAGATATGGCTCAATTGATTAACGAGGGAATACAGATTTACTTCTGTGACCCACAAATTAAAAACTATGTAACAACAGAAAACTTTAATACATACTTTAATTATCATCTTGAAAATGCGACATTAGTTAAATCTATAATAGGTGATGTTAGTGATAGTATAAGAGGTATTAAACGACTAGGAGAACCAACACTCCTTAAACTCTTTCCAGAGTTAGCTCAACGGAAAGTATCCCTAGAAGAAATTCTTATATCAGCTGATAAACAGCAACAAGAAAGGTTATCAAATAAACAGAAACCATTAGCAGTGCTTGACCACATCATAACTGGGACTACAACCAAACTTGATGAAAACGGTGAAACTATTGATTATGTAATGGGTATGGATTTTTATGACCGTAACTGGAAACTTGTAAACCTAAAAGAACCCATGATGACTGAGACTGGTCTGGCAAGATTAGAAGAATATCTAGATGCCACACTTAATCCAGACGGAAGGGGGATAAAGAATGCCTACACCTTAATGAAAGAGGATGGTATAGATTATATAGTTGGTGAATCTAGGTACACCGATTATCTAATTCCCTTCAAGAAATTGATGGAACGAGAATTAGGAAAAATAATATTATAAAAACTAAAGATTATGAACGATAGAAAAATAGAACAACACCCATTTGAATTTATCTTAAGAATTAATGGAAACATTATTTGCCAAAGATATTTCAATATCCACAACTTCAATCCAGAAGTGATTGAATCATTAGAAATGAAGGAATTGTTAGACAGCATTGTTGGCATGAACAACAACGACTTCGGACAAATGGGAACTATCCCATCTTTCTTAAAAGAAAGGTCTGGTGAATATATCCAATTTTTTGAGGATAACCCACATTTATCTTACAAGTCTGGTGAAGAGTCTGAAAAGAATATTTGGGCCAAAGAAGATAACTACACATTCGAAATCAAAATTGATGATGAGGTTGTTGGTATTAGTCAATTTAGTGGTAATGTGTTCCCACCAAAAATTAGATACAAAGTTAATCTAAAACACAAAACAAATATCTGGGGAGAGAGAGAATTGGATGAGAATGGAAAACCAATCCATTTAGATATTATCCCATCGATTGTGAAAGAAATTAAAAAAACATTTTCACAAAAAACCTACACTAAAGACTATATGGGCTATGATTTGGATTACATGTCTAAATTAATGGAATCGTATAACGAAAAGTACCATACTTTGTCTAATTAAAATGTATTTATTTAAAAGAACGTTTTACAAATCATGAGCAATTTAAAAAAAGAAGATTTCGGATATTTAGGTAAAGATTTCCAAGTGAGATTGTTACTTCAAATCTTAACGGATAGGAAGTTTGCAAACAACATCATGGATATAATGGATGCTAACTATTTCGAAGACGAATTCTTTAGAAAAATAGCCATAACCATCAAAAGTGCATACGAAAAACATGAAGCCGTTCCAGACATGAGTAGTCTGGAAATGAGGCTCATGGACGGTGCAAAGGATAAAATTCAGAGGGACTTTATACTTAGACAACTTAGACACGTCAAGGAAGCCGATATGAATGATACTCTTTGGATTCAAGAGCGTGCACTTAAGTTTTGCAAACAACAAGAGTTAAAAAAATCAGTAAGAGAAATCCAACAAATTATCGATAAGGGAGACATCGATGATTATGACAAATGTGAAGAAATTCTTAAAAAAGCCTTAGAAACTGGCGATGGAAAGGATGATGGAATAGATGTTTTTTTCGACATGGATAGTGTCTTATGTGACGACTTTAGAAAACCAATACCAACTGGTATAAAAGGTCTTGACGAATGTATGGATGGTGGTTTATCCAAAGGGGAGTTAGGAGTTATATTGGCACCATTCGGTGTTGGTAAAACAACAATGATTACCAAAATAGCTAATACAGCTAAAAACGAAGGACTTAATGTCCTTCAAATCTTCTTCGAGGATAACCCAAAGGTTATTCAAAGGAAACATTTATCTTGTTGGACTGGTATTAACCTTAACGATTTAAAACACAACAAAGAGACGTTGGTTGAAAGAGTTAAGATTGAATCAGAGAAAAAGGGTAATTTAAAGTTGAAGAAGTTCTCCAGTGATGGTACTACAATACCACACATCAGACAATATATTAGAAAACAGATTGCACAGGGCTTCAAGCCAGACATTGTTCTTGTTGATTACATTGATTGTGTACAATCGAGTAAAACTTTCAAGGAAAGTTGGGATGCCGAAGGAAATGTGATGAGACAGTTTGAAACTTTGTTATCCGAAATGGATATGGCTGGTTGGACAGCAGTTCAAGGTAACAGAAGTTCAATTGGGGCTGAAACAGTAGATTCGACTATGATTGGTGGTTCAATCAAGAAAGGTCAAATCGGTCACTTCATCGTTTCTATTGCTAAGACGTTAGACCAAAAGGAAAGTGGACATGCTAATTTAGCAATTCTTAAATCTAGATTTGGAAAGGATGGTATCGTATTTAACGAGGCTATATTCAACAACGGTACAATTCAAATTGAAATCGTTGAAGATAATGGTGGTAAATCATTTATGCAAGTTAAGAAGGACAAGGAGTCAAATTCACAAGCAAAGGTTAATAGTATATTGGATGCTGCAAAAGCCCGTCAAAAGGCTCTTGAAGAAGCTGATGACGTGTAACATTACTTAACGTGGTATTGGTTTAACTAATACAAATAAGAAAAAATTAATTATGGATTTATCAACAACGATACTGTCGAATATTACAGTATATATGAAGTACGCAAAGTATCTCCCAGAACTACAGAGAAGAGAAACGTGGGAAGAATTGGTGACACGAAATAAAGAAATGCACCAAAAAAGTTACCCTCATATCAAAGATGATATTGAGGAAGTTTATAAGTTTGTCTATGACAAAAAAGTATTACCTTCGATGAGGTCACTTCAATTTGGTGGTAAATCAATTGAAATCTCACCTAATAGAGTTTACAACTGTTTTGGGCGAGAAACAGAGTTTATAACTGAACATGGGTTGAAATCGTTTAATGATTTTAACGATGGTGATGAAATAAAGGTATTAACCCACACAGGTGTTTTTAAGAATGCTATAGTTAAAAATTACGGTTCACAACAATTACATGAATTAACATTCAAGCGTGGTAAGAGTGAGAAAAAAATTAGAGCAACTAAAAATCATAGATGGATTTTATTTGATGGTGTAGAAACTACTGATTTAGAACCAAACCAACCTCTATACCCAACACAAAAAAATGTTGGGTTTGATTATAATGGTGCAACTCCAATGGAGAAACTTTATTGGTGTTACGGTTATGTGTTTGGAGATGGTACTACCATTAAAAAGAATGGTGAGCATAAATACTCTATGGTTAGATTATGTGGTCATGACGCTCAACAATACATCCACAGATTTAGAGAAGTCGGGTTTAGCGATTCAACCAATAATAGTCTAGAGGGTGATGTTTTTGTTTATACTGGTAAATACTTGAAATCAACCCCATCAATTGAAGAAGATGGGTTAGATATGATTAAAGCATTTATGGATGGTTATTTGGCTGCTGATGGGGAAAAGAACCCAGATTGGTATGAGAATAATAC
>Ga0105050_10010583_pt1 | contig 10059 bp, 7 predicted proteins | sample FRY01_FD_78088 | JGI IMG/M metagenome (GOLD analysis project Ga0105050, IMG submission 78088) | Freshwater microbial communities from Lake Fryxell liftoff mats and glacier meltwater in Antarctica - FRY-01 | ecosystem: Environmental > Aquatic > Freshwater > Ice > Glacier meltwater ... | reverse complement strand
GTTATTATAATTCAACAGCTCCAATAACAAATCAAGCTCGCGACGAGTCTCATTAATCTATAATTGTAAGACCAGAGCATTTCCAACTTACAAAGCTCCAAGTAACAAATCGAAACCTAACCGAAAACTCACAACCCAAATCACTTTGTAATAGTACCAATAAAGCATTTCCAACCCAGAAAGTTCCAACAAGCAATCGAAACCCGACCGAAAACCCACAACCGAAAATCGATAATCCAACGATATTCCCGAAATCCTTTGACAATCTCCCAATTGGACTTATGTTGCTTTTTTATTCGCAAGGAAAAATACGCATGCTGCTTAGTAAACTGGAAATCAAAGGCTTTAAGAGTTTTGGAGATAAAATAATCATCAACTTCGATAAAGGCATCACCGGTGTCGTCGGGCCCAACGGCTGTGGTAAATCCAATGTAGTCGATGCCATTCGCTGGGTGCTTGGAGAGCAAAAAACGCGTTTGCTCCGCTCGGATAAGATGGAAAACGTGATTTTCAACGGCACCAAAACCCGTAAGCCTTCCAATCTGGCTGAAGTTTCCCTGACTTTTGAAAATACCAAAAATCTCCTTCCAACTGAATACACCTACATCACCATCACCCGACGCTACTACCGATCCGGAGAAAGTGAGTACCAAATCAATGGCGTCACCTGTCGATTGAAAGACATTACAAACCTCTTTATGGATACGGGGATCAACTCAAATAGCTATGCGATCATCGAGTTGAAAATGGTCGATGAACTCCTCAATGATAAGAACAACTCCCGTCGGGAGCTTTTCGAAGAGGCAGCGGGAATTTCCAAATTCAAAAACCGAAAGCGCGAGACCCTTCGCAAGCTGGAAGATACCGATGGAGACCTTGCCCGAGTGGAGGACTTGCTCTATGAGATTGATAAGAACCTCAAAAGCCTTGAAAAGCAAGCCAAACAAGCCTCCAAGTATTTTGAGATCAAAAAGGAATACCGGGAAGCCAGCATCAACCTGGCAAAGAAAAGTATTGAAAAGCATACCAATTCCTTATTGGAGACGAGTCAGAAGATCAATGTGGCAAGTGATCGTAAGCTCCAATTCCAAACACAAATCAGTGACAAAGAAGCATTACTGGCTCAGTTAAAGGTGGATCTGATCGGAAAGGAAAAACTCCTCGCCTCCCGGCAAAAAGCCCTCAATGAGCATGTAAACAAGGTTCGGATCTTTGAATCTGAAAAGAAAATAAAAAACGAACGCCTTAGATTCCTCGAAGACCGCTCCCAGAAATTACGTGAGCAGATCGATGCAGATCGCAAGTCCAACGATCAAGCAGGATTCAGCATTCGCGCGCTGGAGCTAGAGAAAGAATCCGCAACCAAAATATTGGCAGAAAAGGAAGTGGTGATCTCCGAACTTCGCGAAGCCGTTGATGCACAGAAGCTCATCCAATCCGAAAAGCAACTAGCACAGAAAGCACTGGGCCAGGCTTTTGAACAGCTCAAAGAAAAAGTATATCAGCTCAGCAAAGAAGTAGAAATCAAGCAAATTCAGCTTTCCACCCTCAAACAGGAATTAGAACGGATTTCCTTGGATAATTCTTCGCAAGAAGCCAGTTTGGTGAATTTTGAATCAGAAATCATCGAACTTAAAACCGAACTTGATAATTCCATCGATGGCTTCCAACAGCTCAAAGTCAAGCAGGAAGACCTAGATCAAAAGATCGAAGATACCAATCAAGTGATCGAAATGATTCGTGAGGAGCTGACCACTTCCTCCCGTAAACTCGACTCAAAAACCAACGAGTATAACCTTACCAAGTCACTGGTAGAGAATCTGGAAGGTTTCCCCGAAGCCATCAAATTCCTCAAGAAAAACCCAAGTTGGGGGAAGGATATTCCCCTCCTTTCCGACCTGTTGACTACGGATGAGAAATTCCGCGTGACCATAGAAAACTACCTTGATGGCTACATGAATCACTATGTGGTGGAGACGGAGGAGCAAGCCATAGCAGCGATCCAGCTTCTTTCGGATTCCTCCCAAGGCAAGGCCAACTTTTTTGTGATGGCACATTTCGAAAAATTCAAAGTCAGCCAAAGCCAGCTTTTCTCCAATGCCATTGCTGCCACGGAGATCATCGAATACGAGGTGAAGTATTCCCGACTGATCAATTTCATTTTGGACAATGTCTACATCGTTTCTGGCGAATACCGGGATTTCCCAACCGATACAGATGCGATTTTCATCTCCGAGAATGGAAAATATACCAAGCGTAAATTCTCCATCTCGGGAGGTTCAGTAGGTCTTTTCGAAGGAAAGCGAATCGGCCGAGCCAAAAATCTTCAGATGCTGGATGAGGAAATCAAAGCGCTGGGCAATAAAGTCAGCAGCATCCGAAATAATCTCGATCAGAACCTTTCTGACCTGGTGAAACTCAAGGAGAAAAACTACCGCAAGGACCTCGAGGACTATCAAAAGCGCATCAATGAGACCAATCAAAACTACGTCTCCATCCGCACCAGAAAAGAACAACTTACCGAGTTGCTTTCCAGCAATGCCAATAAGCGGGAAGATATCCTTGAGCGCATCGCTTCCCTTGGAGATAGCCTCGACAGTATTCAGCCGGACTTGGAGGAGCAGCGCATGAACTTTGGCGAGATGCAACTCGAGCTACAGGAGCGGATCGAGAGCCTGGAAAAAGAATCTACCCTTCTGTCGGAAAAGTCGCAGGCCTTCAACACCGAAAATATCACCTATTACCAACACCTTAACCGAGTAGGAAGCTTGGATCAGGAGATCGAATTCAAGCAAGCTGCCTACGAAGGTTCTAAAGAGCGGATCGAAAAGTCCCAGGACGAACTTACCCGGCTGGACTCCGATATCCAAGGGCTACTGGATAATAATGAACTCAAAGACGATGAGCTGATCGAGCTGTACACCGAAAAGGAAGGCATCGAAGGCGGCGTGACGGAGGCAGAAAAGGATTATTACGGTAGCCGTGGTCTGATCGATGAGACGGATCAGCAGATTCGGAGTTTCCAGAAAGCCAAGGAAGCGCACGATCAGGAAATCCACACGCTGGAAAACCAGCTCAATGAGATCAAGCTGAAAATGACTGGAATGAAAGAGCGACTCAGCATAGAGTTTGAACTTGATTTGGACCAGCTGATGAAAGAAAACCCCGCTTTGGCACCTGAATTTGAAGCTTTCGCAGAAGAAGAACTCCGAGAACTGATACGCAAGCAAAAGGAAAAACTCGAGCGAATCGGTCCGATCAACCCGATGGCGATGGAAGCCTACGATGAGATCAAGGCGCGCTATGACTTTATCAACAGTCAGAAAGAGGATCTGGTCAAAGCCAAGGAATCCCTACTCTCCACCATCAGCGAGATTGATCAGGTGGCTAAAGATAATTTTCTGGATGCCTTTGCCAAGATTAAGGAGAACTTTGTCAAGGTCTTCCGCTCCCTCTTTACCGAGGAAGATGATTGTGACTTGATCCTCGTCGATCCGAATAATCCACTTGAATCTGCCATTGAGATTATTGCCAAGCCAAAAGGCAAGCGACCGCTGACTATCAACCAACTTTCGGGTGGGGAAAAGACCCTCACCGCCACTTCCCTACTCTTCTCCATCTACCTGCTGAAGCCTGCACCGTTCTGTATTTTCGATGAGGTGGATGCCCCGCTGGACGATGCCAACATCGACAAGTTCAACCAGATTATCCAGCAATTCAGCGGCGAAAGCCAGTTTATCATCGTGACGCATAATAAGCGCACAATGGCCAGCACAGATATTATCTATGGAATCACGATGATCGAAGCCGGCATCAGCCGAGTAGTGCCAGTAGATTTAAGAGAGCTGGCCTGATTAATTACCATTGCCTCCAGCTAAAGCAGGAGGGAATTCAATGAAATCCAATTGAACAGGAATGTGGCTTTAGCCCATTCCTATCAGCCAATTCAATACGGATTTAATTTGAATAGATATATGACATTAGCTATATTTTCATAGAATTGATTTTTCAGAAATTTGAATAGGAACGCAGCTTTAGCCCATTCCAAGGAGAGAATTGAATTGAATTGAACAGGAATGTGGCTTTAGCCCATTCCATCATAAAATTAATTCCAAAAAATTTGAATAGGAATGTGGCTTCAGCCCATTCCTTTGGTCCGTTCCATTTATTCATTCCATTTATTCAATCCATCCATTAAATTTTTCGATTATGCCATTTGTGAAAGTCTACATCCACCTCGTGTGGAGTACCAAAAACCGGGTGACCTATTTAGATTCGAAAGAACTCAGATTAAAGGTTTGGAATCATATCCGTGAAAACGGACATAGCAAAGGGATATTCGTGGATTTCATAAATGGATATTCCGATCATTGTCATTGTTTGATTTCCTTGGGGTGTGATCAAACCATACAAAAGACAGTTCAGCTTTTAAAAGGCGAATCCTCTTATTGGATCAACAAAAACAAATTGACTAGACATAAATTTGAATGGCAGGATGAATATTATGCGGTCTCTGTTTCAGAATCTGTGGTGGATAAGGTTAGGAATTATATCAAAAATCAAGAAGAGCACCATCGAAAGAGAACTTTTCAGGAAGAACACGATGAGCTTATTGTCAAATATGGTTTTCAAAAATTAAACGATGGATTGGGCTAAAGCCCGGCAAGGATATGAATTATTTAGTCCTCCAGCTAAAGCAGGAGGGAATTCAAATTTGGTGCAATTGATTGGAATCCAATTGAATAGGAATGCGGCTTCAATTCCTAATGAAAACCAATTGAACAGGAATGCGGCTTCAGCCCATTCCTAATGAAAAACCAATAGAATAGGAATGCGTCTTCACCCCATTCCTTTGTAATCGATAAGATCATACTGTATGAAAGAAAAATACGAACAATTAAAAATCCTCTCTGGCAAGCTGGATCTATTACTCAGGAGACAAGAAGACTTTTCGAGAGAAGTCAATCTGATTCGTGAAGAAATCAGGAAACTGAACCCTGAATCTATCACTACAGAAGCTAGCCAAGCCACTTCTGCAATTCCTCCAGTCGAAGCTACTCCTGAACTGAAGGAGCCTGCAATGCTCCAGCCACCAGCTCTTTCCGCTTCACAAAATCGAAGAATACTAGCACCCTCAACTCCAGGAAAATCAAGAACGAAATCAGAAATCGAGAAATTTATTGGGGAAAACCTGATCAATAAGATCGGAATTGTCATTACCATCATCGGCGTGGCGATAGGTGCCAAATACTCGATTGACAATGAGCTGATCAGCCCGCTTACTCGGATTATTCTAGGTTATCTGATGGGAGTCGGGCTGTTGGGAGTTGGGATAAAGCTGAAAGAAAAGTATGAAAACTTCAGTGCCGTGCTGGTCAGCGGGGCGATGGCCATCATGTACTTTATTACCTATTTGGCCTATGATCTTTATTCATTGATTCCACAGGGGCTGACCTTTGGCCTAATGCTATTCTTCACCGCCTTTACTGTATTAGCCGCCATCAAATACGATAAGCAAGTCATCGCACTTATCGGGCTCGTTGGTGCTTATGGAGTTCCGTTCTTGCTGAGTGATGGCAGTGGCAATGTCACCGTGCTTTTCAGTTATATAGCAATCATCAATGTTGGAATTCTGATTTTGTCATTCAAAAAATATTGGAAACAACTCTATTATACTGCATTTGGATTGACTTGGGTGAGCTACTTTTCTTGGTATCTTTTCTCCTATAAACTCAGTAGCCATCTTACTATCGCTTGGATATTTCTGTTTGTCTTCTTTGCGCTATTCTACGCCACTTTTATCGCTTACAAGCTGATTCGCAACGAGAAATATGTACTAACTGACGTCCTTCTCCTGTTAGCCAATTCGTTTATATTCTTTGGATTAGGCTACCACCTACTTTCCGGTCACGTGCCTGGTGAGCAGTTGTTGGGATTATTTGCACTGGGTAATGCGGTCATCCATTTTGTGGTCAGTGTGGTCGTCTACCGACGAAAACTCGCTGATAGCAACTTATTCTATTTGGTGTCTGGTCTGGTACTGGTGTTTTTGACCATAGCCGTTCCTATCCAACTCGATGGCAACTGGGTCACGCTACTATGGGCTGGAGAAGCTGCTTTGCTCTTTTGGATTGGCAGGACAAAGCAAATCCTGGTCTATGAGAAAATAGCCTACCCAATGATGCTGTTGGCTTTTGTCAGTATCGTTCAGGACTGGTCAACGACTTATTACATGGATGAGGAGGCTGAGCAATTAACGCCCTTCCTCAATGTGAATTTTCTTTCCACCGCATTATTTGTGGCTGCTTTTGCCTTTATCACCCTACTTTACCAAAATAAAAACTACCACACTGCCCTCGCTTCGAATGGTTGGTTTTTTAAAATAATGTCTTCAATAATCCCAGGTATTCTGCTGATCAGTCTGTATAATGCCTTTCGAATGGAAATCATGATGTATTGGGCTCAACTGTTCCAAAACTCCACACTGGTGATTACTGAAGACGGATATGACGAAAGTTATATGAACTATGACCTATTGAAATTCAAATTAATCTGGGTGAATAACTACTCCCTCTTGTTTGTAGCTGTGCTGTCCTACATCAATTTTACCCGGATCAAAAGCAACTTTTTAGGAATCATCACGCTTGGATTGACTGTGCTTGCCATTGCGGTGTTTTTATCCCTATCCCTGTACGAAATCAGCGAATTGCGCCGCGCGTATCTGAATCAGAATCTAGCTGAATACTACCTGATTGGCTCATCCTATCTGTGGATCAGATATGTGTCGTTTGTCTTTATCGCCTTGGCTGTCTACGCTTGCCATAAGTTTACCTTTCAGAATTTTATTCAGCGACACCTGGAAGTCGTCCTGGATTATTTGCTGCATAGTTCCATTTTATGGATCCTGAGTAGTGAGCTGCTGCACTGGATGGATATAAGTGGATCTTCCCAAACCTACAAACTTGGACTGAGCATCTTATACGGCACCTATTCGGTTTTACTGATTTCTTTGGGAATCTGGAGAAAGAAAGCCTACCTCCGAATCGGTGCAATTGTCTTATTTGCCATCACACTCTTGAAGCTGTTCTTTTACGATATCGCCACTATGGGTACCATTGAAAAGACAGTTGTGATTGTCTCCTTGGGAATATTACTGTTGGTGATTTCATTTCTTTACACCAAGTACAAACACATGATCTCCAATGAATCTGAAGGCTAAATGCTGTACGCTTTTATTGTTCGCTATGCATTCAGTTTCCTACGGGCAAATGGATCAATATAAGTACGCACGTCCCTTAGCAGGGATCAAGGGCCAATGGCATCAGGTCATTTTGCCAGCGGGAATAGTTGGAAAAGTCCGGGGGGACTTGGCCGATTTACGTATCTACGGAATCACCGAAAACAAGGATACGGTAGAGGCTCCTTACCTGCTGCTGCAGAAGATGGATCAAATCGCGGAGACGGAAATCCCCTCAAAGCTCATCAATACCGTACAAAATGAGCGTGGATACTATGTCACATTTGCACTCGAGTCAGGCGAAGCGATCAGTCTGATCAAGCTCGCATTTGGGCAGGATAATTTTGATTGGAAGATACAGCTGGAAGGAAGCCAAGATCAGCAGGAGTGGTTTCGGGTGCTGGCTGATTATCGGATTCTATCCATTAAGAATAAGTTGACCGATTTCCAGTTTACCGACCTTATATTTCCCATGGCTAGCTATCGGTATTTTCGACTACTGATCCCCAATGATCAAAAACCGGATTTGAAAAAAGCAATAAGTATCAGACAGGAAAATCTTCAGGGAGAAGTTGATTTATTTCGCATAGTGAAGACAAAAAATAGCAAAATCACTCCAACTAAGCAGACTGAGGTGCAACTTACCTTAGAAAGTCCAGTGCCCGTCAGCCGCCTTCGGATTCATGTTACGGATAAGTTTGACTACTACCGCCCGGTGACCCTATCCTACCTGGCTGATAGTGTGAAGACGCAGCAAGGATGGAAACACAACTACCGCAGGCTAGCTTCAGGGACGTTGAATTCGCTGGGGAAAAATGAGTTTAACTTTGAAAGCACCATCCTCCAAACCCTAAAAATCACGATTGAAAATCAGGATAACCAAGCCTTAAATCTTGGAGGATTTGAAGTCAAAGGATTCGTACATAAGTTGATGGTAAGATTCACTCAGCCAGCGAACTATTTTCTGGTTTATGGAAATGACCGGGCTACAGTCCCTCGCTATGATATTCAGCAATTTGCTACAAAAATTCCCGATAATCCACCCTTGATAACTTTGGGAAACGAACGACAGCGCGCCACTACAACTTTGACGGAGACGCTCCCATTATTCCAAAACAAGATTTGGCTATGGTCCATCATGGCCCTGATTATAGGAATTTTGGGATGGTTTACCCTAAGTATGGTGCAGAAAAAGTAATTTGCCCACCCAATCCGAATAGCTGATCCAGCTAAACCAATTAGCCATCAAGTAGATGAAATGGCTGATTCAACATAAAAAAGCTCGTAATCAATTAAACAAATAAATTTTGAATTGATTGAGTACCTTCACCCAAAGCATGACCGCCAGGACCAGCAAAGTTATTAGGTTTGGCATTACGATGATCAAAGCCGGGGTCGGCGGAGTCTTGACTGGGGGATTTGAGGGAGTTTGCTTAATTTTTAGGACAATTTTTGTCAATAAATTTTAAGTTAATTTCTCATTTTATAATTTCAATATTTTGTAGAAATTCTTAATTGACTTTAGGAAAACTAACCTTATTTTAGTAAAAATTAAATTTAATGTCTAAACTAACCTACATAGATCTTTTTGCTGGTGCCGGAGGTCTTTCAGAGGGATTTAAAAAATCTGATTTTGAACCACTTGCGCATGTAGAGATCATGGAAGCAGCCGCTTTTACCTTAAAGACTAGAGCTGCATATCATCACCTGAAAGAGAACAACTTGTCTTCTAAATATGAGTCATATTTAAAAGACTACATTTCAAGGGAAGAGCTTTATTCGGACATTCCTCAAGAAATCTTGAATTCTGTAATTAATGAACCGATAGGAAAGGAAACCAACGATAAGATTTTCAAAAAAATTGACCACATCCTCAGTGGGTCAAAAGAAGTCGATTTAATCATAGGTGGTCCCCCATGCCAAGCCTATTCTGTCGCGGGCAGAGCAAGATCAGCCACCAAAATGCAAGGTGATCCAAGAAATTACCTCTATGTCCAATACGCAGAATATCTAGAGCGGTATCAGCCCAAAATGTTTGTTTTTGAAAATGTCTTGGGTTTAAAATCTGCAGGAGGTGGAATCTATTTAAAGAACATGGAAAAGCTCTTTAAAAAGAAGGGATATTCCATTCATCTCTTCCATGTTAATGCTCGACAATTTGGTGTTCTTCAAAATAGGAGACGGATAGTTATCATTGGATGGAAAAATGATTTTATTCCAAACTTACCTGACTTGGATAATTATGATTCAGGCTTAAAATCAAATGTAGAATCCATATTTTCTGATTTACCTTTTTTGAACTCTGGAGGAGGAAGGAACAAATTTGATAGATACGCATCTTCAAGTAACCATTACCTAAAGGAATCACATATCCGAAATGGGATTGATATTATTACACAACACGTTTCAAGACCAAACACCACTCAAGATCTCACAATCTATCGAATTGCAGTAGACAAATGGAATTCTAACCAAGAAAGGCTTAAATACTCTGATCTCCCATCTTCACTTCAATCACACAAGAATTTAAGTTCATTTGGAGATCGATTTAAAGTGGTTGCTGAAGATTTAGAATACTCACAAACAGTTGTGGCTCATATTGCCAAAGATGGCCACTACTATATACATCCGGATATTAATCAAAATAGATCATTGACGGTTAGAGAAGCAGCTCGACTTCAATCATTTGCTGATGATTTTTACTTTGAAGGTTCTTCGAATAGAGGACAAAGAACAGCCGCATTTACACAAATAGGTAATGCTGTACCAACTTTGATGGCAGAGAATATCGCTAAACAAATAAAGAATATTTTTTGATGCTC
>Ga0105050_10010582_pt1 | contig 10060 bp, 8 predicted proteins | sample FRY01_FD_78088 | JGI IMG/M metagenome (GOLD analysis project Ga0105050, IMG submission 78088) | Freshwater microbial communities from Lake Fryxell liftoff mats and glacier meltwater in Antarctica - FRY-01 | ecosystem: Environmental > Aquatic > Freshwater > Ice > Glacier meltwater ... | reverse complement strand
AGATAATTTCTACACTACATCCTTAAAAAACAAAAGGATTACAATTTTCAACGCCAAACCATCAGGAATAAAAAAAATAGGTAAATCCCGGCGAGGGTATCCTTTTCCTAATAAAAAATGGTGTTTTTGGAATGATTCAATTCAGCAGACCTGAATTTCAGGAAGTTAAGTATGTTGTGCAAAACAGAAAGTTAACCTGCTTGTAAGCTGACACCTAAACCCTAAAAATCCTAAACCCGAAGAGACAACTTTATGAATTGGCAACAGGCAATTGATCCCTTCAACAACATTGTCCTTTCAGCTTTGCTGGCGGTCGTCCCGATTCTATTTATCTTCTGGGCCTTGATCATTCAGAAAATGAAAGGGTATCAGGCGAGTTTACTTGCTACTATTCTGGCTATACTCATTGCGATTACGGCCTACGGCATGCCGGTGAAATTAGCCTTACTTTCCACCGCAAATGGGGCATTGTACGGGGTATTTCCAATCTGCTGGATTATCATCACCGCTGTCTTTCTATTTAATATCACCGTAAAAAGCGGTCAATTTGAGGTCATAAAGCACTACATGGCCTCTATTACCTCCGACCGAAGACTTCAGGCATTGTTAATCGCCTTTGCATTTGGTTCTTTTCTGGAAGGAATGGCTGGCTTTGGGGCACCCGTTGCCATAACGGCTGCCATGTTGGTAGGTTTGGGTTTTAATCCGTTGTATGCCGCCGGCATTTGCCTGATTGCCAATACCGCTCCGGTTGCCTTTGGGTCCGTAGGTATACCCATTGTGGTAGCCTCCCAAGTGACGTCCATTCCGGAAATGGCCATTTCGCAAATGGTGGGGCGCACCCTTCCAATCCTTTCGGTACTACTCCCCTTTTATCTGGTTGTGATTATAGCCGGGTTCAGAAAAGCAAAGGAGGTTTTACCAGCGATCATTGTGGCCGGGGTTTCCTTTGCCTTTTTGCAATGGTTTTCTTCTAATACTCTCGGGCCGGCGCTGCCTGATGTTATAGCCGGTTTAGGATCCATCGTGAGTTTGGTAGTATTATTCAGATTTTGGAAGCCCAAGAGCATCTGGCGTTTCGAAAACGAGCCCGCCCCGACACTTTCTACTGATATATACTATACACCTGGGCAGATTATCCGGGCTTTGTCGCCGTTTATTTTATTAACCATCGTCATTATTGCCTGGGGTTTGAAACCAATCAAAGATGTATTCAATGCCGTTGGGCAGGTGCAATTTGCGTTTCCCGGACTTCATAATGTGATCATTGATACCAGCGGCAACGCATTACTCCACCTGTTCAAATTCAATTATTTATCGGCTACTGGCACGGCCATTTTACTTTCGGCCCTTATCTCCGTTCCCTTGGTTGGGCTCAGCTATCGCGAGGCGGGTAAGGTATTCATTCAGACTATCCGACAGCTCACTTTTCCGATTATTACCATCGCCGCCGTATTGGGGTTTGCCTATATCGTCAACGATTCGGGTATTAGCCTTACCATGGCCGAGGCCCTGGCCAATACGGGCGTTCTATTCCCCTTCTTTGCGCCCATGCTGGGTTGGCTGGGAGTATTCATCACGGGTTCTGATACCTCGGCCAATGCATTATTCGGCAAATTACAGGCTTCTACCGCTACTTCCCTTGGTATTGACCCCGTAGTCACCGTTTCGGCCAATGTATCGGGGGGAGTGATTGGTAAGATGATTTCGCCGCAGTCTATTGCAGTAGCCGCCGCCGCGGGTAATCTGGTAGGGAAAGAGTCGGAACTGTTCCGGTTTACGGTGAAGCATAGCTTTTATATGCTCATTTTCGTCTGTTTCATCTCTTTGGCCCAAGCCTACGTATTCAGCTGGATTATTCCAAGCTACCAGATGATCGTCGCTAACGCGACTCAGGTTGTCCCTGATTTTATCGTGGGCTATGTGTATTTGACGGTGTTGGTGGCTGTGCTGGTAGCCTTTGTATCGGCTATTCGAATTATTAATAGAAAGAAAATAGTTTCAGAGATTTAAAAATAGAAGTATGTCAGTTTTAGTGAACCTGTCAAGCTGAGAGGAGCGGCCGTCGCTACGGTCGAAGCCCTCTGGTGTGCGGGCTTCGACCGCCAGGCGGCCCTGTCCGCTCAACCTGACATTGACCTAATAACCTACTTACATGAACGTCGGACTTTTTTTGCCGGGACAACTCAACAGAACTAGTTGACTCATTAACCACAAACCTAATTATGCGTCATTCTTTACCCAAAACCAGTTTACTGTTGCTGTTCATTTTTCTGCTAACCGACGGTTCGTTGGCCATTGCTCAGATGAAACCAGGACAGAAAGAATACATGATACTGATTTATCACAAACTCAATCCAGGGCTGACCATTCAGGATGCGTTGCTCGTAGAGCGTGAGTGGAAAAAGATTAATCAGGCCGCGGTAGATGAAGGAAATCTAATAGGCTGGTACATGACCGTGAAGCAATTTACGTCCAACCCGAATCAGGCAGAATATGACTACGTGACTCGGATCGTTTCGCCGGAAATGGCCATAAAAGGAGCCTCGCCCGAAGCGCTGGCCCGCATCTACGGCGATAGTGTACAGGTGAAAATGGCCGACCTGCAAAAGCGGGATCGTATGACCGCCCCGGTCGTTAAAATCGAAATCTGGGAAATAACCGACGGCATGTTCTCCCCCAACTTTGCCCCCGATAATACGCAGCTGATGGTGGTGGATCGTATTAAACGCCGGACGCCGGGCGCGGACTATGAAGGACTGGTGGGGCAGGTAAAGAAACTGGCCGAAGAACGCATTAAACAGAATAACTTGACGGGCTGGGACTTCTCATCGCTGGTGATTCCTAACGGCAGTGAGAAGGGATACGAATTTAGCATTGCCCAGTACGTTACCAGTCTGGGTACCATTGCCGATCCGGTACTGGTCAGTTCGGATAAACCCATCATGGCAGCTCCCGCCTACAAACAACTCCGCAAGCAAATGGACCAAACCTTTGACGTTGTGCGGCAGGAAGTGTACCGGTTTATGGAATACACCGCACCGAAAAGTCATTAATAAGACCTGTTTTTTGATTTCGAATATTAGGAAAACAACTACCTCCATGAACGTCGGACTTTTTATACCGTGTTACGTCAACCAGTTTTATCCCAATGCCGCGCGGGCTACCCTGGAATTACTCAAAAAAACCGGCGTCAATGTTGGGTACCCTACCAAGCAAATCTGTTGTGGGCAACCGATGGCCAATTCGGGGTTTGAGCATCTGGCCCAGGACTGTAACAATACCTTTATCGAGAACTTTGCTTCGTTTGATTACATCGTCGGCCCCTCGGCCAGTTGCATCCTACACCTCAAAGACCATCTCCATTCGGATACGCAGGAGGACAAAGCTACCGAAATGCGGGGAAAGGTATACGAGTTGGTTGAGTTTCTGACGGATGTTCTCAAGATCGAATCGCTCGATGCCACATTCCCCCATAAGGTAGGGTTGCACCATAGCTGCCACGGGCTGCGGGGGCTCCACCTGGCCCAGATGAGCGAACTCAATGCTCCCGATTTTTCAAAACCGCAAAAGCTATTGGCGATGGTAAAAGGGTTAGAACAGGTACCCCTGGATCGCTGCGATGAATGCTGCGGATTTGGCGGCGTATTTAGTGTTTCGGAAGAAGCCGTATCGGTCAAGATGGGAAAGGATCGGGTGCGGGATCATACCCGCAACGGAGCGGAATACATTACCTCGTCCGACCTTTCTTGCCTGATGCACATGGAAGGTATCCTGCACCGAAATAACGGTAATGTCAAGGTCATTCATATTTCAGAAATATTAAATGCAACGCTATGAGTCAGCCTACAACCAAAGATCACGCCGCCCTGGCCGAAGCCTTTATCAAAGATGAGGAACGGGTAGACTGGCACGACGGTGCGCTGTGGTACATCCGTGAGAAGCGCGACATCGCCTCCAAAGGCATTCCGGAGTGGGAAGATCTTCGGGAGGCCGCTTCCCAGATCAAAAGCAACGTCATTTCTAATCTGCACGAGTACCTTTTGCAGTTTGAAGCCAACCTCAAAAAGAACGGTATCACGGTGCATTGGGCCGATACGCCCGAAGAGCACAACGAAATCGTGTACGCTATTCTGAAAGCAAAGGAGATCGATCAGATGGTGAAGAGTAAGTCTATGCTTACCGAAGAATGTGGCCTGAATGAGTACCTCGAAGAGCGCGGTATTGGCGTCATCAACTCCGATTTGGGCGAGTACATTCAGCAGTTAGATAATGAACCACCGAGTCATATCGTACTGCCGTGCATCCATAAGCGAAAGGAAGAAATCGGGGAACTGTTTCACGAGCATTTGGGTACCGAAAAAGGCTTGTCGGACCCCACGCAGTTGACGCGGGTAGCCCGCAAACACCTCCGTAATGTGTTTATGACCCGCCGCGCCGCCTTGACGGGCGTCAACTTCGCGGTAGCCGAAACCGGCGAGTACGTAGTATGTACCAACGAGGGTAATGCCGACATGGGCGCGCACCTGTCGGAGGTACAGATTGCCTCGATGGGGCTGGAAAAGATCATCCCGCAGAAAAAACACCTTGGCGTTTTCCTGCGCTTACTGGCCAGATCCGCTACTGGACAGCCTATCACCATTTATTCTAGTCACTACAAAAAGCCCCGCGAAGGGCAGGAGATGCATCTGATTCTGGTGAATGCCGGTCGGACGCGGCAGTTGGGCCGGAAGGATTTTCAGGATTCGCTGAAATGCATCAAGTGCGGGGCCTGCATGAATACCTGTCCCGTGTACCGCAAAAGCGGGGGACTGAGTTACCACAATACTATTTCCGGGCCCATTGGGGCTATTCTGGCCCCGAACCTGGACATGAAACGGCACGCGGACTTGCCCTTTGCGTCTACGCTCTGCGGGTCCTGCTCCAATGTGTGTCCCGTCAAAATCAACATCCACGACCAACTGTACAAATGGCGGCAGGAGATTGTGAAAGAAGGCTACGCCACGAATACCAAAGTATTTGGCATGAAGGCTATGGCCTGGACCTTATCTTCGTCCGATAAACTAGCAACCGCAGGTAGGGCGGGACGGTGGTTTATGCAGAATGTACCCTTTGTGGTAAACAATAAACTCAACCCCTGGTACAAGCAGCGCGATATGCCCGAAGGCCCCAAAGAGTCTTTTACGGAATGGTATATTAAAAACGAACAGAACAAACCAGACTAAGCCTATGACAACCCGGGAAAAAATACTGGGAGAAGTGTTGCAAAACCAACCCTCTTCGCTGCCGTTACCCGATATTTCACGATTCAGGGGAGAGAAGCAGGACGTTGTTCAGAAATACAAAACCGTCTTTGAAAGCATCGGGGGCAAAGTATTTTTGGTGGAAAATGTAGAGGCTATAAAGGTCCTGATAAAACAGCACTACGACACCGGAAAACGCATCGCTACCACGTTACCCGAGATGACCGATGTTTTTGAACGGATCATTCCGAACGTGGAGCCGTACACGTACGAAGATGTTGAACTGGCGATCATAAACGCGCATTTTTCGGTGGCCGAAAACGGGGCCGTGTGGCTGTCCGATGAAGTCATGGGCCAACGTGTCATTCCGTACATCTGTCAGCACCTGGGGGTGGTAGTACGCGCCGAGAGCATCGTACCCACCCTGCACGAAGCCTACGATATCATCGGCGAAGGTACCTACGGTTTCGGCGGATTCATCGCCGGCCCTTCCAAAACCGCCGACATCGAACAAGCCCTGGTGCTAGGTGCCCACGGTCCGCTGTCGATGGCGGTGTTTATTTTGGAGTAAAGACCGTTGGTTTGCGACCGGGACACGCTGTTGCGAACCCATGAGACGCGTGACTACGTATTCCACTCTGTTCGCGTTAAAAACGTAAACGAGCAAAAGCATCTAGGGTTCGCGTCGCAGACGCAAACCAGCTGTAACATTGTCTTTCTACTTCTACTGCTGACCGTTAACCTGAAATGTATCAACCCAGCAAAAAATGAATAACACAATGCACATAAACGGAAACCTCCAACAAGAGTACATCGACATATACACCCCCGAGGCTCTAAACGCCCTAGAAGCTTTAGCACCCTTCAACAAAGAAATCAAAGAAGCCATGAAGGCCCGCATCGAGCGACGGTCCCAATGGGCGGAGCAGAAACAGCGCATCACCTTCTTGGACCCGGAAAGTACCATTCCGCGGACAGGCATCAAGGTACAGGATGCGCGGGACGGAAAATTTGAAGGAGCGGTGATTCCGGCTGATCTGCAACGCCAGTGGATACAAGGCACCGGCCCCGCCGCCAAGCCCAATGCCCCACTCGAAAGCAGCATTAGGAATGTAGCCTATGCCTTGTTATCGGGGGCCGACGGCTGGATGTTCGATGGGGAAGATGCCCTGGGGCAGATCGACAGCATGTCGCTGGACAACCAGCGGAATCTCAAACTATCCATCAAAAAAGATCCCGTATTCCTGCAAGCCGCCGAAAAAGTGGCGGATGAAATGAACAACTGGGCGCTGGGTTTCTTTGGAAGAAAAATCGTTACCGACTGGCAGAAGCAACTGGACTTTACCACCATTATTTTCCGGGCACGGGGCCTGCACCTCGACGACCGTCACATCCGTGATGCCGACGGAGTAGCCATGGCGGCCTCCATTGTGGATGCTACCCTGTACGTAGTCAATAACTACCAGGAACTCCATAATAAAGGAGTTTCTGTGGTACTCTACCTGCCTAAAATCCAGACCGCCGGGGAGGCGGCTCTATGGAATGATCTAATGTCGGCCTTGGAAACGCACCTAGACCTTTCCGTAGGTACCATCAAGGTGTACGTACTGGTGGAGCAACTGGAAGCTACCCATCAATTGACGGAAATCCGGGCGGCTTTGGGTAAACATTTTGTGGGCTACAATACCGGGCGCTGGGATTATATCAACAGCGTATCCGATGCAATGGCCTGGGATGAAAACTTCATCAACCCCGACATCGAGGCTATTACCATGACCTACGGGTACATGCGCAACTACGAAAACCGGGTGCGCTGTGCGGTCAATACGCCGGACATTAACGGTAACTTTGCCTTGTGGCAGGGCGGCATGGAACCCAACATCCCCGTGGGCTCAGCGGAGGGCGTAGCTGCAAGCATGAAAAAAGCCGTGGCCGGGGCCGAGCGCGAGCAGCGCGAAGGCGCGAGCGGCAAGTGGGTGGCGCACTGGAAAATGGTGCATATCGTCCGTCCCGTTTGGCAAAAATTAGGGGAGGCCAATCAGGCCGGACGCGCGTTTCCGAGGCTGACCTATACCCAGGCCGATGCCGATGGATTAATCTTAATCGAAGACGCCCCCACCACCATCCGGGGTGCTCGCAACCTGCTGTCGGTGGCGCTGCAGTACGGCAATGCCTTTGGGCAAGGTATGCAGGCCGCCGCCCTCAAGGCCGCCGACTTCTTTGGCAATGACGATATCCTGTATCTGATGGAAGACATGGCCACGGGCGAAATCCGCCTCAGTATCCTGTGGGAGTGGGTACACAAAGGCGCTACCCTCACCGAAGACGATCCCGACACGGGCATACAAATTGGTGATATTTTTACCGTTGAGCTGTTTAATAAGATGGTAGCGGAGGAATACGAAAAACTCCTGAACGCCCGCAGCAAAGACGTCTTCGACGACTCCAAAACCACCACCCTGCCCATTTCCAGGGGGATTGTCCTCACCTACGTACTCAGCGAGCAGAAATTTCCCTGGTTTATTGATTTTTTGAATATTAACCTGAATACTACCGATTTGGATGAGGCGAAACGGAGGATTGAGTTGTATGGGAAGCGGTTTGTTGGTGAGGGGGTGAGGGTTACGGAGAATTTGGATTTCTTGGGGTAAAGTAAATAAACTTTTGCTATTGTTCTCGGCTGTGTGGCTCGGCTAGGGTTAGTCGGAGTGCCCACTTTGGTCGAAAGCATTTTATCTGATAAAGCCTACTTCCTGATTGCTCTCGAAAATGAGCGGCGGATAGAACTTACTTTTGAAAACTCCTGCCGATACGACCTGCTCCGCTGGGTGAAAGCCGTTAAAACGATGAGTACTTTTTTTAAAATCATAGGCAGTATCAAGGTAACCGTGATTCCTGATCGGGTTTTGTACCCAATCCCGAAGCGGGATATTGACCTAGCCAACATAATTATTACCCAAAACCCGAGCTATTAAACTTTATAAATTACCACTTAACCACGCTCAGTACCCGTCCGTTGTAATAATAGAATGTTAGAATGACTGATTGGTGACTCGGGCAATTATTGACTATGCTGCGTAGAATTTTATATCCAATTTTTATATTTTCCTGTTTTTTGTTCCTGCTTAACTGTGCGGGAGGGAAAGTGAAGAAAGTCGCTTCCCGTGATTACCCTGTTATAAATCCTGCCGCTAAGGAAGTGACAGCATTGGCGCATGGTGAGGAGTTGTTCGAAGCGAATTGCGCCTCCTGCCATGCTTTAGAAAATGCCGGTATTGGCCCCCGGCTAGGGGGCATTACTAAGGTGTGGTCGGAAGAGCAGTTGCTTGCTTATATTCAAAATCCCGCCAAAGTTATCGAAGCGGGGAATGCACGGGCGGTTGCACAATATGAAAAATACAAGTTGATGATGCCCGCCTTCGATTACCTTAAACCGGAGGAAATCCGTTCGATCATCACCTACATATCCCAGGAAACGAAATCCAAAAATATCGAACCTTTGGCGGTAACAACGACTACCCAGAAAACCGAAGCGGTACGCTATGCTCCCATGATTGAACCCAGTAAATTACGGATCGAGTTGGAAGAATTTGTGACCATTCCCGCATCCAGCGTGAAGCTACCCCGCACCCGCATTACCACGATGCGCGCCCATCCTTCCGGCGACGGTACCCTTTTCGTCAGCGATCAGAACGGACTTATCTACCGAATTAACGGCGGAAAGATCAACACATTTCTGGACGTTCGACCCCTGATCGATAATTTCACCACCGCGCCCGGCCTGGGAACGGGACTCGGTAGCTTTACTTTCCATCCCGATTATCTGAACAACGGTCTGATTTACATGACCTACACCGAAAAACCTACCGGCAAATCTGCCGATTATTTCTACGCCGATTCAATAAAGGTAGCCCTGCAGTGGGTAGTATCGGAATGGAAAATGAAGGATGTCAGGAGTCCGGTATGTGAGGGTACCAGTCGTGAATTGCTGCGGATCAATGTACCGAATGTAGTCCACGGTACCCAGGACATTGATTTTGTGCCGGGCTTGAAACAAGGCGATCCTGACTACGGCATGTTGTACATCGGTACCGGTGATGGCGGTTCCACGATTAGCAAACATCCTGAACTCCCGCATAACCTGCGCTCCCTGCTGGGTACCATCATCCGCATCAACCCTTTGGGTATTAACAGCCCGAATGGTAAGTACGGTATCCCGGCCGACAATCCCTTCTACAATAACCCCGACCCGAGAGTACGGAAGGAAATCTGGGCCTATGGATTCCGTAACCCGCACCGTCTGGCTTGGTGGAATTCGCCATCGGGTATGAAAATGTTCGAAGGCGAAGTAGGTGAAAATGCCGTGGAGGAGATCAATCTGGTTGAGAAAGGCCAGGATTACGGCTGGAATGTAAGGGAAGGCGATTACGCTGTTTCGTATAAAAATCTATCTACTCCGAAACCCGTGCCCGCCGGAGAGGCCGGGTCGTACGTAGCTCCTTTTGCCCAGTACGATCATGCCGACGGTAACGCCATCAGCGGTGGTTACGTCTACGAGGGGCTACTTAAAACCTTACAAGACAAATATGTTTTCAGCGATATTATCCGGGGGCGGTTGTGGTACCTGGATCTCAGCCACGGCCTGACCGACCACACAATTTACGAGCTCTTTGTGCAACAGAACGGCTTGCCCGTCACGATGAAAGAACTATCCCCCACCCCGCGCCTCGACCTGAGAATTACCTACGATCCCTTCAAAAAAGAGATGTACCTGATAACGAAAGGCGACGGGAAGGTCAGGAAGATTGTGAAGGCGT
>Ga0105050_10010580_pt1 | contig 10061 bp, 17 predicted proteins | sample FRY01_FD_78088 | JGI IMG/M metagenome (GOLD analysis project Ga0105050, IMG submission 78088) | Freshwater microbial communities from Lake Fryxell liftoff mats and glacier meltwater in Antarctica - FRY-01 | ecosystem: Environmental > Aquatic > Freshwater > Ice > Glacier meltwater ... | reverse complement strand
CCCTTTGGCAGCTTAAATGCTGTTAATGCTCCTAACGCAAGTTAGTAGAGCAAGCCCCTTCCCTTGTGGGAGGGGTAATTGACCCAACAGTGCCATTATAGATAATTTTAGTGACTTTGCAAATTTTATTGAACATCTCCCACTGGTTCCATAATTGTGTTATCTTCAAATTCTGCATTAAACACATCTTCTACCGTACGATGCTTCCCTTCTTTTAACACTTTACTAATCAACTCAACTGTTTCTGGCTTATCGTCGCTAAGTTCTTCTGTTAACTGCCGATGCAGGTACTTACGATCTTCTCTACGAGCAGCGCCTCGTTCGTTAATCAGTGTTGCTATATCGTCTGTCATTCTTTTCCCGTCTTCTCCATGCTGCCCTCTAATCCGTCGAATAGCTTCCAGATATGCTTTTCTTTCATCCGTGATTTTTATTTCGGAATTTTCTTTAACATATTCTCTTAGTGAATATGCAATAATTTTAGGATGACGACTAGACCATGCTCTTCCATTAAAACTAACTCCAACCCATACTCCATCTGGATAATCTGGATGCTCAGTATGCTTAACAATAATTCCCCTAGAACCGTTAGAAGCTTCCCCTACAGCACCTAGAAATTCATTACCTCTCATATCTGATCTCCTCAATGACTTAGATGTGCGATGGATGGTTCGATTAATGGGTTCCTTTGCTACTTGAGAATGAACTTCAGTAACAATTTGAATTTCCGGTTTTATGTCAACAATAGAAAGTGAACTTTTCAACCATTTCCAAATTATTTTCATTTTCGAATATTTTTTAACATCCACGATCCTGGTTTGGGGACCGACGACCGCAAGCGTTGACGGCGCGCCGGTATTATTTCTTTTTTTGCTTCCAATTCAGGATCACTCTCCTCTGGGCCGTGAATCAAAAATGCAACTCGATCCTTTGACCTCTCTAAAGACCGGGTATGTGCAACTTTAATAGCTCCATTGATTGACTCTTTAACCTGAGATGTGACTTCCTTGCCATAGAAATAAGTGCGAATACTACTAGCGTACTGTTTTCTGTCTTCAACAATAATATTTTCATAATATTCAGATATCGAATCAGCAACAATTTCAGGAGAAAAGCTCATCCACAGCTTCCCTGCCAATGAAACTCCAAGGTATGATTCCTTACCATCGTTAGTTACTCTATGACTAATAATTCCCAAAATGCCTCGTTTGCATCTAGCTACTTTTCCTATCAAATTTTCGCTCATAAAATAATCTCCATATCGAAATACTTATATCACTTATATAATCATAAACAACATAATCTCAGATCGACCTATTGGTCTCCAACTCTCGATCATACGTCGCCGCTCTTTAAAAAGATCAGCATCAGAGCATAAGTTAGAATGAGAGAAATTAGCCATCGTGATATCCGTTCTTATTCTGCTCTAAAGATGTAATTTTAACTACCTCACATGCAGACTGAATCGCTTCGTTATGTTTGCCTTGCCATTTCTTCCTGAATTTTCGCAATATTTTCATAAAATCTTTGATCTCTATCTCTGCGTCACAATCTCGAATACCATCTCGAATATTTTTCATACGACCTAATCCGCTAATCAAAATACGGGAATCTCTTGCAGACTCATCCGATTGCTTAATAGCTATTTTGATTACCTTTATTCTCTTTCTTAATTCCTGCCTATCGATATTGGAATCGACAAAAATCTCTTCTTCATTCAATTGAATAAATTCAATAAACTGGTTAAAACTATCACTTATTTCCTGACTAGTTGTAAGATAGCCTTGAATAACTTTGCCTATTTCAGATAAGTTATCCATTATATACTCTACTTGTTTAGACCCCATAATATACTCCATATCATGTTTGATTTATTTTTTCAATCTCAAAATCCGTCTCCGCCACCCAATCCAAAACAGCTTTCTCTAAACCAGCACTATGATCTCTATTGTATATCTTTTTCCCAACCTCGCTACGAGCAATTAACAATAGTGTCTCTACTTCTTTGATCGTTAATATGGACGCATAATATGCAGATACTTTTTTGATAAGCAACTCTACCCCAACTCTTTCGATTACATTAGCAAAATCTTCATCACTAATTTTAGAATATTTGTTACGAAGAATTTTCTTCTGCATTGATATAACAGCATCAAGTCCAGCTAAAGCATCTGTCTTTTTTAGCCAAGTTTCGACTAAACCGAGTAATCTTTTATCACTATCTTGTAACATTATGACGTGATAATCCCTTTTGATACAGCATTTATAGCCTGCAAATCCGCCGATGAAGCAATAGTAATTCCTGGTTGACTTTCCCGCCTTTCTTCTTCATGTTGACGTTCTGCTTCTTTAGTAGCAAATTCGACAAAACGTCTGGCGGCGTCGGCTAAAGTCGTTACACCAGGCATCGGGAATTCAAACTGTTGGGGTCTAGGAGGAATTTGAACTATTTGAGGACCAGAAGGGGTCATTACGGTCTGCTCCCTCTCAGGCGTCATTATACCGCCCACACCGACAAACAGAGATGGTTTATCAAAGTCTTTGGTGACAATCTCTGGAATATCGCCTGAAACCTCAATATACGCATCTTTTTCTGCTCTAAGTTCGAATATCTGGTGTAGATCATCGATATAGAATTCAATTTTACGACGAATAGGAATTTTGTGATTAGCCATATTTTTTTCTCTTTTAATACAACAATTAGACCGTAAACTATTTCACCCTGCAAATTCAGATAATCATAAACGCCAAAAATTCACTTTGTGACATATCTATATGCGATACTCCTTGAGACACTACCAAGAAAAATGAGAATATTTTAGGGATGGAGTATTCGAGCTTCATCCACAGGGCTTGCCCTGTGGTTTTCGCTTTTCGAACTTATAACTGGCATTAAGCCAATTGTAGAGTATGTATTTACACAACTCAAAACTTAAAGCTACGGGAGGGATTCGAACCCTCTTAAACCGCCTTACAAGAGCGGGCTTCACCTGCAAAGTTTCCGTAGCACAATTTATTGAGAATCAGCGAAATTTTCTTCTAAAAAACCCTTTATATTCTGGATTAGATCATCTCTGCGACTATTATCTTCTTCGGATACATCAGGCATCATAACCAACATCTGAAGAAGACATCTCATCGAATTTACTGCCAATCTACCAGTTTCATTAAAACTAAACGCAATTGGTTCAGGTCCACCATCTATATCAAAATAGACAATTGATGCTGGCCCGTCATAGTTTTGCGATCTAGCATTCACTACCTCCGCATGCATAAAATTAGCTAAACGAGCACAACCGATACCGGGATCGTCATTGTCTTTTTCCATATTTTAATCTACCTTTTTGTAATAAATTATCAAAGCTACTGGTGGGATTCGAACCCACGACATTTTGCTTACCAAGCAAACCCTCTGCCATCTGAGGTACAGCAGCAAAAAATAACGACGGAGAGATTTGAACTCTCGGTTCAGCCGTATGAAAGCTGTGTGTTGCCAGCTACACTACGTCGTCCTGAACGACAAAACTGGCGTAAGACACCCGCCTGTCATTTATTATAGTAATTAAAACGTAAATTGCAAATCTTCGTTAGATTTAGCTAGGGTCTGTCGAACCATTCACAATATGCAATTCGACCGTGACAACATTACTCCACTCGCCCCGGCGATATGTGCGTGCTTTCAGTACGACATTATCTGTACCTGACTGGTTACGAGTTAGATCAAACGCAGCACTATATCTGGTAAACTTAGTGCGGCTTGGGTCTTTCCCGTTAAGGGTATAACGAATTTCAGCTTGCTCTCGATATGCAGCAAGAACTGCCTCATTTAACTCGCCAACAGCGAAATTATTAGTATCCGCTGTTGGTGTAGCATAATCTTTCATGGTATATGGAGCGGTCATAGTAACCGTTACATCACCATAAAAGACACTCGGAGCAACTTGCGTAACTGAATTTGTGTGCTCACCTTGTATTTTATTTCCAGGAGTAACATTCGCTGCCGCTGCAACCGCACCAGCAGAATCAATTAGTGAACCATTTAATGTGATTGTCGGAGCCGTCAGTGGGGTAACAGATACAGACATATTTAATCCTCCATTGTCGAAAACTTGTTTTATATTATTCTATATTAGCAAATATACTCCTTCTCTCTTATCTTATTTTGAAAAAGCCCCTCCTTTTTACGGGAGGGGCTACTAAAATAAGGTAAACATAGACATTTATAGATTCTCCACAAACAGTAAAATCCCATCCGACTGTCGGATTATCTTGGATGTTCACTTGGAGTCTCCTTTTTCTCCGTGTCTAAATTCAAGATCAGGACCACGACCTCCATGAATTTCGTTCATCACCATACAACTCTGTAACCATATCTCCCAATCATGAGCATCTTGCCCATCGATAATAGACCATGATCCGTCATCGTATTCAAATGTAACCTTCAACAGTTTCTTTTGCTTTTCCTGCTCTTCATCGAAATTGTTCTTTCGTTTAACCATCATGTTCGCCAACTTTCTTGGCGTAAAAATTTTCTGCTTCATTAATCCACGTGTTCAACGCATCAAAACCGACATGACTAATAAATGCATTCACCATCAACTCTAGACTAGACATAGTATCTTCACTACCTAATACTAATGTCTCTTTGTACATTTCGAAAATTATCTTTGACGCCTCAATTAAATATGGTTTTATTTTTAAAGTTCCACCTTTCTCTAGAAATTCATGGTAGAACTTTAAAATATGCTCGATTTCAGGAGGAATAAAATCCTCAATGCGTTCCACCTTTAACGGAACAACAATCCTTTCGATCTCTATGGTTAGCATCTCGCTTCCTTCAAAATAAAACTACCAATCATGTGAATGTATTTTACAGTCCCTTATCAGGAATAGTTTTATCTCGAACAACCCAACCGTCTCCCACTTCTTCGAGATCGAGAAACTTTGAAACAGTAATACACCATGATGACACAAGACTATCGGTTTTAGTCTTCTTGAAAATATTTACTCGAAAAGACTGGTCAAATAAATGTTTTATTACTATTTTGACATTATCTGATTTTATAAAAACTCCACTTTGACGAAGGTATTCCTCAATCATTAATTTCATACGTAATATCTTTTCATTAAGAGAATTTTTATTATCTTGATCCTTCTCTTTTTTTGATTTCGAGGGAGCATCTATTTGTTCGACTGTTTCCATCTATATCTCCTATAGTTTTAATGACTTCTTGATCTTATTCTCAATGGGATCATTCAAAATAATCCCACGACTTTTCAAAATAGTCTCAATAACAGAACGATATATATTCATATCCTCTCGTTTTATTATATCAAGTTTCAAAATAGCCTTTAAGTGTCCGTCTGAACAATCAGACAGTCTAACGTATTTTAATTCGTCTTTACCATCTTTGCCGTAAGTTCCCCAAACCAATCGTTCAACCTTCAATTCATAGCTGCTTCCTTCGGTTAAACTTAATTCTATAATTAAGTCTTCTGCTCCTAAAGGATAACATCTTCTTAGATAATCTCGACCACCATCCACAGAATAGCCTCCATGCTCTTGAAAATCATGCCGGTGTGTAGACACAATCACCGTTCCATCGGGACACTGTATGGCGTTCTGTATGATCTTAGATTCTGACATGTCTTATTATATCAAAAAATAGATGATTTGCAACTATTTAGGCAAACATGTTCACTTTTTTTGGCTGCTGAAGAATAGAAGCAATACGTGAACAAGAGATTTCATGCCACTTTAACTCCATTTCCATGCCAATCCACTTAATGTTATGTCCGCAAAGATTGAGTTTCTCACAACAAACCGGCACTGTTCCACTACCGGCATACGGGTCAAGCACAACTCCATCAAACTTGCCGTGATTGTCAATCGGAACAAACGCTCGAAGCAAATCGGTAATAAAAGCCTCCGGTTTTTGAGTAGGATGTTCTGTTCTCTCATTCTCGTAATGCTTACCTGCCAATGTGGGGTATTCCCAAATATCTCCCCTCTTTGCTCCTAATGGATTTGGATACCACGCTTTTTTATTCCCGCTAGCATCCACTTTATAAACAGGATTTTTTACACGATCTGTACGATACGGTACTCGTACTATATCTCCATTCCATGTAAAATGCTCATCTGAAACAGAATACCAGAAAAATGGATCGTACTCGGTTACTGGCTCTTTCGTCTGGCGACTTAATCCGTTTCTGTAATGCCAAATCATCAATCTACGATACGAAAACCACTCATCTAGCATTAACTGAATATGCCCCATATATCGATGTGTGCAAAATAAGATAATACTTCCATCTCGTTTCAAAAGACGCCGACAAATAGATAACCGCTCTCGCAATCCATTTAAAAAATCAGTTAGATGAAGTCTGTCTGTATTGTTGCCGAAATCTTTACCAATATTATATGGGGGGTCCGTTAAAATCAAATCGACCTTTATTCCAGAGTCAACCATCGCCAATAAATGATCTTTATTGTCACCAAGATGTAAAGTATTAAAATCCATCTTATAATTTGAATGATTCTAAAATTATATTTTCACTCATATTTTTACTCCTGATTCGTGATATTTTGGCATTTTTGATTTCGAGTAAGAAAGCCAAATCTCTAAATCAAATTCAGCTGGGGTTTTGTTTCGTTTTTCCGCTTCTTTTAGAAATATCTTTTCCAGGACTCTATATTTCGGTCCTGCTGATGGTGTGCTTTTTGGAGCATCATATCCTTGAGCGTTGAGCCATTTAAGAATATGAGTATCCAACGCCGCCGCTTGAATTCCTCTTACTGAATGCATCAAAAAGTAACGAGCTGTCTTAGGTCCGATTTTAGGGATAGATTCAAGTTGTTCTATTGTAGCATTTTTTAGATCATTAGCGAAAGAAGATGATACTAACGCTGTCAAACACACTTCAGAAATCCCATAGTTTCCAGTTTTCGCTCTCCTAAGATTAGCGGCAAGCTCCTTTTTCTTAATCATTTTGCGAATTTTATCAAACGGAGAAATACCACATTCCAAAGATAAAAACTTATTAGTAACACTCATGGAAAAATCGGCAGTCTTACCAGCCACAAAAATAGCAAAAATAAGATAATCCTCTCTCTCCTCCTGACTCATATCAAAATTGTCATATTGAGATATTTGCATTTTCAGCTGTTCAGTAAATATAATTCCGCTAATTTATGAGCATCTTCTTGAGTAAGATCGTTGTCGCCTTCTATTATTTCATCAATAGGACGTTTCATGGCCATTGCTAATAAAGTTCGAACAGCTGTAGCTAATCGCTGAGGAGTAAACCCTTCTGTACTCTCGTTCTGATTGTATTCTTTTCGCATATATTGAAGAAAAGTAGCAGCCATTCGCTCCCATGCTTCTACTTCTCTTTCTAAATCATCTGCCTTCATAAACACTCTTTCAAATTCTTCGTATGAAGCAAATAAATATCCCCCAATAACATGATAACAAATCTTCAATCGATTAACTATAACAGTAGAAAAGTCCATATAGATATAATATCGGAACCATCTACACTTAAAAACAGCCCTGTTGTACGGAAACAGGGCTGTCATGGAAATTTTATATATACATCGATCAGCGTTTTTTAGCAGCCTCAGCAGCAAACCCAACCGGCTCCGCTGCTGTCTTATAGGACTTCTTGTCTAAAGTAAATTCGCTCATCGTATCAAATACTTCTTCTGCAATTTCCTGGGTTATTTTTCGTTCTTCATCAAGATCGTGTTCAATAAAATACATATTTATTGAATTAATCAACTCCTGTATCTGTGCTCCAGTCCATTCTCCTGTATGATCTACAAGCCAATCTACGGTAAGCTCTTGTATCTCACAGTCATTTAATCTATCATCTAACATACGTTTCCGCAAGATCGCAGAAAGCGATGGAATCTCAACGACCTTATCAAAACGTCCCGGACGATTAGATAAAGCTTTTTCAATTTGAGGTAAACGGTTTGTCATGGCAACCGTTACGGCATTTTCTACACTATTAACACCATCCAGAACATTCATTAAAGAACCAAGTCTTAACGACTCTGGAGCATCCTCTCGATCTGATCCAAATAAGTCAATATCCTCAAGAATAATGATACATGGCGATACAAAATCAGCCAAACGATAGAGTGTCCTTATTGAATTATGACCATTCGTATGCTCAGAAACTAATTCTGGCGTAATCCAAATAACCGTATGATCGCTGGCTTCGTTACATATAATATAGCCCAGACTAGTTTTACCCGTCCCTGGTTCGCCGTGCAGCAATACCCCTCTTTTCTTAATCCCACGAGCATTATATCTTTTATGATTATTTAAAAAGCCGAAAATCTCAAGATCAAACATCTTTTTAATCTGTGTTGGATAGTAAAGATTTTCCCAAGTATGAAATTTAGCGATCAACGAGATTTCATCGAAAGACGCCTCCAAAACATTTAAATCACGAATTTTTGCTCCTCGCAAACAATTATTACTTTTCGTAAAATCCTCTAGATCATCCAATATACGTTTTGATTCCTGATCTGATTGAGAGTAACAAGTTATCCCTGCTATTACTTCACTACGAGAATAATAGTTTAAAAAAGCAACATTTTTATTCTTATCTCCGCTTGGATGTTCAAAATAAAGAAAGCCAAAATTAGTAAAAACTATCTCTTTACCTTTGATTGTCCAAGCATGTTTTTGGCATGGAGTAATTCTTCCATGGTCGTCAAAATTGAGTTCCCCAGCAAAATAATATCCATTAGTAGCCATAAACCTATATATTGATTCCATCTTAAGAAAAGCAATCATAGGTATATTAGGAACAGTCGCAGAACATAAATCTCTTGTGCTTGTCATTCCGAAAAATTGACACAACACACGCAAATCAGATTCGGGAATAACTAAAACCTTTATTTCTTCGCCAAACTTAACTTTAGAAAGATCGTCAGCAGATATTTCTTTAGATTTTAATTCACGAGAATACCGTAATAATGTACTTGCGTTCAATGTGCCATCTTTTTTGTTAATATCAGCAAAATCTGTATGAACCTCCCATGATCTAGATATAGAAGCAACAGATGCAGATAATGGGCCATCGTTTTGTTGAGCTGGATCTGTTGCGTTGTCTCCTTGTTCTTTTTTGCACGAATCTGCTGTTTGTTTGATCGCAGCAGGAGAATTAGAACTTTCCTCCCTTGGCGGGGGAGATGGAACAGCGACTTCTTTTTCTGCTTTCGTTATTTCTGAAGTAGATGTTCCTTTAAGCGGAGGATATTTACTAGACATTTATCAATCCTTTTCTTTGATGTAATTAAACAATAATACAGCAACAACATTTTGCTGTATTCCTGATCACATGTCAATCTACAGAAGCACAACGAGAGCAGTATTTTGCTTCTCTAACAATTTGATACCCCATACCTCCAGGATCGTCCGTAGCATCTCGAACTCCGTCAACTCGACATGGATTAGCGTTAGATCGATGCTTGTGATTAATCATCTTTTTTTCTACAACAACATTAATTGGAGAAATACGAGGACCAACAGACTTATTGCATTTATTACATATAAACATAAAATAGGTCATCCATTTTACCTGCGGGCGACCACTCCGCAGGAGGTAATTTAATGGAGCTGGAGGGATTCGAACCCTCATATTGCATTACGTTAAAAGCAGCGTCTACGCGTATATTTGCTGTTTTAATTTCGTTCGTATGACGATCAGCAACAACCTGCATTCGAACTAGTCTGTAATAACTTTAGTCCCATCGCCACCAGACATAGCTTTAAGACGAGCCTACATATTTTTCGCCTCTATCATCTCGTAGGCAGAGAATCAAAAGACGTAGCCGCATTTAGGCAGCTATAGCGAAATTACTTTCGACAGTTTTCTTTTAAATGGCTTGATATCGCAGACTACCATTTAACTGCTACGCGCAACTACAATCACTTTGAACTACCCCCATGACAAGCATGGGGGATTCCACAGATATTCCTAAGAACTAATGTTCAACAGGTTAGCACTCTGTAGCTCACTGGGTCGTCCCGACCCTGTAT
>Ga0105050_10010567_pt1 | contig 10069 bp, 7 predicted proteins | sample FRY01_FD_78088 | JGI IMG/M metagenome (GOLD analysis project Ga0105050, IMG submission 78088) | Freshwater microbial communities from Lake Fryxell liftoff mats and glacier meltwater in Antarctica - FRY-01 | ecosystem: Environmental > Aquatic > Freshwater > Ice > Glacier meltwater ... | reverse complement strand
CGCCTGTGACCACCTGGCCCGCCGCTACGGAACCCCGCTGGTGACCACAATCCATGCAACCGAGTTCGGCCGCCACCAGGGCTGGGTGGAGAAGCATCCCCAGGCCCACATCCACGGTGTCGAGAAGTGGATCGCCAACCGATCCGACCGGGTGATCGCCTGCTCCCTCTTCATGAAGGAGCAGATCGGCGAGATCTTTTCGGTCGAGCCGGAGAAGGTGACCGTGATTCCGAACGGCATCGACCCCGACGACCTTCCGCCCGAAGACCCCACGGCGCTGGCCGCGCTTCGCAGCGAGTTCGCGGATCCGGACCAGAACCTGGTCCTGCTGATCGGACGGCTGGTCTACGAGAAAGGTTTCCAGCTCGCGCTCGAGGCGATGCCGGAGGTGATCTCGAAGGTACCGAACACCCGTTTCCTGGTCGCCGGCTCGGGGACCCACGAAGTCGAACTCCACAAGCAGGCCGAAGAACTCGGGCTGATGGAGCACGGGACCTTCCTCGGCTGGATCGGCGACGACGTTCTCCACATGCTCTACCGGATCTCCGACCTGACGGTGGTTCCTTCGATCTACGAACCCTTCGGCCTGGTCGCACTCGAGGCGATGGCCTCCGAATGCCCCTGCATCGCCGCCGACACCGGCGGACTGCGTGAAGTCGTGCCAGTCGAGGGGGCCGGGCTGCGCTTCCGTGCGAGCGACCCCGAGCACCTGGCCGAAGCTGCGATCCAGGTCCTCAGCGACGAGGCGCTCAGCCGCCAGATGGTCGAAGAAGGCCTCTCGCACATCCGCCTCTTCGACTGGACCGACGTCGCCCGCCAGACGCTGGCCCTCTACGGCGAAGTAACCACCGTCGCCGGCCCCCCCTGACGAACCCTCCGGAATCCGGGTCCAGCGCCCGGCACTCCCGGGTCATCGGCCGGTCCTCAGGGCAGGTCGAGTACGCCTGGGTCGCCGGGCTTCGGCTCGACCGGGTCGGGCCACTTCAGGTGCTCGGGTTCGTCCCTCATGCGGAGAACCCGGGCCGGCACACCGCCGACCACAGCGTTGGCCGGCACGTCTTTGGTGACCACCGAGTTGGTGCCGATTATCGAGTTGTCTCCGACCGAGACACCTCTGAGCACACAGGCGCCGTAACCGATCCACACGTTCGAGCCGACGATCACGTCCTCCACGTAGATCCCCTGGTGGCGGATCGCACGCTCGGTATCGACGACGCCGTGGTCGAAGTCGATGAACATCGTGCGGTCTGCGATCACGCACTGCTCCCCGATCTTCACGTTCCGGTAGGCAGAGATCGTGCATTCCTGGCCCATCACGGTCTTGGAACCGATCTCGACCCGGCCTTCGTGGCAGCGGATCTTGGTGCCGTCCCCGATCCAGACGAATCGGCCGAAGCTGATTGAGGCGTTCCTGCCGGTCTGAAGCTGGAGGCCGCGGCCGAAAAACAGCGGCCCGTCGGTGCACCAGCGACGCCCCGTGTAGGTGAAGAACCGGCGCCACAGGTAGCGGCCGAACAGGCGCGCGTACTTGGGCGTGATCATCCGTTGCCGCGCGAAGAAGGAGATTGAGCTGATCAAGACGACCGGGACTTTATTCGCCTGCCGGGTCAGGTTCTAGACTGGCCTGAGCAATGTCCGAATCCGTGACCGAACTCTCACCGCTGGCCGAGCGCCTCGTCTCCGGCGACAAGCGCGCCCTGGCGCGGGCCATAACGCTGATTGAGTCGGACGACCCGGTCGGCTGGAGCCTGGTGCACGAGATCTTCCCGCTCACCGGAAAGTCCCGGATCACGGGCTTCACCGGCCCCCCCGGCGTGGGCAAGAGCACCCTGATCGGCGCGCTGACCGCCGAGCTACGCAAGGAGGACCGGCAGGTAGCTGTGCTCTCGATCGACCCTTCGAGCCCTTTCACCCAGGGAGCCCTGCTCGGTGACCGGATCCGGCTCAGCGAGCACTTTCTCGACAAAGGCGTGTTCATCCGTTCGATGGCTTCGCGTGGTGCCCTCGGCGGCCTCTCGGAGGCGGCCCTGCAGGCAGCCCTGGTCATGGATGCCTCCGGCAAGGACGACGTGCTGATCGAGACGGTCGGCGTCGGCCAGGGCGAGATCGACATCGTCGACCACGCCGATACGATCGTGCTCGCCCTGATGCCCGGCTCCGGCGACTCGATCCAGGCACTCAAGGCGGGGGTCATGGAGATCCCCGACATCATCGTTGTCAACAAGGCCGATCACCCGATGACCGACACGATGATCCGCGAGGTCCGCGGCGCTCTTTCGCTTTCCCATCAGGCAGGCGACTGGCGGGTGCCGATCCTGAGGACTGAAGCAGTGAGGGGGGAGGGCATCGAGGAGCTTGCCATGAAGGTGGCCGAGCACCGGGCCTTCATCGAGCAGGCCGGGACCCTCGCCGAGCGGCGCGCCCGCAACCTGCGCAGCGAGGTCCTCGGAATCGCGACCGCGAGGCTGCGGCGACGGCTCGAGGCCGCGATCCACGATGATCCGGCCGTGGCCGACCTGCTCGAACGTGTCGTGAACCGTGAGCTCGACCCGTCGTCCGCGGCGGCTCAACTACTGGAAGGAGAGATCGATGTCTGAAACTGAATCTGAAACAGGGGGCACCGAAGAGCAGGCATCTGCTGACTCCGCCCCGGTGCCTGCGGACGCGTCCGCGACTCCCGCTCCCACCGAGCCTGCGGGTTCAGCTCCCGCTTCCAGCTCTGCGACCCTGCCGTCAGCCGATGACGTCAAGGCCTGGGAGGGCTACCAGCTCGACGAGATCTCCGGCCAGGGCGTCGCCAAGGTCGAGGGGCTGTTCGTCGACAAGGAGAGCGGCGATCCGGTCTGGGTGCTGGCCAAGCTCGGCCGCTTCGGAAAGACCGTCCCGGTGTCGCTCAGGGAGTGCGCCGCCGCCGCAGGACGGGTCTGGGTCCCGCATGACCGTGAAGTGATCCGCAACGCTCCTGCCGTCGATCCGACCATGCCGCTCAACCGTGAGCAGGAGATGCAGGTTCTGGACTATTACGGAATCCCGGCCACTGTCGGCCGCGGCGCCGAAATCGCCGATCGCCCGGAAGGCGCCACCACCGCCAAACCCCCGGCCTAGCAGCCGAGGGCGCGGGCGATCACCATCTGCTGGATCTCGTCGGTGCCTTCACCGATCGTGAGGATCTTGGCATCGCGGTAGAAGCGGCAGACCGGGTACTCCTCGATGTAGCCGTAACCGCCGTGGATCTGGACGGCCTCCTCGGCTGCGCGCACCGCCAGCCGGCCGGTGATCAGCTTGGCCTGGGCCGCGGTCAGGGAGAAGTCCTGGCCGTTGTCCTTCTCGATCGCCGCCTTGTAGGTCAGCAGGCGGGCCGCTTCAAGCTGTGAGGAGATGTCGGCGATCTTCGCCTGAATCGCCTGGAACTTGGAGATCGACTTGCCGAATGCCTGGCGCTCCTTGGCGTACTTCAGTGCTTCGTCGAGCGCACCCTGGGCCAGACCGACTCCCATCGCCGCAACCGAGATCCGGCCGCCGTCGAGGATCTGCAGGAACTGCTTGAAGCCTTCACCAAGAGGGCCGAGCAGGTTGCCCTCGGGCACACGAGCATCCTCGAAGGTCAGCGGGCGGGTGTCGGAGGCGTTCCAGCCCATCTTTCGGTACGGCTTGCCGATCACGTATCCGTCGGTTCCGTTCGGCACGATCAAGTTCGAGATCTCCGGGCGGCCGCGGTCGTCCTTGCCGGTGACCGCGGTGATCGTTACGCAGCCAGTGATGTCAGTGCCTGCGTTGGTGATGAACTGCTTGGCACCGTTGATGACCCACTCGCCGTCTTCGAGGACCGCCCGCGTCTTCGTATTGCCGGCATCGGAGCCGGCCTCGGGTTCGGTCAAGCCGAAGGCGGCAAGCTTCTTTCCGGCGCAGAGGTCCGGCAGCCACTGCTGCTTCTGTTCCTCGGTGCCCCAGTTGTAGATCGGCGAGGTGCCGAGCGAGGTGTGGGCGGCCAGGGTGATGCCGACCGAGGAGTCGATCCGGGCCAGTTCCTCTACGGCCATGGCGTAGGAGAGGATGTCGCCGCCGCCTCCGCCGTACTCCTCGGAGAACGGGATGCTCATCAGACCGAGACCGGCCATCTTCTCGACGATCTCGTAAGGGAAGGACTTGGTCCGGTCGAGCTCTTCGACGACGGGGGCTACCTCGTTGCGGGCGAAGTCCCGGACGGTGTCTCTGATCAGGCGCTGTTCATCGGTCAGGTCAAAGTTCATGCTGCGAATCCTAGGGATGCTGCCTCACCTCAGGCAGCCGAGGTTGTGGGGGACGAAGGGCGAGCACTCCCCCGGAGCACTCGCGTGGAGTCAAATCCCCCAACCTGGCCGCGAGCTGATGGGGATCGAGGCAACCTCCATGCCTCGAATCCGGTCACCTCCCGACGGGTCGGCCCCGGGGTTCCGGACTCAGTCCTGGGTCAGGTTCCTGGCGAGGGCGACCAGCAGGTGCACACCGAAGCCGGTCGGGCCTTTGCCCCAGTACTCGCGGCCGGTGTCCCAGGCGGTTCCGGCGATGTCGAGGTGGGCCCAGGGCTTTCCTTCGGTGAACTCCTCGAGGAAGGAGGCGGCGTAGATCGTGCCGGCCTTGCGCTGGGCGGAGGCGTTGACCAGGTCGGTTATGTCTCCCTTGGTCAGCTCCTTGTACTCGTCGTGGAGCGGCAGTCGCCAGACCAGTTCGCCGGAGCTCTCACCGGCGGCCGTGACTTCGGCGGCAAGTGCGTCGTTGTTGGAGATCAGGGCCGCGTAGGTCGAGCCGAGACCGACCAGCACGGCGCCGGTCAGGGTTGCGAGGTCGAGCATGCGGTCGGCTCCCTGCCGGGCGCAATGCACCAGAGCGTCGGCGAGTATGAGCCTGCCTTCGGCATCGGTGTTGGTGATTTCGACCGTCTTGCCGTTGAGCTGGGTGATGATGTCGCCGGGCTTGAGAGCGGTGCCGGAGGGCATGTTTTCGGTCGCCGGCAGCACCGCGATCAGGTCGAGCGGGATCTCCAGCTCGGCGATCGCCGCGACCGCCTCGAGCACGGCCGCACCGCCGGACATGTCCATCTTCATCTCGTGCATGCCGGCCGATGGCTTGATCGAGATCCCTCCGGTGTCGAAGGTGACCGACTTGCCGACCAGGCCGAGCTTCTCTCCGGCGCCGCGGCCGGTGTACCTGAGGGTGATCAGGCGGGGCTCGATGTCTTCGCCGCCCTTGGCGACGGCCTCGAGGCCGCCCATTCCGGCGGCGATGATCGCCTTGCGGTCGAAGATCTCGACCTCTATCGAGTCGAAGGCAGCCGCGATCTCACTCGCCCGGCCCGCCAGGTACTCAGGCGTCGCGACGTTTGCCGGCAGGCTCTGGAGGTAGCGGGCGCGGTTGCCGGCGTTGCCGACCACTTCACCGATCCGGACCGCCTCACTGACGTCGGCCGCGGCAGAGATCTCAATCGCCTTCAGCTCGGGCGCGGCCTCTTCACCGTCGGATCCGCTCTTGAACCGGTCGAAGCTGAACGAAGCGAAGGTCGCGCCCTCCACCAGCGCAGCAGCGATCGCGCCGGCGTCAGGTCCGTCGGCACCGGCCTCGGGGAGGATCCACCCCAGCGCTTCGCCCTTGACCTTCTTCAGTGCGGAGTGGGCGACCGCTCCGGCGACCCGGGCCCTTTCCGCGGTGAACTCGTCTTTGGCTCCCAGTCCGATGACCGCGACCCGCTCCGGCTTGCCCGGGAAGATCGTCACAGAGGACTTGAATTCGGCCGAGGCGTCCTTCGCTCCGGGCGTGCTGCCGAGCGGCTCGGGCAGCGAATCGCCCTCGAACAGGCCGACCGCGACCAGGTCGGCGTCGAGCTCGGACAGGGCAACATCGCTTGCGTAGGCCTTCATGACCGGAAGTCTAGATACCGCGGAGGCACCCCCGGCCGGTATCTTGGCAATGTTCTTCAACTTCTCCGACTGATGAAAGGCGGCAGATGCCCCGCACAGTGATCCTTTCCTCCGCACGTACCCCCTTCGGCAAGATGGGCGGGGCGCTCGCTCCCGTAGACGCGACCGAGCTGGGTGGCGTGGCGATCGCCGGTGCTCTCGAGCGGGCCGGGGTCAGCCCTTCCGATGTCGAGCTGGTCAGCTTCGGCCAGGTGATCCAGGCCGGACAGGGCCAGATCCCCTCGCGCCAGGCCCAGATCAAGGGAGGCATCCCGAAGGAGGTTCCTTCGGAGACCGTGAACAAGGTCTGCGCTTCCGGAATGCGCGCGGTCGGACTGATCGACCTGGCGATCCGCGCCGGTGACGTCGAGGTCGGCGTCGGCGGTGGCATGGAGTCGATGAGCAACGCCCCGTACCTGCTCCCTGGCGCCCGCTTCGGCTACCGGATGGGTGACGTAAAGACGGTCGACGCGATGACCCACGACGGTCTGACCAACCCGTTCACACACCTCCAGATGATCAACGAGGCCAGCGAAGTCTCAAACAGCCTCGGGGTCGAGCGCCACGACATGGACCGCTCCGCCGCCCGCTCGCACGAGCTCGCAGTCAAGGCCCAGGAGGCCGGAATCTTCGCTGAGGAGATCGTGCCGGTGACGGTCAAGGGCCGCAAGGGCGACACGGTCGTCGACCAAGACGAAGCGATCCGCCCCGAGGCCACCCACGAAAGCCTCGGCAAGCTGCGCGCGATCGGCGGCGAAGACGCCACCCACACCGCCGGCAACGCCCCCGGAGTCAACGACGGCGCCGGTGCGCTGGTGCTGGCTTCAGAGGACTGGGCGAAGGCCAACGGCAAGGAGATCATGGGCGCGATCGTCGGTTACGGCCAGATCGGCGACGAGTTCGCCTGCCTCGCCAAGACCCCGGCCCTCGCTGCCAAAGCCGGCCTCGAGAAGATGGGCCGCACGGCCGACGAGGTTGATCTCTGGGAAGTCAACGAAGCCTTCGCCTCGGTGTCGCTGAACACGGTGAGCATGCTCGGAATCGACGAAGACAAGGTCAACGTCAACGGCGGCGCGATCGCGCTCGGCCACCCGATCGGCGCGTCCGGCGCCCGCATCATCGGCGCGCTTGTCCGTGAGCTCCACCGACGTGGCGGCGGACTCGGCTGCGCCGCGATCTGCTCCGGCGGTGGCCAGGGCGACGCAATCTTCATCGAGGTCTGCCCGACCTGGACCGCTACCGATTTCAGTGTGAGCAAGCCGACTGAAGCAGCGTTTTTTGACCTTGACAAGACCCTGATGGCGGGGTCGAGCGGGATGGAGTTCGCCCGGGTGGCCCGGCGACGCGGGCTGATCTCCAGGGCGCAGGTACTGAAGTGGGGGAGGGATCACCTGCGTTACCGGATCAGGGGCGCGACCGACGAGCAGACGGCGGAGGTCCTTCGCATGGCCCGCGACACGCTCGCGAACGTGGATGCCAGGGAGATCGAGCGCATGTGGCCCGAGGTGCTGGCCGGGATACTGCCCCGGATCTATCCCGAGATGCTGGCGGAGATCCACCTTCACCAGGACAACGGCCGCCGGACGTACATCGTCAGCGCCGCCGGAGCGGACATGGTCGCCGCCCTGGCCGACCTGCTCGGCATGGACGGCGGCATCGGCACGAGATACCTGGTCAACGAAGAGGGTGTCTACACCGGCGAGCTGATCGGCCGGTTCGTCTACGGACCGGGCAAAGTAGAGGCGATCGAGGAACTCGCCGCGCGGGAGGGGCTGGACCTCGAGTCGTCGTGGGCCTACTCGGACTCGGCCTCGGACCTGCCGATGCTCGCTGCCGTTGGCAACTCGGTGGCCGTGAACCCCGACCCGCCGTTGGCCAAAGTCGCGAAGGAGAGGGGCTGGCGCGTGATGCGCTTCGACCGAATCGGCCGCAATCTTGCGGTCGCCGGCACGGTCGGCCTCGCCGCCGCACTTGGCGGCCTCGGCAGTTACGTCTCAAAGCGCCGCTGACCGACTCTGGCCGTTCAGGCTTTGGCTCTAGTATCTGCCCAATGGAACCCGCGTCCACACCAGCTGCCGGAAAAGCGGCCGACTCCTCTGACGGTGCTGTGGCCGGTGCTTCCGAACCGACCGCAGGAGCTGCGGACGCCGCGGCCGAGCGCGCCCGGGCCGCTGAAGAGACTTTCACCACGATGTCCGGAAAGCCGGTCAGGGCGAAGTACGGGCCGGATGACGTAAAGGGCGAGCAGGCCGACAAGATCGGCGAGCCCGGGCAGTACCCGTTCACCCGCGGCCCGTACGAATCGATGTACCGCGGCCGCAACTGGACGATGCGCCAGTTCGCGGGCTTCGGCACGGTCGATGAGACCAACGAGCGCTTCCATTACCTGCTCGAACACGGCCAGACCGGCCTCTCGACCGCATTCGACATGCCGACCCTGATGGGCTACGACTCCGACCACGCACGCTCGCTCGGTGAAGTCGGCCGCGAAGGCGTCGCCGTCGACACGATCGATGACATGGAGCGGCTCTACCGGGGCATCCCGCTCGACAAGGTCAGCACCTCGATGACGATCAACGCGCCAGCCGCGATGCTGCTCGCTTTCTACGTGCTGGTCGGCGAACGCCAGGGGGTCCCTCCGGAAAAGCTCGCCGGCACGATCCAGACCGACATCCTCAAGGAGTACATCGCCCAGAAGGAGTGGTGCTTCCCGGTCGAGCCGGCGATGCGCCTGGTCACCGACATGGTCGAGTACTGCACCGACCGCATGCCGCGCTTTCACCCGATCTCGATCTCCGGCTACCACATCCGCGAGGCCGGAGCGACCGCCGCCCAGGAGCTCGCCTTCACCCTGAAGAACGGCTTCACCTACGTCGAACGGGCGATCGAGCGAGGCATCGACGTCGACGCTTTTGCGCCCAGGCTCTCCTTCTTCTTCAACGCCCACATCGACTTCTTCGAGGAGATCGCCAAGTACCGGGCGGCGCGCCGGATCTGGGCCCGCGAGATGAAGGAGACCTACGGGGCGAAGAAGCCGGAGTCGATGCGGCTGCGCTTCCACACCCAGACGGCCGGTGTATCTCTGACTGCCCAGCAGCCGCTCAACAACATCGTGAGGACGGCGATCGAGGCGCTGGCCGGCGTGCTCGGCGGCACTCAGTCGCTTCACACCAACTCCTACGACGAGGCCCTTGCCCTGCCGACCGAAGAAGCCGTCCGGGTCGCGCTTCGGACCCAGCAGATCATCAAGGAAGAGACCGGCGTGACCAACACGGTCGATCCGCTGGCTGGCTCCTACTTCGTCGAGTCACTGACCGACGAGCTTGAGGCTGATGCCTACGACTACTTCCGCCGGATCGACGAGCTCGGCGGCATGGTCGAAGCGGTCCGGCAGAACTTTCCCCAGCGCGAGATCGGCGAGTCGGCTTTCACTTTCCAGCGCGAACTCGACGACAAGGAACGGCTGATCGTCGGCGTCAACAGCCACGTTCACGACGAAGAAGAGGTGCCGCTGCTCCACATAGACCCGGCGCTCGAGGGCAAGCAGGTCGAGCGGCTGAAGAAGACGAAAGCCGAGCGCAGCCAGGCCGAGGTTGACGCGGCGCTGACTGAGCTGAAGAAGGTGGCCGAGGCCGACGGCAACATGATGTATCCGATCATCGAGGCGGCCCGCGCCCGGACCACCGAGGGCGAAATGGTCATCGCCCTCCAGGACGTATTCGGCACCTACACCGAGACGCCGGTCTTCTAGGAGGCACAGAGGTGAGTTCCGAAGCCGCAGCCAGCGAATCCACCGAGACCGGCCCCGGGCCGGCCCCCTCGGGCACGATCGACCGCAAGATCCGGGTCGTGGTCGCCAAGCCTGGACTCGACGGCCACGACCGCGGCGCCAAGATCATCGCCCGCGCCCTGCGTGACGCCGGCATGGAAGTCATTTACACCGGCCTCCACCAGACCCCGGAGCAGATCGCCGAGACCGCGATCCAGGAGGATGCCGACGCGATCGGCATCTCGATCCTCTCCGGCGCCCACATGACCCTGGTCCCGAAGATCGTCGAGCTGCTCGAGGCTCAGGGCGTCGATGACGTGCTGCTGACCGTCGGCGGAACGATCCCCAAGCGGGACATCGAGGATCT
>Ga0105050_10010565_pt1 | contig 10069 bp, 9 predicted proteins | sample FRY01_FD_78088 | JGI IMG/M metagenome (GOLD analysis project Ga0105050, IMG submission 78088) | Freshwater microbial communities from Lake Fryxell liftoff mats and glacier meltwater in Antarctica - FRY-01 | ecosystem: Environmental > Aquatic > Freshwater > Ice > Glacier meltwater ... | reverse complement strand
CCGTGATTTTGTGCGTTATTCTTTTGCTGAAGTTGGAATCGAATTGGCTTTTGAAGGAGAAAATGAAGAAGAAACCGCCAAAATAGTCGCTTGCAACAACCCGGAGTATCAATTAGCACTTGGTACCATTGTAGTGCGAGTAGATCCAGAATATTACCGTCCTACTGAAGTGGATTTATTGATTGGTGATCCAACTAAGTCAAAAACACAATTGGGTTGGGAGCCTAAATACGACTTGGCGGCTATGGTGAAAGAAATGGTTGAAAGTGATTTGAAATTGTACTAAAACAGTCTACGAATAAGAACATAAAGTTCGTAGTTTATTAAATATAGAAGTTGGGCTTAATAATCTCAAAGTAAAACATTTAAAGTTATGCAAGCAGTTCATCGTGTTGCCAAAAACACTGGTATTTTATATGTTAAAATGGCAATTACACTGTTTATCTCATTATATTCAACCCGACTGGTTTTAGCGGCTTTAGGTGCTGAAGATTTTGGACTTTTTAATTTGGTAGGTGGAGTTATAGCCATGCTTGGTTTTTTGAATGCTTCTATGGCTGCTTCATCTCAGCGGTTTATGTCCTTTGCTCAAGGTGCTGGAGATCTAGATAAAGTAAAGAAGATTTTTAATGTAAGCACTTTACTGCACTTATGTATCGCTGGCGTTATCGTAATTGCTTTTGAAATAGTAGGCTATTTTCTTTTTAATGGGATATTAAATATTGCCGATAATCGAATGTTTGTAGCCAAAATGATCTATCAGTTTATGGTGATAAGTACTTTTTTTACGGTTATATCTGTTCCTTATGAAGCAGTAATTACCTCACATGAAAATATGTTGTTTTATGCCATTGAAGGAATAGCTGAGGCAGTAATTAAACTATCAATAGCTTTTTATATTACTTATGATGAAAACGATCATTTAATAATGTACGGTTTTTTAATGGCTTTGATGTCCATCTTCTTACTAGTACTTAGAAGGGTTTATTGTCATTGGAAATACCAGGAATGTGAAATTAAAATACGGCAATATTATGATAAGAGTTTGTTTAAAGAAATGAGTTCTTTTGCCGGCTGGTCACTATTAGGTTCTTCATCAAGTATGATTGCATTTTACGGGCAAGGTATAGTAATCAACATGTTCTTTGGAACTGTTGTTAATGCTGCACAGGGAATTGCCGCACAAATTAGTGGACAGCTTAGTTTGTTAGCCAATACATTGATGGTTGCTTTAAATCCTATGATTGTCAAAAGTGCCGGTGCCGGGGATAAACAAATGATGCTTAAAGCCTCGATGATGGGTTCTAAGATTTCTTTTTTTTTACTTGCAATTTTATTTATCCCCTTTATTATTGAGATGCCATTTATATTAGAATTTTGGCTTAAAAATGTACCTGAATATACTATTGTTTTTTGCCGTCTTCTTTTACTTCGAAATCTAATCGAACAACTTTATATGCCTTTAATTACTGCGATTAATGCGGTGGGAAATATTAAAAGTTTTCAAAAAATACTAGGACTTATAAATTTAGTTCCTTTAGTGGTTTCTTATGTATTATTTAGTATGGGATTTTCTCCTGTTAATATCTATCTCGTGTTTATAGGTTATAGTGTACTTAAATTTGTTATTGTACTATATTTTGCAAAAACAAATTGCGATTTATCTATACCTTTTTTTCTGAAAAATATTGTTTTAAAATGTGCTGTAATATTTCTGCTTGGTATAGTAACTTCTATTATTCCATCTTTATTTTTACAAAATAAATTTATACAACTTATAGAAGTTTTATTTTTAGGAGGAATCTTTTTCTTGGGTTTTATATGGGTAATTGGCTTAAATGGGGAAGAGCGCAGTTTAGTTGTCAATTTTAAAAAATCATTGATGATGAAATTTAAACGTAGGGAAGGCTAATAAGTTGATAGTAATTTAATAAAGTATATTTTGCCAAATTTAACTAATTTTAAAAATATTATATGAATATAGCAATAATATCTCCTTGTGATATCAGTGTGTTTTGGGATTATTTATATGAAGATAACCGCCCTGAAGATATTTTCAAGGAAAGTTGCGCTCCTTCTGTTAATACCCTTATAGGCGCTTTTTTAAAAGAAGGACATAGTGTTACAATTTTCACTACGCATCTCATTAATCAAGATGTGATTCTTAATGGTAAACATTTAAAAATACATATTATACCTTCTTTTAATAAATATCCATTTAATTATATATTTGGTTCATGGGTTAATGCAAAAAGAGTTAAAAAGAGATTACAAAATAATTTGGAAAACATCGACATTTTGCATGCGCATTGGACTTATGAATACGCTTGGGCCGCTGGACAATTTAGTAAGAATATACCAGTTGTGTGTTCAGTTAGAGATTGGGCACCATACGTTTGGCGGATGGTATCTTTTAAAGATAAAATCAATTGGTCTTTTAAGTGGATTTTAAATAATGTTGTTTTTAACAATAGAAGAATAAAGTTTGTTGCTAATTCGCCTTATACAGCAGAGCGAATTAAAAATCGTTGGGACATTGTAGCACCTATTATTCCTAATCCAATAAAATCTAATTTTATTAAAACAGAAAGACATGTTTATCCCGGTCTTTTTAAAATAATTTCAATTAGTCAAAGTATTGATAAAAGAAAAAATATAGAGGTTTTACTTTATGCCTTTAAAGAATTTCATTGTAAGAATCCATTATCTTCATTGTCTCTTGTTGGGGGTGCATTTATTGATTCTAATGAAGATGTTAAACGTTGGGGGAATTTAGGATTACTTATAGGAGTGAAATTATTTGGGAAAGTAAGACATGATAGATTAATGAATCTTTTAGATGAGTCTTCATTGTTAGTTCATCCTGCTTTAGAAGAAACTTTTGGAAACACTTTAATTGAGGCTATGGCTCGGAGAGTACCAGTTTTAGGAGGTATCAATTCAGGAGCTGTGCCTTATGTTTTAGATTACGGGAATTGTGGTTGTTTATGTGATGTTTCATCTAAAGATGATATAGTTGAAAAAATTAAACAGATTTATATTGATAAACCCTATCGGGATCTATTGGTTTCAAATGCGACTAATTTATTGTTAAATAGGTATTTAGATATAGAAATTATAAAAAGTCATATCCTTCTTTACCAAGAAGTAATTAAAAATAAATCATGCAAAAGGTAATTTCAATTTTATTTAAAATAATTAGGAGACTTTATTTACAAGTTAAAAATATAACCATAGAAATATATTGTTACATACAATTTTTTATTCATAATGTTAAATTTAAATCATTTAATAGTAATGGAATACCATTTGTTTCAATTGGTATTAGTGGTAAATGTTCAATTGGTAGTGGCTTTAAAATGAATAATGGTTTGGAAGGAAATCCGATAGGAAGACCACAACGATGCGTTTTTTTCGTTGATAATGGTGCGATTTTGTCTATTGGGCAAAATGTTGGAATAAGTTCGACTGCAATTGTGGTTCATTTAAGTATTACAATAGATGATAATGTTAAAATTGGAGGCGGTACATGTATTTATGATACAGATTTTCATTCACTTAATCCATTGGTAAGGATTGACAGTAAATCTGATGCAACAAATAAAATTTGTAAACCTGTACATATTAGAAATAATGTCTTTATAGGAGCACACAGTACAATATTAAAAGGAGTAACAATAGGCGAAAATAGTATCATTGGAGCTTGCTCTGTCGTTTCTAAAAATATACCTGCAAATGAAATTTGGGCAGGGAATCCTGCGCGATTCTTAAAATCATGTTAAGAGTTATTGAAAGTTAAAAAACAATCAAGATTACAATATTAAATTAGGAATGAAATATATTTTATACTTAGGGATAATAGTTTATTTGTATGTGAGTACTAGTGTAGCTGCTGTGATAGGCATCAAGCAGGTAGGGTCGTTTTCTTCATTAATAATAGTTGGAGTATTTTTGACTACTTTTCTAATAGATATTCGGTATAAATTGATGTTTAAGTTTAAACAAGAATTTTATATTGTTTTACTAGCCTTACTATTAATTGCAATTAAAATTTTATTAGGTCAATTTGATCAAATTAATGGTGTTATTTTTTTTTTTATTGTTCCCATGATGTTATCTATAACTATTGGACAACAAAATGAGATTACTAAGAAAGTGGTCAGGAATATTATACTTTTCTTTTTGTTTAGCGAGTTTTCTTTGGCCTTATTTGAAAATTTAAATTCAATTAATATTTTTCCTTCTGCTGAATCCAATAAATATGTAACTATCACTAAATGGAATTTCAGAAGTACGGGCTTTTTAGGACATCCATTAAATAATGCTTTATGTGTTTCTATAATTATGGGATTTATAGCGATATCTAATTTAAAAGCAAAATACAAAATTTTTTTTCTTACTTTAGGATATATTGCCTTGCTTTGTTTTAATGCCAGGTCAGCGATATTAATTTGGTCAGGATTGGTGGTGATTTATATAGTCAGGGTTTTAAAAGATAAGAATACGGGAAAGATTGCTTCACTTCTATTAATTCTTTTCCTATGCTTGGGTTCTAGTGTCGTTTATCATTTAGCAACAGATTATGGTATCGGAGGTAGGTTGGTCAAATCTGAAATTGTAGATGGAAGTGCACAAACAAGGTTAGATGTATTTAAAGCTTTTTCTTATCTTGATACGGCTGATTTTTTAATAGGGAACTCCGCAAATTATCTACCAATTACTAAAAAATTAGGAGCTGGTGGTATTGAGAATTCCTATGTAGTATTGATTGTGAATTATGGTTTGATGATGTTTTTTGTTATTCTATTACTCTATTATTTATTGATAAGTAAATTACTGAGACAGCATAATTTATTTAATAAATTTATAATTTTTGTTTCATTTATTCTAGTAGGTTCAACTAATAATTCTTTAGCAGGAGCAATCCCATGGGCTGTTTTTATAATATGTTTATACTCGTTTCAAGCCGCAGATAAAATAGAAGTAAAAAAAGAGAATTAGATTTTATCACCCAATTCGGAGGATGAATTATGTTGCAAATTAATTTTATTGTTGTGTTTGTATTCAAGTCTTATAAATAAATTATACATGTTAAATAATCAAAATATTGCCGTATTAATTACCTGCCACAATCGTAAAGAAAAAACAGTTGCCTGCTTAGCAGCTTTATATCAATGCACTGTACCTGTTAATTACTCTTTAGATATTTTTTTGGTGGATGATGGTTCAACTGATGGGACTGCTGCTGCAATTAAAAGAGAATTTCCTGATGTGCAGATTATACAAGGGGATGGTAATTTATATTGGAATCGTGGAATGCATCTGGCTTGGAGTGAAGCCATAAAAAACAAGAAGGATTTTGATTATTATTTATGGTTGAATGACGATGTGGTATTGTACGATGATGCCGTTAGTCACATTTTAGACTGCGTCTACGAGAGTGATTCTACTGCCATAGTTTGTGGTATTTTGGAAACAAGTCAATTTTCTTCCAAAATTAGCTATGGAGGAGGTAATAAAATTAAAGGTTCTTATTACTTGAATCAGCCATCAACCGTACTTCAATCCTGTGATATCATGAATGGGAATTTTGTTATAATACCTCGTGCTATATTTGAAGTGGTAGGGCTAATAGACCCCATATTCCCCCATTCTATGGGTGATCATGATTATGCTTTACGAGCTAAAAAATTGGGCTTTACTACATTTACCACTAAAAAATTCGTAGGTTATTGTGAGTTAAACCCTTCTAATCCAAAATGGTGTTTGCCAGAAGTTAAATTAAAAAATAGAATACAATCCTTGTACTCACCCTTGGGTAATAGTCATCCGTACTATTATTTTATTTACGAAAAAAGACATTTTGGTGTTTATACTGCGCTTAAACATTTTATCTCGATTCATTTAAGACTTTTAATACCCCAACTATGGAAATAATAGAAAATACTGTTTTTCAGGTTGATAGTATTATTGTGAAAGAAGCAAGAGCACTAGATAACTATCTAATTGTTAACAGTGAGGTTGATGGTACTGATTCCAAAATTTGTGCAATTTATTTTAGTAGCAATTTTATTTACTATCCTAACAATGAGGCCACTTTCCGTACAGCCATTTTTGGTAAAAACAGATTTGAATGGTGGAATTTGCGTCATCCCAGAGCTTCCAAACATATATTTATTAGAGATGTTTATAAACAATGGTATTTGCATGGTATTAATGAGGAACTTAATTCAATTGAAAAGTTAGGTGATTTTTTAAAAGTGGAAATAGAAGGATATGACTCCTATTTCATTGGGAGTTCTGCTGGAGGTTTTGCATCAGTCCTTTTAGGGTCGATGTTAAAAGCAAAACGGATTTACTCTTTTAATAACCAATTTTTTTTAACAGATTTATTAGAAAAATCTAATGCCTCGATTGATCCAATTATTTTTAGGGAACGACACAATGAATCGATAGCTAAGTTTTATAACATTAAATCGTACATTACTGATCCTTCGTCTATTTATTATTTCCATTCAACAAAAAGTGATTGGGATGTGCGGCAATACGATGGTGTAAAAGAGTTAGGAATGCATGTGATAGCTGTAAATACGAATGTTCATGGTATTCCGCTGCTAAAAAACAATTTAGTATCCTTGTTTGATTTTTCAGAGGAACAGTTGATAACGCTTAGCACCAAAAAACTCAAACCACTTTTATTTTCTTTACAAATTGTGGGTTATTGGCAAACATTTCATTTTATTTTGTCAATACTTCCACAGATTTATAATAGGATCTTCTTGATTCCAATAAAAAAATTATTTAGAGTTTAATTATGGGTAAAAATTTAAAGACAATATCTCCTCTAGGAATTGGGACAAGTCAATTAGCTTCCTGGGGAAGAGGCATCACTCTTGTTGAAGCCAAGCGGTTATTTGATACCGCCTTAGATTACAATGCAACTACGATCGATACTGCAGATACCTATGGTTCTGGAGATTCAGAGCGGATAGTTGGCAAAGCGATCGCAAATAAGCGTGCTGATTTTTACATCATTACAAAAGCAGGTTTTCCTCACCTTGATTTGCCCGGTTTACTTTCTCCTTTCAATCAAATTGGAAAAAAAATTATGCAAAAAGCGGCATTTAAACAATGTTACTCTAAAAAATACCTTATAACTTCTTTAGAAAAAAGCTTAAAAAGGCTTAATACTGATTATGTAGATGCATTTTTACTCCATGAACCTTTAGGTGCTGCATTAAAAGAATTTGATGATTTTTATGAGGCTTTAGAGTTAATTAAGAAAAAAGGGATGGCCAATCATGTTGGTATTTCGACAAATGATGCTGCAGCTTATCATATTGCTTCTGGTAAAATAACGTTAGATCTTGTTGAAACGGGTATGCCTTATATTCCAGATGAAAAAGAAACGGTTTTCGGTCATGCTAAAAAGGATTGTATTCCCGTGGTGTTAAATGAGGTTTTAAAACCATATAAATCTTTATTGGCAAATGATTCAATTATGGCTGTTTTAAAGAAGCACGCAAAATCTGATGAAGACTTACTGTCAATATTATTAGCTTATGCAATTAATGAGAAAAAAGGACAATGTGCATTAATAGGCACCAGAAACCCCAAACATCTCATTCAAAATATTGAAGGTTTTCACAATAACGCTCATTTTATAGCAATTTTTAATGAAATTTCGAGTCAATTTAGTGTAAAGGTTAGGAATTAGATATTTTCGATGGCACTTATTTATAATGAAATTATAATGTGAAAAAGTATATATTTCAAAGCCTATAAATATTTTAGTTTAAAAAAAATGAAAAATAATATAAAATCTAGTTTAGCTCCAATTTGCTTATTTACTTATAACCGTTTAGAAGAAACAAAAAACACGATTAATGCACTTAAAAAGGATGTGTTAGCTGCTGACAGTGTATTGATTATTTTCTCAGATGGTTCAAAAAACGTTGGAGCTAAGAATAAGGTAGATGAAGTAAGAACGTATTTGAAAACTGTTAGTGGTTTTAATAAGGTTGAAATAGTAGAATCACCCATAAATAAAGGATTAGGTGAATCGATTATTGCTGGAGTTTCAAAAGTTGTTGACCAATATGGGAAAGCTATCGTATTAGAAGATGACTTAAGTTGTACCCCAAATTTCTTGTCGTATATGAATACAAATTTGGATTTTTACGAGAAAGATAGTCGGATTATTTCTGTTTGTGGTTACGGTCTAAAAATTAAAAAACCAAAACACTATAAAGAAGATGTTTATTTATATGGTAGATCTTCCTCATGGGGATGGGCTACTTGGCAAGATAGATGGAAGACCATTGATTGGGAAGTAAAAGATTGGGAAGTGTTTAAGAAGGATCGTAAAGCTATAAAGGCATTCAACTACAATGGCAGTGACATGTTCAAAATGTTGAAAAGTGTAACTGAAGGTGGTGAGAATTCTTGGGCTATCCGATTTTCTTACGCACAATTTAAACAAAATAAGTATTCAATAATGCCATTTTATTCAAAAATTGAAAATTTTGGTTTTGGAAAAGGCGGTACAAATACAAAATTTAAGTTCTCTCGATTTGTTTCTAATATGGACACTACGTCACAAACAGAATTCTGCCTGAGTAGAGATATAACTGTAAATAAAGAAATTGAAAAGGAATGTTACAAATACCATAATTTATCAATTCGAATTTATTCAAGAATACGATATATCTTAAATGTTTAACAAAATATTATGAAAACTAAAGTTCTTTTTATTATGCATCTGCCTCCTCCAGTTCATGGAGCTGCAGTAGTAGGGAAAAATATATTTGAAAGTAAAGTAATTAATGATAAATTTGATTGTAGCTATATTAATTTATCAGCCTCGTCAGAAGTTAAAGAAATCGGCAAGCTTGGACTGAGCAAAGTTAAGTTTCTTTTTTACAATATTTGGGATGTCTATAAAACAGTAAAAAAAGAGAAACCTAAATTATGTTATGTTACGCCATCTTCCTGGGACTGGGGCTTCTATCGCGACTTTGTATTAATTATGATTTTGAAATTTTGCAAATGCAAAATTGTTGTTCATTTTCATAATAAAGGAGTTGAGTCATGGGCTCAAAAGCCTGTAAATAGATTTCTCTACACCCAGTTTTTTAAAAATATAAAAGTTATTTTATTGGCAGAAGAGCTTTATAGTGAAAAAAAACAATATGTGAATCGTTCTGATTTATTTATTTGCCCAAATGGAATAAAACAAACATTAGATATACAAACAGTTACAAAAGTTACTGAATTAATAGCACCAAGGTTTCTTTTTCTATCGAATATGATGGAAGAAAAAGGAGTATGGGTTTTATTAGAGGCCTGTAAAATTTTAAGAGACAAAGGGCATGTTTTCAAATGTGATTTTGTTGGAAGATGGGTTGATATTTCAGAATCAGAATTTTATCGCAAAGTTAAGGATTACGCCTTGGAGAATTTTATAGAAGCTCATGGTCCACAATATGGTGATGAAAAGAATAAGTTCTTCGAAAATGCAACTGTTTTTGTTTTCCCTACTTTTTATCACGGAGAAACGTTTGGGCTTGTACTTTTAGAAGCTATGGAATATGGCTTGCCTTGTGTTAGTACCACTGAAGGAGGTATTCCAAGCGTCGTTCAGGATGGCATAACAGGTTTGTTGGTTGAACCGACTAATTTTGAGGCTTTAAGTGAAAAAATGATTGAGTTGATCAAAAATCCTGATTTGCAGCTCAAAATGGGCCAAGCGGGTAGAGAACGCTTCTTGCAAAATTTCACTCTGGAAATATTTGAAAATAATTTCACTTTTATTTTAGAGAAGTGTATTTAAACTTTATAAAAGACTTACTTTCAAGTGAAAAAGCAACAATGTTTAGATTTGTTTAAGATAATAAGATTATTTACATAACATTTTAATTAAGAATACAATGAATATTGCAATTATTGGTGCAGGAACTTATGGGAGTTATATTGCAGATGCGCTGCTTAACAAATACCCAGAAACAAAAATTACAGTTTTTGAAGTTGGAGGAGCTAAAGTCGTAAGTGAACTGCAGATAGGTTATTT
>Ga0105050_10010563_pt1 | contig 10071 bp, 7 predicted proteins | sample FRY01_FD_78088 | JGI IMG/M metagenome (GOLD analysis project Ga0105050, IMG submission 78088) | Freshwater microbial communities from Lake Fryxell liftoff mats and glacier meltwater in Antarctica - FRY-01 | ecosystem: Environmental > Aquatic > Freshwater > Ice > Glacier meltwater ... | reverse complement strand
ATATCGGCCTTGTTCTGGTGGTCGGCGGAGACGATCTCCACCCGCGCGCCGGGGTTGGCGGCCATGAACTCGCTGGCCACCAGCTGGGTGGCGGCGATCGAGCCGGGCCCGGCCAGGTCCTGGTACGGGCCGGACATGTCGGTCAGCACGCCGACCTTGATGGCCGGCGTCTGCGCCCGGGCGGCTGCCAGGGGCAGTGCGGTTGTGGCGCCGAGGACGGCGGCGGAACCGAGCAGCGAGCGACGTGAAAGATGCATGGTTGAAGTCTCCCTTTGGGTTCTGGCGACCACTCGTGGCGGTGGTTTCGCCGGTTGAAGATCAGCGGCGTTTGGCTACACGCCGAGATAGTCGTGCAGCTTGTCCATGTTGGCCGACAGCTCGGCGTTCGGGATCATGTCGATCACCCGCCCGTGCTCTACCACATAGTGGCGGTCGGCGACCGTGGCGGCGAAGCGGAAATTCTGCTCCACCAGCAGCACGGTGAAGCCCATCGCCTTGATCTCGCGGATGGTGCGGCCGATCTGCTGCACGATCACCGGCGCCAACCCCTCGGTCGGCTCGTCCAGCAGCAGCAGCCGCGCCCCGGTGCGCAGGATGCGCGCGATCGCCAGCATCTGCTGCTCGCCGCCGGACAGCTTGGTGCCCTGGCTGCGCGCGCGCTCCTTCAGGTTGGGGAACAGCGCATGAATGCGCTCCACCGAAAGCCCGCCCTCGGCGATAATGGGCGGCAGCATCAGGTTCTCGGTCACGTCCAGCGAGGCGAAGATGCCGCGCTCCTCCGGGCAGAACGCGATGCCTTTCCGAGCGATCAGGTCCGGGCGCAGCTGTGCGATCTCCTGGCCGCGGAAACGGATCGAGCCGCCGCGCCGGCCGACCAGGCCCATGATCGACTTCATCGTCGTGGTCTTGCCGGCGCCGTTGCGGCCCAGCAGGGTCACCACCTCGCCCTCGCGCACGTCGAATGACACGCCGTGCAGGATGTGGCTTTCGCCATACCAGGCATGCAGATCGGACACCTGTAGCATAGGGACTGTCGCCTCAGCGCGCCCAGGGGCGTGCGTCTCCTTGACGGGGCTCCCGTTGCCAGAACCCGTTTCGACAGTCACCGCAACAGTGACGTTGACCTTGGTCTCAGCCATCGGCGCTCCCCAGGTAAGCGGCAATCACCTCAGGGTTGGCCGAGACGGTGGCGTAGTCGCCTTCGGCCAGCACCCGGCCGCGGGTGAGCACGGTGATGGTGTCGCACAGGCCCTCGACCACCGAGAGGTTGTGCTCGACCATCAGGATGGTGCGGCCTTCGCGCACGCGACGGATCAGGGCGACGGTGCGGTCGACATCGGCGTGCGTCATCCCCGCCGTCGGCTCGTCCAGCAGCAACATCTCGGGGTCGAGTGCCAGCGTGGTCGCGATCTCCAGCGCCCGCTTGCGCCCATACGGCAGCTCGCCCGCCTGCAGGTGCACGTAGTCCAACAGGCCGACATCCTCCAGCAGCTCCAGCGCCCGCGCGTCGTAGACCGCCAACACCTGCTCCGAGCGCCAGAAGTCGAAGCTCGCTCCGCGCGCGCGCTGAAGTGCCAGGCGCACGTTCTCCAGCACCGACAAATGCGGGAACACCGCCGAAATCTGGAAGCTGCGCGCCAGCCCAAGCCGGGCGATCGCCGCCGGCTTGCGCCCGGTGATATCCTCGCCCTTGAACTTGATGGTGCCGCGCGTCGGCACGAGGAAATGGGTCAGGAGGTTGAAGCAAGTGGTCTTCCCGGCGCCGTTCGGCCCGATCAGCGCATGGATCGTGCCGCGCTGCACGCGCAACGACACGTCGTCCACGGCCACGAAGCCACGGAATTCCTTGGTCAGCCCCTCCGTCTCCAGGATGGTGTCACTCACCCCGGCGTGCCTCCCCTTGATTGGCCATGTTGATTACGGTGGCGCTCAGTTGCATATCGCACGCGGCAACGCAAGATTGTTTCAACTGAAACCGAGGATACGGAGCCGACAATGCCAGGGTTGTGGTACGAGGATTTGACGCCGGGGCGCGTCGTGGATGCCGAATGGACGCGCACCGTCACGGAATCCGACAACGTGATGTTCTGCGCGCTGACCATGAACGTCCAAAAGCTGCACCTGGATGCCGAGTTCGCCGCCGCCACCGAATACGGCCGCCCGCTGGTGAACTCCATCTTCACCCTCGGCCTGATGATCGGCATGAGCGTGCACAACCTCACCGACGGCACCACGCTCGGCAATCTCGGCATGACCGAGACAGTGTTCCCCAACCCGGTCTTCGCCGGCGACACCATCCGCACCATCACCACGATCGTCGCGGCCCGCGCCAGCAAGTCCCGCCCCGACTCGGGCATCGTGACCTTCCGCCACGAGGCCTTCAACCAGAAGGGCCAGCTGGTTGCCCGCTGCGATCGCCAGGCCCTGATGCAGCGTCGCCCTGCGCCGGGAGCCGCGGCATGAAGATCCGCAGCCTGCTGTTCGCCCCCGGCGATTCGGCCCGCAAAATCGAGAAGGCGCTGGGCATTGGCGCTGATGGCGTCATCCTCGACCTCGAGGATTCGGTCGCCGCTGCCGCCAAGGACGGCGCCCGCAGCCAGGTCGCCGGCCTGCTGCCGGGCCTGGCCAGCCGCGGCGACATCGTGGTGCGCATCAACCCGCGCGGCACGCCTTGGTACCTGGCCGACCTCGCCGCCGTCGTGCCCGGCCGCCCGGACGCCATCCTGCTGCCCAAATGCACCGGGCCGGACGACCTCGCCGCCCTCGACCATCACCTGGAGGTGCTGGAAACCGCCTCCGGCCAGGCGGTCGGGCGCATCAAGGTCCTGGCGCTCGTCACCGAGACCGCCGCCTCGCTGCTGGCGATGCCCAGCGCCGGCGCCCCCGGCATGGGCCGCGTGCTGGCCTTCTGCTTCGGCGCGGAAGACCTTTCGTCGGACCTCGGCATCCCGCCGCGCCTGCCCGATCAGTCCTACCCCGCCGCCATCGCCCACGCCCGCGCCGCGATGCTGGTCGCCGCCGCCGCCGCCGGGGTCGCCGCACTCGACACGCCCTGGCCCGACCACCGCGACCCGATCGGCCTGGCGAAGGAAGCCGCCATCGCCGCCGCCGACGGGTTCGCCGGCAAGGTCGCCATCCACCCCGACCAGGTCGGCCCGATCAACACCGCCTTCACGCCCGACCCGGACAAGGTCGCCTGGGCCACCCGGGTCCGCGACGGCTTCGCCGCCAACCCGAACGCCGGCGTCTTCGCGCTCGACGGAAAAATGATCGACCGACCCCATCTGCGCCTGGCCGAGCGCATCCTCGCCGCTTCGCGATAGGGGCCCGCCATGGCGTTCTCCTTCGTCCAGATCACCGATCACCACATCATGGCCACCGAGGCGATGCTGTCGCGCGGCTTCTCCCCGTCGCACGCCTTGCGCGCCACCATCCGCCACATCGCCGCCCACCACGGCGGTGTCGACTTCATCGTCAGCACCGGCGACCTGGTGGACCGCGGCATCGCGGAAGAATACGCGACCTTCCGCGCCATCCTCGGTTTGCGCGAAACCTCCGCCGCCCCCGGCCCGCAACGGGCCAGCGGGGAGGGGCTGCGCGACATGCCGATGTATTTCCTGCCCGGCAACCACGACCCGCGCGCGGCCTTCTTCGCCGCCATGTTCCCCGCCGACGGAGCGCCGCCGGCGATGAACACCGCGTTCATCCACAAGGGCGTGCAGTTCGTGTGTGTCGACTGGGGCGCGGCCAACAAGGCCGCCACCACGCCGGCGATGCTCGACCACCTCGCGGGGTGCCTTGCCGCCCCCCTTGCCGGCGCCATGCCTACCATCGTGCTGAGCCACCACAACGTCACCCCGGTCGGCCTCCCCCGCCTCGACGCGTTGGCCGCCGATGACGCGCACCGCTTCGCCGACATCCTGCGCACCGGCCGCGTGCTCGCCGTGCTGCACGGCCACACCCACCTGACCGTCGAATCGGCGCTGGCCGGCATCCCGGTGCTCGGCTTGCGGTCCACGCATTTTTCGTTCGCCCAGGCCGGCGACGAATGGGTCTATGCGCTCCGCCCGCCGCACTACCGCGTCGTCACCGTCGCTGATGATACCCTCGCCTCCACCATCGTCGAAGTGAAGCTCTGAGCCGCGCAACACCGTCCTCGCCCGCCCGACCGGGCCGCGCTACAACCCAACGGCGCCGGCATCGGGCCGAACACAGCGGAGCCGCATGCCGCACCCTTCGATCCTTCCCGCCCTGGCGCTGCTGCTGGGGGCCTGTTCGCTCGGCCCCGCCTATCAGGCGCCGCCGCTCGATTTCCCGGTCGCTTGGCGCGCCGCGCCAGGTGCCGACGCCGCCTGGCCGGCCGCCGAGTGGTGGCGCGGCTTCCGCTCGTCTGAGCTCGACGCGCTGATCGCCGATGCGCGCACCAACAGCCCCGACATCCAGGCCGCCGCCGCGCGCATCCGCCAGGCCGACGCCCAGCTGCGCCTGGCCGGCGCCTCGCTCTGGCCCAGCATCGGCCTCGACGCGGATGCCAGCTGGTCGCGCAGCGCCCCTGGCGGCCGCTCCCGCCCTGGCTTTGCCCCGGCCGGCCGCTATACCGAACAGCGCAGCTACGCCCTCGGCCCCAATGTCGCCTGGGAAGCCGACCTTTGGGGCCGCCTGTCCGCCGGGCGCGAGGCCGCCGCCGAGGCCGCGCTGGCCACCCGTTTCGACGAGCGCAGCATCGCGCTGTCGGTGGTCACCGCCGTGGCCGCCACATGGTTCCAGGCCCTCGCCCAGCAGGACCGCGTGGATGTCGCCGCCCGCAACCTCAGCGACGCCGAGCAGGTGCTCGCCGCCGTCACCGCCCGCGCCCAGGTCGGCACCGCCAGCCAGCTCGACGTGGCGCAACAGGCAGCCCTCGTCGCCGGCGTGCGCGCCCGCATCCCCGGGCTGCGCAACCAGCTGGAACAGCAGATCAACGCGCTGGCCGTCCTCACCGGCCGCCCGCCCTCGGCGATCGGCGTGCGCCCCGGCACGCTGGCCACCCTGTCGCTGCCGCCCATCGTGCCCGGCCTGCCCTCCGAGCTGCTGGCCCGCCGCCCCGACATCGCCTCCGCCGAAGCCGACCTGCGCGCCGCCAACGCCGACATCCGCGCCGCCCGCGCCGCCTTCTTCCCCTCCGTTACGCTCTCGGGCCGGGCCGGGTTCGAAAACATCGCGCTCGCCACCCTGTTCGGCCCCGGCTCGCTGTTCGTCTCGGCCGTCGCCTCCGCCAGCCAGGCGATCTTCGACGGCGGCCGCCGCGGTGCCACGCTGGAAGGCCGCCGCGCCCGCTATGACGAGCTTGTCGCCGCCTATCGCCGCGCCGTGCTGGTGGCCTTCACCGATGTCGAGAACGCCGTCCAGGCCTGGCGGTACATCAGCGAGCAGGAGGCCCTGACCCGCCTGGCCGTGGCCACCAGCCAGCGCGCCGCCGACATCGGCCGTGCCCAGCTTCAGGCCGGCACGATCGACCTGATCGCCCTGCTTCAGGCCCAGAACACCCTGTTCCAGAACCTCGACATCCTGGCCCAGGTGCGACTCGCCCGCTTCCAGGCGTTGCTCGACCTCTACAAGGCCCTCGGCGGCGGCTGGACCGCCGGCGAACTGGCACTGCCCCCCGCATGACCCCATATCCCGCGCCATGAGCACTCCATGCGCCGCCTGATCCTGACCCTGCTGCTGCTCGGCGTGGCCGGCGGCGGCGCGTATTGGTGGGTGTACCTGCGCACCCCCACCGAGACCGCAGCCGCGCCCTCTGGCCGCCGGCGCTTCACCCCGCCCGACGCCATCCCGGTCCTGGTCGCCACCGCCGAGGCCCGGGACGTGCCGATCTGGCTCGACGGCCTCGGCACCGTCCAGGCCTCGGCCAGCGTCGTCGTCCGCCCCATGGTCGACGGCCCGCTGCTGGAGGTCCGCTTCCGCGAGGGGCAGGACGTGGCGGTCGGCGACGTGCTCGCCCGCATCGATGCCCGCACCTATCAGGCCAGCCTCGACGCGGCCCTGGCCCGCAAGCAGCAGAACGAGGCCCAGCTCGGCAATGCCCGGCTCGATGCAGCGCGCTACGCCCGCCTCGCCGCCACCGCCTACACCTCCGCCCAGCAGGCCGACACCGCCCGCGCCCAGGTCGCCCAGCTGCAAGCCCAGGTCGCCGCCGACCAGGCCCAGATCGACCAGGCCCGCACGCTACTGAGCTTCACCACCATCACCGCCCCGATCGCCGGGCGCGTGGGCATCCGCAACATCGACACCGGCAACATCATACGCGCCAGCGACAGCAACGGCCTGGTCACCATCGCCACGCTGCGCCCGATCAACGTGCAGTTCACCCTGCCGCAACAGGCGCTTCCCGCGGTGAAGGCCGCGATGGAGGCCGGCGAGGCCGAGGTGCTGGCCCTGCCCCAGGCCAGCACCCCGTCCGCCGAGCGCACCCCGCTCGACCGCGGCCGACTGACCGTGCTCGACAACCAGGTGGACCCCGGCACCGGCACCATCCGCCTCAAGGCCAGCTTCGCCAACGAGGAGCTCCAGCTCTGGCCCGGCGCCTTCATCACCATCCGCCTGCGCGCCAATACCCTGCGCGACGCGATCACCGTGCCCCCGGTTGCCATCCAGCGCGGCCCGCGCGGCGCCTTCGTGTTCGCCGTGAGCGACGACCAGCGCGCCGTGCGCAAGCCGGTGACCATCGCCCACGAAGACCTCACCGTGGCCGTCATCGCCGAAGGCATCGTGGCCGGTGAGCGCGTGGTGATCGAAGGCGCCTCGCGCCTGTCCGACGGCAGCAAGGTTACTGTGGGCGACCCGCCCGCGCGGCCACGCCCCGTGGCGGGCGGGCGCGAGCGGTCGCCGGGGTAAGGAAGAATGTTCTTTTTTGAAAAAAAGAACCAAAAAACTTTTATCCGTTTGCCTGGATGGTCGACCCGGGCCAACATGGGCGAAAGTCTTTTTGCTTCTTTTTCTTCAGAAAAAGAAGATTCTTGCTGTGCTGCGTGCCGATGAACATCTCCGCACCATTCATTGCCCGCCCCATCGCCACCACCCTGCTGGCGCTGGCGGTGCTGCTGGCCGGCGCGCTGGGCTATCGCGTGCTGCCCGTCTCCGCCCTGCCGCAGGTGGATTTCCCCACCATCCAGATCACCACCCAGATGCCCGGCGCCTCGCCGGAGGTGGTGTCGAACCTGATCACCGCCCCGCTGGAACGCCAGTTCGGCCAGATCCAGGGCCTGGAATCGATGACCTCGGTCTCCTCCGAGCGCACCAGCCAGATCACCCTCACCTTCACCCTCGGCCGCTCCATCGACAGCGCGGCCCAGGACGTCCAGGCCGCCATCAACGCCGCCGCCGGCACCCTGCCCGCCAACCTTCCCTACCCGCCAGTGTATGCCAAGGTGAACCCGGCCGACACCCCGGTGATGACGCTGGCGCTGTACTCCGACGCGATGACGATGGACCGCATCAGCGATGCCGCCGACACCCTTTTGCAACCGAAACTCTCCGAGATCGCCGGGGTTGGTCGCGTCACCGTGCTCGGCAACATGCGCCCGGCCGTGCGCGTGCGCGTGGACCCCGCCCGTGTCGCCGCCTACGGCCTCAGCCTCGACGACGTGCGCATCGCCATCGCGGCGGCCAATGTCAGCGGTGCCAAGGGCGGCTTCGACGGCCCGCGCCAGGCGATCGCACTCGGCGCCAACGACCAGCTGATGTCGCCGGAGGCGTACCGCGACCTCGTCATTTCCTGGCGCGGCGGGGCGGCGGTGCGCCTGTCCGACATCGGCACCGTGGTCGGCGGGTTGGAGAACACCCGCGCCGGCGCCTGGTATCTCGGCACCAGGCCGGACGGCACGCCCGCCCCGGCCATCCCCGCCGTCATCGTCGACATCCAGCGCCAGCCCGGTGCGAACATCGTCGAGACCGTGGAGCGCGTGCGCGAAGCCCTGCCGCAACTGCGCCGCACCCTGCCCGCCCAGCTGCGCATGGTCGTGGTCGCCGACCGCACCGAGACGATCCGCGCCAGCGTGACCGACGTGCAGTTCACCCTGCTGCTCTCGATCAGCCTCGTTGTGGCGGTGATCTTCCTGTTCCTGCGCTCCGCCCGCGCCACGCTGATCCCCGCCGTCGCACTCCCGCTGTCGCTGATCGCCACCTTCGGGGTGATGCACCTGCTGGGCTATTCGCTCGACAATCTCTCGCTGATGGCGCTGACGGTGGCCACCGGCTTCGTAGTCGACGATGCGATCGTGATGATCGAGAACGTGGTCCGCCACCTCGAGAAGGGCAAGTCGCCGCTGGAAGCCGCCTATGAAGGCGCGGCCCAGATCGGCTTCACGTTGGTTTCGCTGACCGTCTCGCTGGTCGCCGTGTTCATCCCGCTGCTGTTCATGACCGGGGTGGTCGGCCGCCTGTTCAGCGAGTTCGCCGTGACCCTTTCGGTGGCCGTCATCGTCTCGCTGATCGTCTCGCTCACCGTCACGCCGATGATGTGCGCCCGCCTGCTCAAGCCGCACGCCGAGGAGAAGCGCGGTGCCGTCTCGCGCCTGTTCGAGCGCGGCTTCGATGCCACGCTGCGCTGGTATGGCGTCTCGCTGGCCTGGGCGATGGCCCGCCAGCCCTGGGTGCTCGCGACCTTCTTCGCCACCCTGCTCGGCACCGGGGCACTCTACCTCGTGGTGCCGAAGGGCTTCCTGCCGCTGCAGGACACCGGCGTGATCATCGCGGTCAGCGAGGCGGCGCAATCCGTCTCCACCGCCCGCATGTCCCAGCTCCAGGGCCAGGCCGCCCAGGTCATCCGCGCCGACCCCGATGTCGCCAGCGTCGTCGCCTTCGTCGGCGCCGGGAGCGTCAACCCGACCGCCAACACCGGCCGCCTCACCATCGTGCTGAAGCCCCGGCGCGAACGCACCGCCAGCGCTCAGCAGATCGCCGCCCGCCTCCAGGTAGAGCTGCACGCCATCCCCGGCCTGGTCGTCTTCATGCAGCCGGTGCAGGACCTCCAGATCAGCACCCGCGTCAGCCGCACCCAGTTCCAGTACACCCTGGTGGACACCGACCCCGCCACGCTCGCCGTATGGACGCAGCACCTGCTGGAGCGCCTGCGCGCCGAGCCCGCCCTGCGCGAGGTGAACTCCGACCAGCAGACCGAAGGCTTCCGCATCCAGGTCCAGGTTGATCGCGACGCCGCCATGCGCCTCGGCGTGTCGATGCAGGCGGTGCAGGACACGCTCTACAACGCCTATGGCCAGCGCCAGATCTCCACCATCTTCGCGCAAAGCAACCAGTACCGCGTGGTGCTGGAGGCCGAGCCCGCCTGGCAGGCCGACCCCAACTCGCTGCTCCAGCTGCGCGTTCCCGGCGCCAATGTCTCAGGCGGGAGCGGCGCCCAGGTGCCGCTGGCCGGCTTCGCCACCCTCACCCGCACCACCGCCCCGCTCGCCATCACCCGCGAAGACCAGTTCCCGGCCGTCACCATCAGCTTCAACCTCGCCCCCGGCTTCTCCCTCGGCCAGGCCGTGCAGGCCATCGCCCGCGTGCAGCAGGAGATCGAGCTGCCCGCCACCATCACCGGCAGCTATTCCGGCGACGCCGCCGAATTCGCCCGCTCCCTGGCCGCCGAGCCCTGGCTGATCCTGGCGGCACTGATCGTCATCTACATCGTGCTTGGCGTGCTCTATGAAAGCTTCATCCACCCGGTCACGATCCTGTCCACCCTGCCCTCGGCCGGCATCGGCGCGCTGCTGGCATTGATGGTCACCGGCCAGGACCTGTCGATCGTGGCGCTGGTCGGCATCGTGCTGCTGATGGGCATCGTGAAGAAGAACGCCATCATGATGATCGACTTCGCGCTGGACGCCGAGCGCACCCGCGGCCTGTCGCCCGAAGCCGCGATCATGGAGGCCTGCCTGCTGCGCTACCGCCCGATCATGATGACCACGGCCGCCGCCCTGCTCGGCGCGCTGCCGCTGGCGCTGGAATCGGGCAGCGGCAGCGAGCTGCGCTTCCCCCTCGGCGTCACCATCATCGGCGGGCTGCTGCTCAGTCAGGTGCTGACGCTCT
>Ga0105050_10010561_pt1 | contig 10072 bp, 10 predicted proteins | sample FRY01_FD_78088 | JGI IMG/M metagenome (GOLD analysis project Ga0105050, IMG submission 78088) | Freshwater microbial communities from Lake Fryxell liftoff mats and glacier meltwater in Antarctica - FRY-01 | ecosystem: Environmental > Aquatic > Freshwater > Ice > Glacier meltwater ... | reverse complement strand
TGCTTTCCTCCATCCAGTAACCGTCTTGCACGATGGGCTGAATCTTCGTCCAATCCACGCAGTACAGCGGGTTGGGGCTGAACGAGGCACCGGCGCCGTCCGTGACGGTCACACTGTCCAACTGGGGGATGTACACGATCGGCATCCGATTGAAGTGCGTCACCCCGTCATGGCTATGCAGCATCTTACCCGCCAGGTCCTGCGGAGCGTTGTTGTCGTCCCGCTTGTCCGCGAAGTCCTCCAGTTCCGTGCAGAGGGCATCGCCGGCGTACAGCTTGATGGGACTGCCCACCTTGTCCATACCGGGCTTGATGGCGAACGGAGCCGGGCGGAAGCGAGTGCGGCGGACGGCGGAGCGCAGTTTCCGCAGCAGAGCGTTGTCCACCTTCGTGTAGAAGTCAACGTAGTTCCGCCATTTCGGTTCCACGGCGGCGTCGATGCCGGCCGCGATGGTGCCGGTGGTGCCACCTTGATACCGGATGGTCTGTCCGACAAACCCACCCGCCGTGACACCGTTGCCACCGTAGTTGACGTAGTACGGGATGCCGAAGGGGAAGGTGGTATCCGTCGCGCTGGTCGGCGTGAGCCAACCACGATCTTCGATCAGTTCGGCCAGGTCCCACATGCGTTCTGCACGCCGGGACTTAATCAGGGAGATAAACCCCTTGGCCGAACTCTTCTGCCGCAGAAGTTCCAACACTTCCCACGAGTAGTTCGTGCCGATCTGCGTCCAGGGGACGTTGATCGTGTGCTGGATGTTTTCCACCGACGGCGTATCCGTGTCGAACAACTTCCGGTAGCGGGCAGTGCCCGTGCGGTCCAACACGACGTTGCGGGTGATTGAGCTACCACCGTCCACTTGACGGCGATGTGCCTGATAAATCTGGCACATTTCGTAGTTCTGGGAGTCCCACATGATCTCGAACTCGCCCTTGGGCAGGTCCTGGAGAGTAGTGGCGATCAGGTCAGCGAGTGCAGCATTGTCTACGCCCATTGGAAGGCTCCTATCTGGGTAAAGGTGCGAACAGCGGTTGGGGTATTACTTGAAGATACCGGCGAGACCCGAGGCGACCTTCCGCTCCAACGGCGTGTGGGTGGGGCTGGTGTTGCCCTTACCACGATTCGTCGGTTTTTGCGTCAGCCCTCTGTTCCGCGTCTTGGCTTCCTGTTGGATACCCGCACGTACAACTGCTGTCTTAAACTGGCTGGAAACGGCGTCGTGGGCCATCATCATGGCCTCTTGCAGCCCTAACTGCTTGTTGCGGTTGCCGTACGAAATCATCAGGGCATCCGCGTGTTCCAGCATCTGGTTACGGTTCTCAACCTGCTCCGGCGTCATCTGCGGCGAACCGTGGCCGTAGAATCCTCCCGATACATCCTTGACTTCCGGGCGACCAAAGAACGTCCCGATCTCCCGGTACAGCGAATCCATCGCCGCATCCGCCACGGTTTTCTGGCCCTGTTGGAGCGCCGGTAAAATCCCGTTGAGCCTGTCGATGACGGCGTTCACCGGGCCTACAATCCGGGTGATAAGTTCATCCTGACCGTATTCCTGCTGTAACGCCTGAACGTCGATTGGCGCGAGTACCTGGGCACCGCTAGGGGTAGCCGCCGCAGAACTGCCCGGCTGTCCGGGGGTAGACTGGGCTTGCTGCTGGTCACGGGCACGCCGGCCCGCCTCGGCCCACGACGCCACTTCTTGGTTGCGATTGTCGTGGATTCTCGCAGCGGTCGAAATGAAATCTGCCCCTAGGGCACGGAGATTCCTGTCGATCGCCGCGTCATCCCACCCATACGCAACCAGACTGCGCCGGTATGAATCAGGAAGGGTAGGGGCGTCTGGGTCCGCCGCTGCTCCCGGGGTAACTGGTGTCTCACTGGCCGGGGGGTCCTCGGCATCCCCGGCGTCCTCGGCGTCCGAGGGAGTTTCGTTTTCTACGAGCGCGGCGGGGTCCGCCCCCTCGTAATCGTCTCCAAACGTGGCTTTGAGGGCACCCGCCATCTTCGCTTCCAGGGTCAGGTCAGTGGCCTCTGGGGCGGCAAGCGGGGCTTCGGGGGTCATTATGGCAGGCTCAACGGGTTCGACAACCACGTTGACCTCGTTCGCGGGCAGGTCCTGGTCCATCCTGGTCTCCTTGTGGCAGTTGCTCCCCCCAGTAAGAGGAAGGGTAAATGCCGTTTGATGATACCTTAATTATACCACGGTTTTCAGAAAAGTCCAATAACTCGTTAATTATTTTCCTGATATCCCGTATATTTCAGAACCGCCAGCTTCTCAGCCCGGGAGCGGGCGAACGGCACCCCGTAGCTGGGGTCCTTGACATCGTTGCTGCATGGCACGCCGGGCAATGCGCGTTTAAACGCTTCAATCTCCTCGGGGTGGCACATCCCGACGGAGTGCATTTCGATTGGCGTCTGGTACTGCCGGTGCGGGGTGTTCGTGGGCGCCGGGATTCGGTGGCAGTCGCCAGACCCGCATCCAGGGCACGCCTTAAACGATGCCTCCCGCATGTGTTGGAAGTGGTCCACAACGCCACAATTCTTGCATCTGTACACGTAAATCGGCATCAGTATCCTCCTCCCACGGTCTCCCGTTGGGCCTGGTTTGCACCAAGTTGTGCTTGTTGGTTATCCTGGGTCTGCGAACTGGGCATCCCCCCCATCACTTGGCCGGGTTGCTGATTCTGGAGCACGGCTGCCAGCCCCGCGTTCGACTGCCCGCCCGGCCCTTGACCCCCAGGCTGACCCTGGGAGGTCTGCGGCCCCGGACCCATCATCATCATCTGCATCATCCGCATCTGGAACTCAGGGTCAAAGAACACCTCGTCCATCCAAGACATCCCGGCTTCCTTCGCCATACGAAGGATGAAGGATTTAACATTGAACGGGATGCCCATCATCATCATGGTCTGGGCTGCCTGAGCCGACGCCGGCAGAATCTTGACGGCGAAATCCAGAGCCGTGGCAAGTCGCTGTCGGGAGTCCACACGCGACATGGACTCCACCTGAATCTTAAACGTGAAGTCCAGGAAATCCCCACGCCGGGCTTCGGGCGTCAGGATCACCTGCTGATCGACCACCTGGGCTGACTGGGTTTGAACCGGCCCCGCCGGCGTCATCGCGTACTGCGCTGCCACTTGGTCACGCCGCACCAGGGGAATCTTAATGAACGGATCAGTGTGAAGATACCACGCCCGCTTCCGGGCCTCTTGGCCCGCCGCCTGATACAGCAGGTCCCTCATATCCTCCAGGCCCACGCTGGCGTTACTCTGGAGGATGCGGGCTTCTGTCGCAGAATCCGAGTTTAGAGTCTGCCCGCCGATGGACTGGGGGTTAGCCGCCATCTGGTTAAACCACCCCTGTAACTGAGCCAGATGGGACTCGTTGCTATTCTGTTGGCCCCCGAACGAATGAATCTTGATCGCCTCGTGGTCGTCCACGGAAATCGCCTCGCCGTCCCCGGCATCCCGCAGCGCCTCGGCGTCATCTTGTGCCGCTCGTTTATACCCGATGATGTCCTTCTGCCGTTCCGCCTGGTCCATGACCTTAACGGCCATTCGGTTCGCCCGAACGTGTAAATCCTGCCAGATGCCGACCAAGGCGACGGGCAACGGGTTCCCCGGCACCGGGGGCGTAAGCGCCAGGAACGTGTAGGGTCCCTCATTCGGGCCGTAGTAGTCGTGTACCCGGAGATACTCATCGAAGTGCAAGTCCTCACATGCCGGCACTGTCAGCACCGCCTTGGCACTCGGGACCCAAAGTTCCGCGATCTCCACCTCGTCATTCAACTCGTACTCTTCCCCGTGCTGAACCTGCGACATGGAGAGCCGGGACGCGCCGTCGTCTTTGGCCCCGTAGTCCCCGGCCCGGGGCAACCGCTCGACGAGATCGTTCGCGTATAACCCCGAGTCCAACAACTTCGCACGCGGGACGCAGATCACATCCCCGACAAACGCAGCATCCGCAAAGAGGTGCTCCCGGGATTTCGGGTCCACGATCAGATTGTCGAAGTCCACCAGTTCGGAAAAGACCGTTCCCGCATCGGTCTTGTTATCCTCGTCGAATGTATAAACGGAGTCCGACTCAGCCAGCCCCGTCTTGACGGTGCCCAGGGTGAAAATGGCGTCCACCAACCAACGGCGGTACAAGTCCTTGATATTCAGAGTGACCCCGAGGTAGTCCAGGGCCAACGACAAAAGGTCCCCGTACTGGCGAGACTGGAGGAACTGAGTCTCGGCTGAGTGCTTCGGGTAGTTGATTACCAGGTTCGGCACGAGGATGCGAATCGCGTTAAAGATCAGGTTCAACGGCTCGGTGCCGACCGAACCGTGGTCGGTGTCGTAATACTGCCCCACGTACTGGCGTAGGAACATCAACCGGGCCTGACGGAAGTTAGCGAGACGCTTTCGCCCAAGCTGGACGTACTGTTGCACTTTCTTTGGTGACACATCAGTGACCATATCAATTTCTCCAATCAAACGACTGCTTCCGGGCCGCGTGTTTCTTTCCGCTTTTGAACGCAGCTAAGCGACCCCCGATCGTGTAGAGACTGCCCCGCTCCTCGCGGACTGGGCGCCCATGAAATCCGTCCTGGACCCACACCGCGAGCATATCGGCGATTACTCGGTCCCCGTGACACTTCCGGGCTGAGTCTGATTCCTCGACGAGTGCAGCCGGGCCGATCCCGCCGCTCGCGTACTTCACGTAGCTCTTCGCCTCTTCTACGGCGTCCTCATCATGGTTGATGAACCCGCCGTGGGCGTACGCCCGGCGCAAGAGGCCCAACGCCGTAGCCTTCTTTTCCGGTGAGGATCGCCACCCGTACCGCTTGCCGGCCTTTTCACTCACTGTCCCGATTACACGGTCGAAGTAGACCCGGGGGTACTGGTACACCCGGACCACCTGCCGCCCAAAGTCGAATCCCGGGTCTCCGTTGTTCTCCCAGATCAGGAGGGGGAGTGCCCCCTTGCCGCCGACCCAGACGCAGATGGCGGTGACGATGCGGGCAAACTCGTAAGGCGGGGTATTGGCATCCGCCCACGCCGCGACCTTCTCCTGGGTCTGGTCGCACTTGACGGTGAGGGCGGAGTTAGAGGCTCCCTGCCCCTTCGAGATATCCGCCGCGACGGTGTACGTGAACCGCTGGTCTAGTCGTCCCCCGACCAGGGGCACCCACAATTTCAGGGGACCCTTGGGGCTTCGCCGCACCGAGGTCAGGTCCCGCTTCACGAGTTTCTCCGCGACCTGAGCCTCCGCCACTTCTTTCTTCCAGTTAATCGCAATCCGTAGCCGGGGGGGCTTGCAAAACAGCCGCTTGTGCTCCTCAAGGATATGGGCCTCAAAGAAGGTGTCGCCGGACCCAATGTGATCCATGTCAACTTCAATCGCCAACTCTTTAGGGGAGCGAACACCCTCCTCGTAATTGTACCACGGCGACCGAATCTTATACCGGCCCGACTCATCCTGGTCCACGTAGCGGTCCTTGCCCTTTTCCGGGTGTTCCCACCAGGGAAGCACGAACACGGCCACGGTCCCGGACATCCTCCACTTCGAGAACGCGGTGCCGGGACCGTTCGGCGTGGAGCACGCTAAACGACAGGCGGACACGTCACGGGTCGATCGTTTGATGGACTCCCCCTCTTCCATCTTCGCCATTTCGTCCAGCAAAATCGAAGTACGGCGGTCAGACGAACCAGCCGTGGCGTTCGCCGACTCCCCGTCAACGCGAGTCCCGTTGTCCAGGTTCACGACGTGCATCTTCTTCCGCATCATGCGAGGCTGCATCCACCTCGGCAGGTGGGCCTGGATGTAGTCCAGCTTCCCGAACAGAGTCCCTGGGTCAGCGCGATTTCCCAACGGGTAATTCCGGGGCAACCCGTCAAGCTGGTCCACCGCATCCTGTTTGCGGGACAACACCAGGTGCGACTCAGAACCGCGAAAGTTGAGCCGGTGGGCCAACACCGCGATGTGCGACCAAGTGGCGCCCATGTCGCGGCTCTTATCCGTGAGACCGTCCTCGCCCTCCTCGATGTGGTGTTCCAACCACAGGAAGTGCTCGTCCTGGAGGGGCCACGTCACGAACGGGATGTGGGCGTGGTCGGCCTGTTTAACTTTCCCGAGGTCGCCCGTTTCAAAGATTCGCAGGGTCCAACAGAACGCATTCACAAAAAACAGGAGCGACTGCGAGCACGCCGTGTACAGGTCTCGCTGTAACTCCGTGTCCTCCTCTGCCATTTCCAACATCTTCAACCGCCACGCCAGGTTCTGGCTTGGGTCCTTGGGCACCTTCAACCCGGTTACAGGGCACGTCCACACCGTGGGGAAGGTGGGGAACCCTAGGGCCAATTCGGGTTTGGTAGCGAACTCATTCGGCATCGGGCTTCCTAGGCTTGTACTCGGGGGGACCCCCCACTGCGGGCACGAGACTGTTCAGGCGGACTTTCGCCAGGTCCCGAACGTGATCCAACGCCGTCATCCGCCCCTCATCCTCGGGGGCAGCCTGCGGAGTCTTACCCTCTAAGCGGTCATAGATCAATTGAATCGCCCACGACTCGGGCTTGTGCGTCACCCGCGTCTCCCTCCCCTCGTCGTCTAGGACGGCCTCGGTCCACCCCAGGGCCTTGTTGAACAACAGCTTGGCCAGAGCTTCCCCACGACTCAGGGCACCCTCCGCCATAGTCCACTCATGGGCTTCCGCTGCCAACTCCCGGAGATGGGCGGTTAACTGCCGGGTGTCGTACTTCTTGCTAGCCATGTCACGCCGCTCCGGGGATCAAAGGGCCTCGCGGTATGCCGGCCGGTCTGTGACTTCGCGACTGCCGTTTCGGATCACACCTTGGATCGCCACGTCCACAACCCCGTTGGGGGCGACTGCGAACACCAGGGCACCATTCGCACCGATGTGCTTAAAGTCCGATCCACGCGCCACGCCGCCGTTCGCGGCCACGGTGCCCCGGATAATCGTCACGGGGTCAGTCGGCGTGGTGTCCGCCGCAGCCCCGAAGTGGGCAAACACATCGCCGCCCGCGACGGAGACGATGGTTACGTCCGTAACCTCCAGATACTCGTGCGCCTTGAGCGTGTAAGCCGCTGTCGCTCCGTCCTCTCGGATGGGGACTTCGACACCGGCACTCGCGTTCGCTGAATGTAATCGCCCTGTGAAGGGCCGTCCAATATGCGCTGACATTGTTGGTTCTCCTGTCGTTAGTTACAGATTCCGATAATACGCCCGCCACCGCCGCCCCCTGCCAGGGACCCGGTGAACTCTACGCCACCCACCCCGTACATGGTGCCGTCTCGCACATCTGCCTCGGCTGGGACCGTCGTGTCCTGCTCGATACCGTCAAGCACAAACCCCATCCACAGCAGAGATGTGGGCTGGTCTGTCCACGCCCCCGCGTCAGTTCGTTCCGTGGCCTGGACGGTGTTCAAGCCCAGCAGGCCCCCCACATCGGCAGCATCGGAGAAAGACGAGGCAGTCACCACGATGTTCGATGCGCTGGTTGACTGCACGGTCAGCCGGTACGCTACGCCCGCTTCCAGCACCACGGACGCGGAAAACAAGACCGACGCGGGTAAGTTATTCCCCGTCACCACAAACGCCGGGTCGAGGGTCAGGGACGCCAACACAACATCGGCGGCGTCGTACAGCTTAAACAGCAGATCGCCAGTCGAAGTGTAGGAACGCCAGCAAACCCCGATCACGCGGACCCGGGTGGGCATCACAAACACGTTGCCGCGTTCGTCGGGGGTGCTCCCCGTATTGAAGGTGAAGGACGTGTCGGCGATATAGGCCGGATGGGACGATGCCGGGATGATGCCCGCCGTCCCGTACTCGATCGTTACGGACATGTGCACGTTGTTCACGCCCGCCCACGCTGCCGTAAACAGGGCGGAGCGGGGGAACCCGTGGTTCGCGAGCAGCGTGAGGGCGTTGATATTGCAGCTTCCAAACGACGTAGCCGGCTGCGCGATCACGATCGCGAAGAACTGGCCCTGGGTCACTGAAACTGGGGTTGTCAGAGTGGCAGTAAACCGCCCCGCCGCCGACACCGTGACCACCGCATCCGCTCCCACCGCCAACAGCGTACCCGAGGGGAACCCCGTAGCGTCCAGGGACTCCACGCGGATGAGCAGGTCAGCCCCGGTAGAGACAGTCCGCACCTGAAAATGCAATTTGGTGATGGTGTCCGCCACCCGGGCCTGGGTCATAAGTGCGGCTTTCTCGTCCGCCGCGTTAATCAATAGGGACCCCGCATCTGCCCCCGCGATCCACACGTTGCGGAAGTCCGGGTACGCCAATGGTGAGATGCTAGCGATGGGCATACTGGCGTCCTTACGGGTTCTCGGTGAACTCGGCGATCGAGCCGATCACATCCGGTTCGTAGACATCCCGCAACTGCCCCACTACGCTGGCGAAGGAGTCCGGGGTGATCCAAACGTCGTTGAGGGCGTACGAGACACCCGGGGCATCAAAGGGCAAGCGGCCCGGGTTACAAGCCAGCAAAATAATGCGCCGGGGGCCGATCTTTACCCGGAGGTTATCAACCAAGTCGTACATCGAAATTGGGGCGCCGATATCCGGGTAGGCGAACCACTCCCCGCTCCCCGGGTCCACATTCCCGTGGACAAACACGACCAGGGCCTGGGGATACCGGGTCTGGATTTCCACCACCCACTGCCCGGACGCCTCCAACAGGTCGGCGCACGCCGGCATAATGCTCACATCGGCGAAATAGTTCGGATTGTGGGCCGGAACGTGGCACGCCCAGAGGGTAGTACCGCACGCAAGGGCCAATAGCAGCAGGAGAGTACGCATTTTGTCACCTATCCCCGTTTTGTGGTAAAGTAGCCTGGTGGGATGAGGAGGTGGGGGGCCGGGAGACCCTATCCGGCTACCCCCACCTACAACTCATCCGAGATTCGCTCTCAATCGAACACGTACAGGGACACTTTCGCATCGCCGATGGCGTCCGCGACATCCCGCTGCACTCGGACCTTCACGACGTTCTTAAAGTCCGTCCCTGACACCAACACCAAACCGTCAATGCTCTCCGTGGTGTTGCCGCCGGCGAACATGGGCAGGGCGGTCAACTCGTTTGCCCTGACAAACAGGACAATATACTCCGGTGTCGAATGGTTGGTGGTCAATTCGACCACCACGGCGGCATCGCTCAGGATGAACATCGCATCGGGCGACCCAACCGGGGTCGATGTGGCATCCCACAACAGGGCTGTCCCGAAATTGTCGGGCAGGAGCCGCTCGATCACGGTGTGAGCGGCCTCATTGGTGTCAGGTAGGGTCACATCGACGTTTTGATCGCCGGCTACCACGCACCCGTTTAGCTCGATGGCCTGCCGAAGCTTGACAACGATGCTCATTTTCGACCCTCTCCTGGAGTGTTTGTTCGCCCAGCGCCCTTCCAGCGTGGAACGCCTTGCGGAGTATCTGTTTGCGGTCCCGCCATTCCAGGGTGAGCACGGCTACCCGCCCCAGTCGATACCCCCGACGCCGGCCGAGGTAGTACCCGGTCAGAAGCAGGGTCATCGAAACGATCATCGGTAGTATAAGCGCACTCATACCGAGGTCTCCCGGCTCGCCTCAACCCGGCGCCGGGCCGTCGCCAGAGTCAATGCCTGGGCACGCTGGGCCAAGGCCTCGTGGACCTGCTGGTCGTGGCAGTGGCACCTGGTCACGAGGGTCGTGAGGGCCGCGAGCGTGTTTTGTTCGATGGCGAGCCAGGCTTTACCCAGCGTGATCTCTTGCTGGAGGTAGGCGATTTCGAGCTTCAAGGCCTCTCGCTTGGCGCGTGCCCCCTGAACGGCGGAGTAGACGGCGATCGCCAGGCACACAAGGGCGACGAGGCCAAGATAGAACAGGTAGTACAGCATGGGGTCTCCTTTAGGAAGGTTGGGGTCGGGGCGTGCGCAGATCGAGTGCTCGTTGGAGGCGGATAATTTTGTCCTGGTCGCGGCTCAGGTCCGCATCATGGTTTTCTTTCTCCGTGTCCAGTGCCGCGAGGAGGGGGGTGTGGGGAATCACCAGTGCCCCCTAGTCCGCCTCCCGCATCGT
>Ga0105050_10010559_pt1 | contig 10074 bp, 8 predicted proteins | sample FRY01_FD_78088 | JGI IMG/M metagenome (GOLD analysis project Ga0105050, IMG submission 78088) | Freshwater microbial communities from Lake Fryxell liftoff mats and glacier meltwater in Antarctica - FRY-01 | ecosystem: Environmental > Aquatic > Freshwater > Ice > Glacier meltwater ... | reverse complement strand
GTTAGCGTCCGGTTCCTCCGTTCAAGTACCGTCACATCAGCCGAAACGCGTTAGCGTCCGGTTCCTGAACACCAAGTGGTTTCATCGGATTCGCACAAGAAATTCAAATGATTTGTTCCGAATTCTATGTCTGATATTGCGATAAAAGTCGAAAACCTCAGCAAACGATTCCAAATCGGAACGGCGAGTCGTCCTGCCTATCACCGTCTTTCGGAAGCAATTACGGGCGCCCCGCAGTTCCTCTGGAACGCGTGTCGGGGCTTGATTCCAGGCCGCTCGACTGCTTCACCTGACTCAGAAACCCTGGCAAGCGATCCCTCCGAATTCTGGGCATTAAAGGATGTGAGTTTCGAGGTCAAGCAAGGCGAAGTCGTCGGTATCATAGGTCGCAACGGAGCTGGCAAAAGCACGCTTTTAAAAATCCTCTCTCGCATCACCGAGCCCACGAGCGGTCGCTTCGGCGTCAAAGGCCGAGTTGCGAGTCTTCTAGAAGTCGGCACGGGATTCCACCCAGAACTCACCGGCCGCGAAAACATCTACGTCAGCGGAGTCACGCTCGGCATGACGCGAGCGGAAGTAAAAAAACGCTTCGACGAAATCGTCGATTTCTCCGGAGTCGAAAAGTTCCTCGACACCCCAGTGAAACACTACTCCAGCGGCATGCAAGTCCGCCTCGGCTTCGCCGTAGCGGCACATCTTGAAAGCGAGATTCTGATCGTCGATGAAGTACTGGCTGTGGGAGATGCGGAGTTCCAGAAGAAGTGTTTTTCGCAAATGGCTAATGTGGCAGCATCGGGTAGGACCATTCTATTTGTTAGCCACAACATGGCTGCAATCCGGAATATTTGTCATTCTGCGTTGCTTCTAGGCAGCGGAGTAGTTGAATTTGCTGGCAGATGCGAGGATGTGCTCAAGAACTACCGGCAACCGAGGATCGCCAACTCTGATTTCGCATCCGCAATTGCCGCCCTTCCTGTGGACGCAGCAATTAATATCGAATCGATTGGAATATTCCAGAATGGCGAGTCGTTGTCGCGTTGTGGCAACGGCGAGCCGATTGAAGTTGTTATTGCTTTCGAAATATTGATCGCTACATCCGGCCTCCGCATCTACCTTGACTTACTTGACGAAAATGAAACGTTGCTTGTGCGTTCGTTTCATGATGATGATTCCGATTTCCCATCCTCGTTCACGGCGGGCCATTTCGTTTCTAGTCTCCGAATACCAGCTGATTTTCTCGCGCCGCGGAATTATCAGGCTGTTTTACGGGCCGGAATTCATAACGAACGGGCTTGTTTTGGCGGTGAAGGAATCACGATTTCGCTCGAAATTGATCGGACGGGACTGGTGAATCGTTCTTATCCCGGCGATCCGATCCGTAGTTCTTTGCAACCCCGCTGGAACTGGTCAACGAGTGAGGCTAAGAGTAGATGATTGCTGCAGCAATTCGAAATCAATGGAACAGATTGCTGCGTTATTGGCTACGATCATCCAAGAAGAAAACGATAAAAATTCGGCGGCGAGGCGTTGTGTGGGAGCTCGAGCCGCTTAGCTGCATTACGGAAGACATTGCGTGCCATGGCACCTTTGAGCCTGTCACAACACAGCGAGTTCTCGAATTGCTTCGTCCCGGGATGACCGTGATCGATGTTGGCGCAAACGTCGGCTATTTTTCAGTTTTGATGGGGAAGGCTGTTATGCCAGGTGGTAGGGTAATTGCCTTTGAACCTACTAAGCACTTTCGAAGCCTGTGTGAGCGCAACATTTGTCGAAACGCAGTTTCCGTTGTCGAGTTACGTGCCGAAGCACTTTCTGACGAAAAGGGGGAAACGGAGATCGCAATCGGTTCGGCATCCGCGACTCTTCATTGGCCGTCAGTGAGCCCACTTCCACGGATGAATGAAGTCATTAAAACGTCCAGATTGGATGACCTTTTCGATGAGCTTCGTTTAACCGCATTGGATTTTGTAAAGGTAGATATAGACGGTCACGAACCAGCATTTTTGCGTGGTGCTGAACGGACGCTTCGTACGTATCGCCCCGTGCTTGTAATAGAATTCGCGCAGCATTGCCTTTACGAAGCTGCATCTTCAGCACTTGAGCTGCGAGCCCAGTTAGCCGAGTTGGGATATGAGCTGGTTAGCGAGAAAACCATGAAGCCTTACAGGAGTGAACTCGAATTTTTGATGGAATGCGGAAACTATGCGTTTAGTGCCAATGCTTTCGCCATTCCAAAATGAAGGAAATAGCCAATGCGACAATTGTTTCATCGTAAACGTTGGCGAGATCCGAGATTGCAACTGCCGAACGTGATGTCCAACACTCTGCCAGTACGCTCAATAGAGATGCTTAGGAAAGCCTTTGACTGGGTTAGAGAGCCTGAGTTGGTTGGGGATCACTTAGGGCAGTTTCAGTACTTCGAGGACTTGAATGAACGGCGATTGCGTGACGCGGAGGTCATTGCAACCGTGTGCGCCAACCATTCAACACCAAATATTGTGGAGATTGGTACGGCCGGTGGTGTGACAACAGCGCTTATGGCCGTAAATTCACCGTCGTCTATCGTTCACACCATCAATATTCCACCGGAAGAAATTCATGAGGGAGGGCATTACACTACATTTGCACCATCGCATATTGAGATCGGCAAAGCGTATAGAGACCTGGGACTTAAAAACGTTCGCCAGATTTTCGCGAACACAGCGCATTGGAAAAACAATATTTCACCGATTGGAATTGCTCTTATTGATGGATGCCATGATGCGGAATTCGTCTATAGCGATTCCAAAAAGCTGATTGCGAGTATGCCTCCAGGATCTTTTATTCTGTGGCATGACTTTGCACCTGAATTGGCGAGAGTCTACCCATGGATCGCCGATGTTTGCCTCGGTGTCGAGAGGCTATTTACGAACAAGATCATTAAGGGACGAATATTGCACCTCGACGATTCTTGGATTGGCTTACATCATGTCGAATAAAACGGATCGACCTAGACTTCGTATTCTTCTTGGATATTCATATTACGAATCCGAAGACAATGTCCGCAAACGCGTAGAGGGTTGGCTCGAGAGACTTCGTGCCGCAGGCTTTCAAGTCGAACCTTTCGTCTTGACACTTGACCCTCCCAAAGACCGTTTAAGTTGGAAAGACCTTGAGCATAGATGGAAGAGAAAAGAGAAGTCGCTTTTAACTATGTATGACCAACTTGCCGCTAAGTTGGAAAACTACGACGTGTTCATAAATTGGAATGGAATCAATGTGCATCCCGAGGTATTGCAAACGCTCCCGTCATTTAAGGTATACGCGTGCTTCGACGATCCAGAGAGCAGTGACGATCTGTCCCGCCCCGTCGCTGCTGCGTACGACTGCTGTATGGTAGGAAATATAGCTTGCCTTTCAATGTATCGTAACTGGAAATGCAAAAACGTGGGGTGGTGGCCGTTGGGATTTCACCCAACTGATTTTTCTTCCGAACTTACGGCAGATCGAATTCGCGAGGGATTTCGTGACGTAAGCGTCTCAATGCTTTGCGAACGGCTTAGCAATTGGAGAGGAGACCGGCTAGACCGCGTTACACAGGCATTTCCGGAAGGAAAATACTACGGACGCGGCTGGCGCAACGGATTTCTGCCCGAAGCGGATCGAGTACCTCTGCTGCAGCGCAGTTGTGTAGCAATTAACATCCATAACTCTATCGGACCTGTGAATTATCGCACATTCTATTTGCCGGCGAATGGCGTTTTGCAGGTCTGCGATAATCGAGAACATCTCGCGTCAATTTTCGCATTGGATAAAGAAGTCATCGCCTACGACACCATCGAAGACGCTATAGACAAGGTTCGCTACTATTTGTCGCACGATAGAGAGCGTCGGGAAATTGCAGCGAACGGATTTGAGCGCGCCAAACGAGACTACAATGAAATAGAAGTGTTTTCGAGGGTAATGGCTCATATTGAGACTGCATGCAGCGCATTCAACACAGAAACTGCAACTACAATCTCGACACAACCCAAGTATTCATACTTGGGTTCCCTGCAATACAGAACGGAGGTGGCAGCAATGAATTTACGCGACAGTATATACAGACGCACAAAGCCGATTTCTCATTTAATCAATGGGCCAAGCAGTTGCCATAAATCGACATTGCAACGAGATTTTGATTGCCTGGATAGACCTTTCGAACGAAACGTGGATTCTACGAACGAACCAAGTGATATGCATTAAGTTTGTTGACCGTACGAATACATGACTAGTCATACTTGTCGCAGTATTTCAAACATGGTGCGTAGCACGCGATTCCTTTCGAACGAATTTTTCAGGCTTTTCCGAATGGAATTCGCAAGAACTAGATAATGAACAGAGTTAAAGATAGTATCTGGACTAACGTTGACGTCGAGCGGTTTTGGAACTATTGGTCGAGACGGACCGATGCTCATCCACAGTATTTTTCGTACCAAGTTGGCGCTGAAGTTGTAAGGTTCGCAGAGCTACTTGGGATATTGCGTGGAAGGGTCATTGACTATGGGTGTGGGCCGGGCTTTCTTCTCTCGCATTTACTCAACAGACCGGACCTAGAAGTCTATGGATTTGACACGTCCGTAAAAAGTGTTGCTATCTGCAATGAGGCCTACTCAAAGTTTTCGAACTTCAAGTCAGTGAGTACAGACCTAGTGATGGACGGCACCGGGGAGAAGTTTGATACATTGTTTTGCACAGAAGTGTTGGAGCATTGCGATGACGCGTACCTAGCGATGGTGCTAAGCAATATAGAACGTCTTTTACAACCAGGGGGCAATGCGGTTGTGACCGTACCGAACAATGAAATGCTTGAAAAGAACTTCATTTATTGTCCTTTTTGTGACACTGAATACCATCAGGTGCAACACCAACGCTCCTTCACCAAGGTATCGCTGCGAGCGACTCTAGAGCGTCATGGTTTCCATGTTGATTGGTGCGAAGAGCTTGATTTTTCACTTCTTAAACCTCGTACCAGAAAACGAGTCACAGATGTCTCCATGTACGACCTATACTCCGCAGCCAAGGCAGGCTTAGAAAGGCATTTATTTCCGAAGAAGAGCCCAGGAGAAAGGGTTAGAGGCGCGCAGAAAGTTGGCGGACCGCATTTGGCTATCGTAGTGTCTTTGAGAAGCTGAAAGCGGAATATGACGCGTTTATAGCTAAAACGGGTGTTTAGGGAGGATGCTTGCATTGTCTCAGATGCCTTTCTGGGTGTGCGAATGCTCGTCTTTTCTCCTTGTGGTAGCATTCGGATTCGGAAAAAAAAGGAATCGCCTTGCGAAATCTTGGCTATTGCCAATGAACGAATGTGGGCTCCTGTTTGCGACTGCATCTGATCTCCCAAGCTGCGAAGCTTTTTAGTTAAAACGACTCGAGACAATCGCTGACGTCAATCCTTTCTAAGCTGCGGTGTTTTGTTCGACTAAAGTCGTTTAACAGCGAAGCATTGGATTGAAACTTCGAGCGGCATTAAGATCAACGGTGTGCAGGTTCCTGTTCTTCAAACAAGAAAGCCCTTTTTTATGTGCGGAATTGCTGGTTTTCTGTCTCCCAATCTAAAGAACAGTAATACTATCGCGGGGAAAATGATTGCCGCACTACGACATCGAGGACCTGACGCCTCTAATATCTACTGCAGCGATTCCGTCTCGCTAGCTCATGCAAGACTGTCGATCATTGACGTTGAAGGCGGCGGGCAGCCGATTACCAATGAGGACAAAACAGTTTGGCTGACATTCAACGGCGAGATCTACAACTACCGCGAAATCCGAAAATCATTGCTTGAGTCTGGGCATCATTTTCGAACATCCTCTGACTCGGAAGTTATCGTTCACGCATATGAGGAATGGGGCACAGAGTGTTTTTCTAGATTCCGAGGAATGTTTGCCCTCGGTATTTGGGACGCCAAGAAACGTCAAATCGTCGTCGCAAGAGATCGTATTGGGATCAAACCGCTTGTTTACATCGAAAACGAATTTGGATTCGCTTTTGCATCGGAGATTTCCGCGTTGACACATTGGCCAGGCTTCAAGCCAAATGTTAACTTCGAGGCGTTGGACATGTATTTGTTTCTTCAATACGTACCGGCCCCTTACTCAGCCTACCAATGCATTAAGAAGCTTCCTCCAGCCACGTACATGGTTGTGGACTATTCCGGTAAATCTTCCGAACCGAGACCTTATTGGAGCGTCCAGTTTCAACCGGATGAAACAAAAAGCCTTGTCGACTGGACAGAACAGCTAGATGATGTCATTCGGGAATCGGTTGTTGTCCACACTGTTTCGGATGTGGGTTGCGGCGCTTTCCTTTCAGGTGGGCTGGATTCAAGCACCGTCGTTTCTTGCATGCCACAGAGTTTGAATGGACCGGTCCAGACTTTTTGCATTCGTTTCGATGAACAAGACTTTGATGAGAGTCCCTACGCAAGGTATGTTGCTAAAAAATACGACACATTGCACTATGAGGAAACGGTCGGTTTAGACGCGTTAGATATTCTGCCGAGTCTGGCGAGGCACTACGGTGAGCCATTTGCGGACAGCTCTGCTGTGCCGACATATTTTCTCTCCCAATTAGCTTCAAGGCATGTCAAGGTTGTGCTTTCGGGAGACGGCGGAGATGAGATTTTTGCGGGGTACGAGAGCTATACAGCTGCCATACGATCCGTACTGGGACCTAGGCAGCCACTTGCGAGTATGAAATTTGCCGTAGGTAACCATCTCCGTGCATTGGGCCTGCTTCCGAAGCTACGTAATAGAGTCGAGATATGGGCAGATTGCGTCAAGTATTTCTCACTTGAAGAACGCTTAAGTCTTTGGCTGGAATCAGCTGAAGTTTTAACTGCGTCCACATCCAGCTGGTTTGGCTCGCAATTTAAGTCCTGCGAACACCGCGACCTATGTAGTCAGCTTCAACACATGGACCTCATTAGCTATCTGCCGAATGACATACTTACTAAAGTAGATATCGCCAGCATGTGTCATGGGCTGGAGGTTCGCGTCCCTCTACTCGATCACAAAGTTATCGATTTTGCTGCGACGATACCCGCTCGACTTAAATGGAAGGAGGGTAACTATGTGAGGGGCGACAAAGGAAAATATCTACTTAGAAAGTTGCTTGAGGATCGCTTTTCTAAAGATTTTATTCATCGGCCGAAGAAGGGCTTTGAGGTTCCAATACGAAAATGGTTTCAGTCTGGATATGAAGAACAAATTAGAGAGCGGTTGCTGGATGCAGGCAATCCGCTTCTTGCGATCTTTTCGAAGTCGCGCATTGAGACCTTGTTGGAGCGGCAGACACTTTCCGGAGATCAACATGGTAAAGTTTGGGCATTGCTTTTTCTTAGTGAATGGATGCGAGAAATGCCATTTTCATTAAATTGATGCAACTTCACTCTGTTCAACGCTGTTAATTTGGCCGCGCGCGATTCATAACGACCTAAAAATGATTCATTTCGCTTTTTTAACGCCCGAGTTCCCCACTAATTCACCATCGTCTGGCGGTCTCGCAACGTTTGCGGGGCGAATTACACGCAGCCTCGTCGCAAAAGGATATTGCGTCGATGTATTTCTGCCTGCGGAGTCGCCATCGACTGAAGATTGGTTTGGCGTAAATGTCTTTAACGTGCAAATTCCGCCTTATCAAGCGAGCCTGTGGAATAGAGGCCCGGGGAGTTGGTGGGGTAGGATAAGTTCGGAGGGCCTTGAGCGCACATTGCATAGCGCAAGATTCTTGGCAAATGCACTGGAAAAAAAACACGCTGTTGATGCGTACAATTATGTCCACGGTGCAGACTTTGGCTTGACTACTTACTTCGTGAGACCAGCACCGAATCGTCGCGTCGTCGTTCGGGCGAGTTCGCGATCGGAATTGTGCAGGCACTGGATGGGCTCGTCAAATCGGCTTGAGCATTTCCTGCTTACACGAGCTGAGCATCGGCTCTTTCGCCAAGCCGACCTCGCCTATGCACCTTCGGAGTGTACGGCTAAATTCTACTGGGAACGGGCTGGAGTTGACATGAAAGTCATTCGTCCGCCGGTTGAAATCTCGTTCGATAGTGCTGCACAATTGGATTTTGATCTGCCGCATCGTTTCTTACTTCATTTCGGGAATATCAATCGCGTCAAGGGCTCTGACTGGCTGGCTCGAGCTCTCGCGATTGCTTGGAAATCAGCCCCTGACTTGCAGATGGTTTGGGCTGGCACGGATCTCCAGGGATGGCTCCCCCGATTCCAGCTTCGCTGGGGCAGTCACGCATCGAAAGTCACTTGGCTTGGCCCCATCCCCCGGACACAGATTAGGAGTATCGTTCGCAAAGCCGTCGCTGTGGTGTCCCCGTCTCGGGTCGACAACTTGCCAAACACTGTTCTAGAAGCGCAGGCGGATCGCATTCCGGTTATCGGTACGTGGAGTAGTTCAATTGATGAGATCGTTGTCGATTCTGTCACCGGAAAGCTCGTAGAAATTGACGATGACAACAGTTTAGCCGAGGCGATGATCTCCGCATGGAAAGGTTATCCGCCCTTCAATAGCCAATGCCCCATTCCACCGATTTTCGACCTTTTAAAACCTGAACTGGCCGTTCAAAACCTGCTTGACTACATCAACGCGACAAAAGCAGCGCCAAAGACGGGCGGCGAGTTGAGAGCTTCGGTTTGAATATGCCTGAACGACTGCCCTCGCTTAGCGTCATTATGCCAGTGTTCAATGCGGGTCGCTACTTGCGACAAAGCATTGACAGCATTCTCATGCAATCATACCGCGATTATGAGTTGATTGTGGTGAACGACGGCAGCACTGACGAGTCACCAGTTATCCTGAAGGAATTCGAACAGTGCGACGACCGCGTCCGACTTATAAGTCGACCCAACACTGGACTTGTGGGTGCACTTAACGACGGGCTATCGCTAGCGACCGGCGAGTACGTCGCGAGAATGGACGCAGACGATGTAAGCGTGACGCATCGATTTCAGAAGCAATTGGACTATCTAAAAAACAACCCACACGTCGTGGGCGTTAGTGGGGCGATGCGATACATTGACGATGAAGGCCTTCCAATCTACGATTTCGCACCGCCAACGGAATCATGCCGCATTGCCAACGATCTACGTAATGGACGTGGCGAAGCGTTCTTGCACGGCGCTGCGATGTTTCGCCGGGAGGTGCTGCTTCATGTGGGAGGTTATCGAGTCGAGTGCAAGCACGTTGAAGACGTCGATTTGTTTCTCAGGTTGTTGGAAGTAGGTGAATTGTCAAATTTATTGGAAGTTCTTTTATTTTACAGAATGCATGAGCAGAGCGTCTGTCACCTGCATCAAGAGGAACAACAAGAACGACTGCAAACACTATTGGGAAGTACTTGGGAGCGCCGAAAGAAACATATTCGGTACATCAGTTTCCGCGAAAACCTGGCATATACCGCATTACGAGCAGGAAACATGAAAACTGCTAGAGTGAATGCAATGAAGGATCTACGGAGTCGACCATTCTCGCGGTCACTGTTGATTTACATAGCGGCCCTCGTTGGCTTCGGTCGACAACGTAGTTCCTCGATAGCGACAACACATCAACGCAGCTAGCTTAGCTCGTCGATACCAACCAATGATTATTGGAATCGATCTAGCCCCGCTGACTTACACGCTGACCGGGATCGGGGTGTATGTGAAAGAACTGGTGACTGCGGCATCGAATCTGAATCCGGAGATTGAGTGGCATTTCCCTGTGCTAAGTGAAGTTCCGCTCGACGCATTCTTTCGCATGCGAATGCGGACAAAAATCCCTCCAGCAATCCAAAGCCGCATCAAGATCCATCCGAAATTTGCGTTCCTTCACGACCGAAGAAATATCGGTAAACGAACACGCCTGGTGGCCGGCTCGATGCAGTTATTTCACGTTACGAACGCACAAAGTCAGTTCACCGATTTCGATTTGCCCTATGTTATCACGGTTCATGACTTGGCATGGATGCGAGTTCCTCGAAGCGAGATGCCGGTACCGAAAATATTCGGATTGAACCGACTGCAGGATTTGATTCAACGAGCGAACCATGTCATTTGCGAT
>Ga0105050_10010556_pt1 | contig 10077 bp, 9 predicted proteins | sample FRY01_FD_78088 | JGI IMG/M metagenome (GOLD analysis project Ga0105050, IMG submission 78088) | Freshwater microbial communities from Lake Fryxell liftoff mats and glacier meltwater in Antarctica - FRY-01 | ecosystem: Environmental > Aquatic > Freshwater > Ice > Glacier meltwater ... | reverse complement strand
TTTCAATAGCAACAATTTTATCAATTGCTTAACCCTTTCATGACGGTGCGAGCGAATTCGCTCGTTTTTGACTGATTCGCCCAGAACAAACGCGTGCATTTGACAATGTCCACACTGCCGTCACGAAAGGGTTAAGATCCTTCCGCACGGAACATCGCACATGTACCTACCTCATCGCGAATTTGTGGCATCAGTTGGTAAACGGGAAACGGTACTGAGGGCATTCGCACCAAGTTGGGACGACAACCCCGCCTCAAAAAATATGTGCTGCAGGTTAACTCCACCAGCTGATGGACCCTAAATATTTGCGTCACCGTGCCGACCTAATTACTCTGACAACAAACGCTTATAAAAAGCTCAAGGACGTTCCCCCCCTAGTCGTTAATCGCGCGAAGCGTAATCTGCGAAAGTTTGCCTTCCCCCCGAAAAGCATCTCGGGAAAACCGTGCGTTCTGCGGGGGGGGAAAAGTGACGTAGGTTGCCATGGTGCGCCAGTGGGCGACACAGATGTTGTCAAGTACGATACAGAAGAACTGTGGCACTTACTATCAACAATTCCAGACGACCTGCTTGAATTTCTTGTTGCTCCTAAACAAACTTGCAGCGCAGACGCGACTCCTGAAGGATGCGTTGTAAAAGGACATGTACGCAAGTATGTCTTCGAAGATGCCGGGGAAACTCTATTGTCTTTGCTAGAGAGCCGCCTGTTGACCTTCGCTGACGTGAAGCGCATTGTGATCAAAGTCGGACAGTGTATTGCAACATTGATCAAGTTCGGGTATTCTCATAATGATCTGCATCCTTATAATATTTTATTGGACAGGAAAGGAAACGTGAAAATAATTGATTTCGCAACTATGGCACTTTATGAGGAGGGCAAAGGAGTAGGGGCTAGGTTTTCACTCTGCGAATTGTTTTTTCCGTTCGAACTGTATGAACACCCAGATAATTACTTAAAAGCGCAACAGGAAATGGTGGCTGAGTTTTTCAAGGACCAGTTTCATGCTAAACTCGATTGGGACCAGGATTCATTGGGAATGCTTAACGCACAGAAACTCCGCGATGTATACCCTCTTGGCTATGTCATAGTGCTTTTTTTACAAAACAACAGAATCATAACTGCTGAGGACGAGAGCATTAAAGAATGGCTAGGTGGCTTTCTAAATATTTTGTATGCCCTTAGAGATTACGAAGCCGTCATGATGTATTTGGAACTCGGTTGAACCTTTTCCAGACCTCTTCTGCAACACGTGCCGTATGTCTTGTTTCTCTCCGTGCCCCGGTGGTTTCCAAGGCAACGCCCTGGGCCTGCAGCACTCGTCGCGCAAACGCGGACCCGTGCTTCCTCCAGATACAGCACAGTGGTGTGACCCTGGAACGGAAAGTGGCCTCGCTCGGCCCCCCGCGTTCGGCGCCATGACACTGTCTCCGTACCGAGCGCTACCTCCGGAACCCAACGCCGTGCGCGTACGCATGCTCCGCTCCACCATCTCGCAAGGCGGCAGGGTGTTCAGCATCGCAACTGCAACCAACACAATCACGTGGACGGAGCAGGGCGTGCTGCTTTGCAGTTCCGCCGTGGGCCCCGAGCTCAAGTGCGCCGTAGTCCCGCTGACCTTTGAATCCTCACAGGGTCTGTGTGTGCTGAACGAGCCACGGGCACTCCTGTGCGAAGGGGGCGCCATATACGTGGTGGGCAATGGCCAGGTCGTCCTGCCCTCGGGAGGAGTCACCACGTCCATGCCCGCAGTCGCACGGATCCGAGAGGACACGCTGTGCGTGTTCGTGCAGGTGGGAAACGGTGACGGCCTGGTCCAAGAGACGTACATGGATGTGCACACCATGCCTTGCTCCGACTCCGTGCTTTTGGTGTGCGGGGCTGCCGTCTTCGGGAGCGACGTCGTGCCCACGGCGACGTTCCGCCGGCTGGACATATGCACCTTCCTGCCGCAAGGCATCCCTGGGACCGGCCTGCTCTACTCGAGTGCTACCACGAACAACACCGTGGCAGTTTCCATCGCGGTGTCCCCCGCCATGGGGTTCATTCTTCTCGGGGTACAGACGGCAGCAACATCCCTTGTCTGGCCGCTATGCAACGACGGCAGCCCCATCCAGCCCTTTGCCACCTCCTTCAACGACCCCATCTCTGGCTTGCTTCGGTTGCCGGCTGGAGCTGACGGGGTCACCGTCGTCCGGATGCTGTGCACGCCTTCCGGGACATCGTTCGCGATCTGCGCGGCCCACGGCTCGTCCAGCCTGTTCGGCACGTCCTGGACCGCGGTGTATGCCTTCACGCCAGACACCCAGCCCGAAATGGAATTCGGCATCAGCGGGGTGGCCTGCTGGGCGTGGTCCCTCTATGGGGCCTCCCTCCCCAACGAAGCCATCCTGGGCACAGACGGCTCAGTGGTCGTCGTTGGAAACGCGTTCCTGACTCAAAGCGACCTGGACAACGCCGTAACCGTGGGCCCGGACGGACTACCATGGCTCCAGGTGGCCGTGCCCCCAGGCACCATGCCCCAGCCGTTCCTCGTGCGCTTCTCGGCTAGTAGCGGCCGGCCGTGCTGCGTGATGCAAGGGCTGGGTGGATGCATTGACTTCCTGTGGGCCGCGGCGGTGGTTGCCACTCCCACCGCCAGCCTCCTTGTCATGGGAGACGCAGACAGCAAGCCGGGCCAGGCGGGGCAGCCCGCGGGGGTGCTCACGGCGTTCTTGCGCCCGCCGGGCGCCGTTAGCTGTACCCGTGCGCTGGTCCCCATCATCCAGACGTCCTGCACCGGGGTGGTTTCCGTGGACGCCCAGTGCGGCCCAACAGTGCTCATGGTGAATGGGCCGGTGGTGGTGGGGGACACGGAGCTGCCGGCAGCTGCGGTCGCGGGCGCCATCCGTTTCCGCGCGGGGGTATTCCAAGGGTTTGACGGCACGACCTGGCGCGCGTTTCGGTACGTGGATTGAGGCGGGGGAAGCCCCGGGCGCACCCGCCCAGGAAGCTCAAGCCGCTACCAGCACCCGAAAGCAGTGTGAACGGAATGGCGTCGCGCGCAGAGACGGGAGACGCGGAGGAAACCCAGGCGGCCGAGGAGGCGCTGCCCCACGGCGCACTGGCCCAGGCACAAGAACTGGAGCGCGCGCGAGTGACGCTGTTCCGGGCCATCCGGACGACGGCGCGCATGCTGGAGGTGCGGGGATTCGAGATCACCATGGTTGGGCCGGTCTCCGTGGAGTCCGGTGACCGCGCAGCGCAGGCAGCTGCGATGGCGGTGTACGGCAGCGCGGAGCGGGCAACAACGGCGGAGCGGTCGCGGGAGATCGTGCTGGAGGCGGCGGTCCCCGCGGTGCCTGAGCGGTTCACGACGGCGTGGGCTGACGGCACGCCGCCAGGCTCCCGGGTCATCGTCATCGTGATTGACCAGGGCAACGTGGAGACGATCAGGGAGGTGGTGGAGGAGATGGCGACCATGGGCGCGCGGGGCGCGGTGCTGCTGAGCCGGAAGGACCTCACGTCCTTCTCCAAAAAGTTCCTGCTAGAGACCCCCGCTTGCGCGCGCATCCAGCACTTTCAGTTCGTGGACCTCCAGGCGGCCATCTGCGACCACAGCTTAGTGCCCAGGCACGTGCCCCTGGACGCGGTGGCGAGTGCGCGGCTGCGCAAGCGGTACGTCGGGGGGCCCTTCCCGCGCCTCCTCCCCAGGGACCCCATGGTGCGGTTTCTGGGGCTGGGCGTGGGCGCCTTGGTGGCTGTCCGGGAAGCCTTCGGGCGCGAGCAGGCCACCCTGACTTACCTGGAGGTCTCCGATGCAAACTAATGGGCGTGACCTACACACGCTCACACAGACCCATGGAGACCCCTACGCCCCAGGCCATGAACCTCACCTACGCCTTCGGGGGCACCAGGGAGGCGCCCCTCGTGCGTCGCACCGTGGCCATGTCCATCCTCCCCTCCGAGGATCTGCAGGAGAAGCTCCTGGAGCGCACGGACCTGCTGATGCAGGACCTCTGCACCGTGTTCGACGACGCGTGGGTTCTCCTGGCATCCTCGGGGTTCTCGGACGCAGAGCAGCTGAACGTGGCCATGGGCGCCGCCTCCTACGCCGTGTCCAACATCATCGTGCAGTCGCCCAGCACCAACTACGCCCTCATGTATGGCAGGGTGCAAACCCTGCTAAACGCGCGGCCGGAAGTCGCGGAGAACATCGGCGCGGGCGCCGCACGGGTGTTGTCCGAAGTCCTCCTCCCCCACCTGGAGGCGCTGAAGGCCATCGACGCGACGTTTGCCCGGGGGGTTCCTGTCTGAACCCCGGCCGCCCCTCACATTGAAACAAAATACACTCCCATGAACGGCGGCCTAGTTGGTGTGTGCCACACGGGGGAAACCGTGTTTACCACCGTCTTCACGGAGGCGGACGAAGTGGTGGCGGAGCAGGGAGCCATGTCCATTGACTGGCTGCGGGAGCTGGATCAGGCGGTGCTTGACACCGAGCTCGGCCCCAAGTTCACACGTCAATGCCCGAAGGCGATCCTGCGTCTTTGCCACGCGGCTTGGACTGCCGTGCGCTGCGATTTGGAGGACAGCGACGTGTGCGCGCACCTGGAGTGCGTGGCCACTGGCGGCCATCCCCCTCCCATGACGCGCCTTCGAGAGCTCGTCTCCCGTCGCCCGCTGGGGTTGTTCGGGCTGCTCCGCTACGTCGTAGGGGAGGCGCCTACGCAGATGTCCCACGACAAGCGCCCCCGCCTCCCCCATGTAGTCAGCGAGGTGTTTGTGCCACGGGCTGCCGCGGAGTGGGCCGCCGCGGCGTCTGCGGATCCGCGCCAGCGTCGTCTTGCTGCCGACGACACCGCCGTGGACCACGACCTGTACAGCTTTAAGATCTCGGAGCTGCTGCACCTGGCGTCCCTGGCCTTGCAGGGTGAGTCAGTCCTCGACGGGGCGAAGGCTGACTTGGACGTGTTTGGCGCCCTGGTGTACTCATGCCTGTCCACCAACTACGCGCTGTCCAGCCGCGCTTCCGAGTTCACGGACACCCGCATGTGCGCGGACTTTGAGAGCACCGGGGCCCCGGTGCTGGCGGTGTGGAACCTGCTTCTCCGAGCGTGCGAGCGCCGGCAGCCGCTCCACCGTGCAGTGTCCGCGCTGTACGGCGTGTTGCGCCCGGTGGTGCTGGACTGGCGCAAGCTTCGTGGGACCAACAAGGTGTACCTGCATGTACAGATGCTGGTGTTCATGTCGGTGGCGGGGTACCTCCTGTTGCCTGCTACGTGTCCGGTTCTCCGGGACGGTGCAGGCGACGTTTGTGGTATGGCGCCCCCCGCCCTGTGCAGGGACTTGGCCCTTGTGCCGCCGCAGGTGGAAGCGTTTTGCGCGGGACTGTTACGGGTGGCCAGGGGATGCGAGGGTCTGCCGTCCTACCGTCGCCTGGTGGTGGAGACCCTGTCCCAGCTCCCCGCCGTGATCACGGGGCGGTCCATGTGCAATTTCTCCAACCGGAAGGTGGCGTCGGAGTACATTCCGTGAACCAATGCATTGTTTTCACACGGGATTTGTGTGGAAGGGGACAACACACCGGCATGGAGGCCCTGCTTGACCCCATCACGCTGGAGCCGTACGCCAGGCCCATCCTGGCCTCGGACGGCGAGACCTACAGTTTGGACGCACTCCTGGAGGCCATGCGCGCAGACCCGTGGCACAGGTCCCCGGTGACGGGGGAGGTGCTGCGACAATGGGCGTTTCCCAACCAGCTGGTGGCAGGATTCACAGCGTGCGAGCCATGCATGGCGCCCGAGATGCTGTTTGCGGACGATCACCTCCCGGATGACGGCCGCGAGCTGTCCTGGACCCTGCCCGTGCTGGTGTCCGCGGCTGAGGCCGTGGTGCGGCGCCTGTGGCGTCTGCCAGTGGCTTCCGTCCGCCTGACTGCGCGTGTCCGGCGGGACCACAACGGCTCGGACTGGCTCATGCACCCGCCGTGCGCGCTGGACATGAAGGAGGACGCCCTGGAGCTGGGCAGGGCTCTGGGCATCCACCGCGCGGTGCAGAACCCCTGGTGCCTGGCCGGTGCGGAGCTGCAGCTGCCAGGGAAACGCGCTGAGGACCTGGAGGCCTGGTGGGTCCAGCACGTCCTGGGCGCGCCGTGAGTCAAGGGAACATCTCTTTGTGCAGGGCGGCCCCGCGGGGAGTCATGCCCAACCGCCACGCGTGTGCGGCGGCCTCTTCAGGGCTGTCGAACCACACCGCCAGCCCGGGCGCCTCTCGCTCCGCCGCGAGGATCTCCACCCGCCGGAGCAACATGCGGTCCGTGCCGGAGGACGAGCCCGCCAGGGCCCGCACCTGAACACTACCGTCTGCGCCCGTCTCCACCAGCCCGGCAGCTTGCACGCATCCCGTGCAGGGCGGAAGCGCACCACACGCGGCGTCGTCATGCAGCAGCCACAGCTGGACGCCATCCTCCGCGGAGGCGCTCAGCTCCGTCAGTCGACGAGCGCCCACCACCAGGCACTGGCACCCCGGGAGGAGGTGGGCGAAGGACCGAGGACTTACCACGCTCAGTGCGGGCTGCAATAGGCGTTCCGTGCGGCGGACGAAGGAGGGACCAGCCAGCTGCACAAACCCCAACGGCAGCACCATGTTCGGGGAGGCGCCGTCGGGCAGGTGGACGATTTCCACGGGCTGTCCGAACCGCGCGGCGAAGGCCAGCGCGGACTCCACAACCGCAGACGCGTTGTGCACGGACATGGGCAGGAGCCGAAGCACGACGTTGCGGCTCTGCGAGGTGAACACACACAGGGAACTCTTGTGAGCGGGGGGCTGGAAGCACAAGTAGTGCTGGCCGTGCGGCGGGGGAAGCAGCCTGAGCTGCTCCGGGCTCAGTTTGTGCAGCGCGTCTTGCAGGCGCTCCACGGCCACGGGAACCAGTTTGTTGGCGGCTTTGCGGCCATTGACGAGGAGGCTGCTGCCGGTGGCCAGCATGGCCACCACCTGGACGGCGGCGAACACCACGGCCGTGGAGTTGCCGTGCGACGGTCCGGCGACCCGGAGGGACATCTCGGACAGTGCCTGGGGCAACAGAGTGCGCATGGCTTCCGGGAGCTTGGCTAGGGCCATGGGGGTCGAGCCCACAATGGGTTCCAAGGGGTTGAGCATCTCCAGGAAGTTCCGCCCCACGCGCACGCGCACGACACCGCGGCTGTCTGCAAGCGCCTCGCCCAAGAGACGTGTCGCGCACGTCTCCCTGGCCGCCGAGCGCGGTTGAAAGGAAAAAACCAGCGCGTCCTGGGAGCCGTGGAATAGGGGAACAGGGCTGCGGAGCCACCGAAGGCGCTGGACCACCGTGTTCACCACCGTGCTCCTCAGTGCTGCGTTGTCGAGGTCCATGTTCTCCGGGTTCCCGTGAGGCGCACATTTGTGAAGCAGGGCCCGTCGCTCCTCTGAGCTCTTGGTGGGTGAACCCCCGGCGTCGCCAGCGACCGCGAGGGGCGGGCCGCAACGGGTTCAGTGCGCGGAAAGAGAGAACACCAGGCGGTTTGTGCGCCTTTGGATGCTGCTTCCCTCCGCGGGCACGGGCCGGATCGACAGATCGTTGCCCATGCGTACCAAAGTAAGCCGGCGCGTGGCAAACACATTGGTGGGCACGGGGAGCAGGGTTTTGTGGTCGTAGGAACAACCGTCTGTGTGAAGATGGAAGACGAAGCAACGAATGAGGCCACGAACGTGGTCCTGGGCGTGTACGACCCCGCGACCATGCTGCAGCCGACGTACACGGTGGTGTTTGTGGGGAAGCGCAACTCTGGCAAGACGGTCATGATGCAGTACTTTATGAAGTGCATGGCCAAGAAGCTGGACATGGTCATTGGGTTCATCCCCACAGCGGACACCCGTCGGGAGTTTGAGCAGTTCATTCCCAGGTGCTTCCTGTACCCGGAGTTCGACGAGGACGTGTTCCACCGCGCGCTGATGGCCCAGCGCGAGGTGAACCAGCTTGTTCAAAGCAAGGAGGTGCGGGCGCAGGCGCGAGGGGTGGCGGAGAGCATTCGCCAGCGCCACGTGGGCGTCATCCTGGACGACTGCATGTACGACAAGACGGCCACCAAGGGCAACGACATGCGATGGCTGTTCATGAATGGCCGCCACGACAACCTGTTCCACATGAACGCCATCCAGTACGTGAAGGACATTGACCCAGGCATCCGGACCAACATTGACGTGGTGGTCGTATTCCCGGACTTCTCGCCGGAGAACCTGAACAAGGCGAGGGAGACCCTGTTGCCCATATTCTCCTGCGACCGGGACCTGGAGAGGGCGTACTCTCAGCTGCTCCCCCACGAGGCCTTGGTATTTGACTCCAGGGCGTATTCCAACAAGGGCCCGTGCCTGTTCACGTGCAAGGCGGAGTACCCGTTGCCCACCTTCCGCGTGGGCAGCGACGCCATGTGGGCCATGTACTACCGCCACATGGTGAGGCCAAGCACCCGTGAGATTAGTGACAAAATAAAGTGCAAGTTGTTAGGGACACCACACGGAGCGGAGCCCAAGATGGGAGGGGGGGGGAAGGCCACCAAGGGGGAGGGGAAGGGCAAGAAAGGCAAGGGGACGGGTGGAGGGATGCAGCTGAGCCGGGCGGCGCCTCCGTTGGCCGTGGCAGCTGACGTGCCGCCCCTGCCCGGTTTAAAACCGCCCGCCGCCGCTGCCCCCGCCCACTGAGGACACACTACTAAGCACCTTCTGCAAGTTGTCCAGCTGCTCCTCGTCCATGTCGTGGTGCTCTGCGGCGTGCGCGAGGCTGCCGCAGTCCAGCATCTCCTTGTTCACGGCGGCGACGACAGAGGCGAAGTCGGGCATGCCCGTGCCCGCCTCCGCGGCGGCTTCTCCCGCCAAACCCAGCAAGGCCTGCAGTCCGCCGTTGCCCATGAGCTTCAGCATCTTGGTGGTCCAGCCGACTACCCGGCCCACCGCGTCGGTGGAGGAGCCGTCCTCGGATGGCACAAGGCCCAAGGACCTTTGGAGGAGTGGGAAGAGGGTGGCGGCGCTGACCTCCTGGGTGGGGTCCAGCCCCCGGACCGCCAGCATGATCTGCTCCATCATGTCCTCGGGCATGGTGGCCATCCACTCGGTGCACACGTTGATGCCGTCAAAGTGTTTGCAGATCTCCTCCTGTTCCTCCTCGTTGAGGTCCGAGTCGAAAAACAGCTCGCGGGCGCCGATCTCTTCGAAAACCCACACGCCCGCGTCCAAGACCACCTCGATGCGTCGCTCCTTGGTGCTCTGGTACAAGTCGGGCACCCGGGGCCGGCCGTCCGGGAAGGTGGTCATCTCCCGGTGCCACCTGTCCATGAGCCACTTCTCCCGCTCGGGGGTGCCCAGGATGGTCGTGTCGAACACTCGCAACCACAGACTCAGCTTGACGTTGTCCGGGAACACGTCCACCAGGGTGCGTAGCAGCTTCTGCAGGCGCTCGCAGCCCTTGTGCGCAAACACATTGAGCTGGAAGAACTCGTCGTCCTCCGCGGGCACGAACGGCGCGGCGTCCGTGGCCGCAAGTTTACTGGTCAGCGAAGACATCAAGTCGTCCATGGAGGTTGGCGGGGCTGGGCGCTGCCGGGAGCCACCTCGCCCGGGCTGCCAGTAGCCTCGCCTCGATTTCCTCCCCGTACTGATAACCGCCGTCATGCAGGCCGGCATCGTCCAGAACAGCCATCTTGGCACTGCCATCTCGGAGGGCCTCCGTAGCCAGTTCGCGGAGCGACGGGCCTTGACGCCCGTGACCTTCGGCGACCGCATGCTCCGCGCCCACGAGGAGGACATGATCCCCGTCGGCGACCGCGAGATCGCGTTCCAGACCTTCCGACCCGTGTTCACGGGCCTGAACCTGCCCTCCGTCCCCAGCGGGGGCGTCATGCCCAACGTGCCTTCCGTGGTACTGGGGGAGACCGTTGGCCCCGGCGCGCCGGTGTACTTTTACCAGGAGGGAGTCGACCGGCCGGAGGCGCGGGCAGAGGCGGCTGTCCGTGTGCGCGAGCCCCTCCGCTCCGGCAGCGCGGGCACTCCCTGGATGGAGGACGCCTGGCTGGCCAAGCCGCGCG
>Ga0105050_10010554_pt1 | contig 10078 bp, 10 predicted proteins | sample FRY01_FD_78088 | JGI IMG/M metagenome (GOLD analysis project Ga0105050, IMG submission 78088) | Freshwater microbial communities from Lake Fryxell liftoff mats and glacier meltwater in Antarctica - FRY-01 | ecosystem: Environmental > Aquatic > Freshwater > Ice > Glacier meltwater ... | reverse complement strand
CTATATCTACACTACATTTATATTATATCTATACTACATCTATACTATATCTATATATATCTATATATATATATATTAAATTGAAATTGATAATTTACAATTCAATTTAATATATATATAGTATATATATAGTATAGATGTAGTATAGATGTGGTATAGATGTAGTATAGATGTAGTATAGATGTAGTATAGATGTAGTATAGATGTAGTATAGATGTAGTATAGATGCAAAAGATGTAGCATACATGTAGTATATATATAGTATAATCCAAGGGTGTATCATGAGTTTTGTATCGGTAAAATAATATTATTATTATTTTTATAAAATATTATTTATGCAAGTCCCATACACCCTTGGATTTTCGGAAAAAGCAGGAGTCCACCACCATTGCAAACCACATATCTAGAAATCCCCTCATAGAATATACTCACGACATGTCATATTCCGAGTAGTCAAAGAAGAGAATCAAAGGGACAAAAAGAGCAACAAAATGCTCAAAACCCCATGGGGGTTGGCAAGGGGGAGTCGAGAATGTGTTATGGTGCTATAGGATAGCGTTTATTGATAACATAATACAGTTGCTTGTGTTTTCTATACAGTCGCTCATTTCCGGCGCCTGGACATTAAAGATATGCAGGCTTGTGGCGTTTGGGATCGCGGTCTTTGCTAGTCGATAGTAAATACTTGTCCATGGTGGGATTCTTGCGTTTATTCTGTGTGGCAACACAATCCGGTTGCTGGACAGACTGTTTCAGGGGATAGACGCGCGCAGCATACGCCTTGAGCTTGTATTTTTTGACAATCGCTGGCTCAAGATCTGAGAGTTTTACCTTCGACCAATCCGTGAGACCCACATGCACACGCAAAAACATGTCATCGCCAACATAGTTGTAGCATTTGAGTTTCTTAACCCCGTTTTTCTTGCTAGGCACCAGGCGACTCGTCTCGTTTTTGGTGGTGAAATATTTTCCAAAAAGTTTCTGTGACAGGAAAAAAATCGCTGTCAATAAGCTCTTGCGGGTTGTTGGTTGTTTTTTCACACTTTGGCATGCATATACATACAACCTCCACACAGCATCTGTGACGTTGATCCCAGAATCTTCATTGTACTGTGACTGGTGCATGGAAATGTCGTATATTCTCAAACGCGAATTCGCGGGCATACCGACGTTGAATACTGTAATCAGCTCGCGCAGTAGCAGGACAAGTGTACAGACAGATTTTGCGTTTGGCAGATTGAATTCTACCTTGTGATTGTGTGATTGGATTGTGTTTAATTTCTCGCGCGTGTACATGGCCATGCGAATGATCTGATTGTTCTGAAACGCCTTGAGATTCATAAAAATGCTGTTGACACGTACGCGGGTCCAGAAACAATCATACCCTTTCAACTTCTCAAAATATGAATTCAAGTGCATCTTGGCATTGAGGAGATGGTCGTAATCTTCGTGATGCTCGTCGTTTCCATTCAAAGACAGCTGTCGGATCTCCACAAGACGTTTGTCGAAGATCTCAAAGTGGGGAGTCTCTTTTCCTTTTCTCCAACACATAAACTCGCGTCTCAAGTCCTGCATACACATTTTCAAGACCTGTTTACGAAAGCTTGGATCTACAGAAGGACCCCCCTCCAAAGAGAGTCTCGATATAAAAACAAAGCCGCGTTTCTCCGAATAGAATTTGAAATTGAACGGCCACTGGCCCTGCATGACGTTATCATGCCACAGCCAGCCCCGATAACCCTTTGAAAATTTATTCTCAGTGTAGACGTCATCAAGCTCGTCTGACGACCAGGTAACGTCCACCAGTCCCAACAGAGTCGAGAATTCCTGCGAATTGGCACCAGTTTTCAACACAATGTCCAAGTGGGCATTCATTTCACGCACACTACCAAAGCGCGGCGTGGTTCGCATCCTGTCGACATACATGTAGAGGTTCTTGATATTGCGTGTGCGAGTTATCATCTGAATCGCAGTTGCGGGACAGACTGTTGTTTCGCCCAATATAGAGCAGTAAACATTGGTCGGCTTTTTAGGATGGAAATCGACGCCGGTGGTGATTTTGGGAGTATAAACCACTGGGAACCCATCCCACAGCCTCAGAACTTCGTCGGGAATGTTGGTGGTGCTGCTGGTGTCGCCATCATAATAGCGTATGCTAGCCCTGCGGATTGGACAGACTGTATCGTCATACAATCGCTTGCAGAGGTATCTGGCCTCTGCTTTTGTGTTGCAAACAACTACGAATCCCTCTTTTAGGTCGTTCTGAGCTTTTATCATTTGATACCATTCCTCGCGGTCGCTGACAAACATAGCGGGCACGCCCTTGAACGTTTGAAACGAATTCACGTGGAAAGTGACGTCGGCCGGAGTCTCCGTTTCTGAGAGCGCAGTTTCGATAAAATAAAAATCGTGATTGCTAATGATGTTGTCGGCCGCAATGACCTGGTATGTGTTGCGGATCAGCCACTGGATATCTTTCAAAACACTCCTGCGCTTTTGCAAAAGAGTGGTGCTGCTGTATAGATACTGTACAATGCTGTCGAATTCGTCGATAAATAGTATGTACAGCTTGGCATACTCGGGGTGTCGCTTTAAAAATGCTACAATCTTCCATACGCTGTCTACCGTCGAGAGAAGATGGATCTCTCCTACCAAAGCAGTGTCAAGAGATGCGCTGTCATAACGCACATATTTTTCATGTCTACCGAGAACCACAGCTTCGTGTGCGTCGACTTGTGTTACGCGTGCGGCTAATGCCAAGATACGAATATTTTTCAGACCAGCATGTGTAAATACGCTGGTTGTTTTGCCCGTGTTGCACGAACTCTCGACGAGGTGAATGCGCTTGCCATCATCAAACATCAATTCGTGTAGATATGGCTTGTCGATGTGGATCGCTTTCGACAGATGTCTTTCTAACAGCTTTGGGAATCGGAAATGCGACTTAAACAGCACGTCTTCGCCCAACAGGGCCGCATTGGCTGGGTTGTATTCCTCATCACATTGTGCGCCCGCAGATTGCATTGATTCCAATAACGAAGGAGCTTTGCTTGAGGCGTGTGCTGCAAAATACGCTTTCAGGGATGTGGGGTATTGACCCAACACAAAGGAAGAGTTTTTGCAATTTGAAGAAAAGCATCTATACTCCACATGCCCCCCGTGGAACGACAAAAATGCATGTTCGTTGTCGTGTGTATATCCGCAGTCCGTTGCAATGCAGAGCCGGGTCCCCGAATTTCGCATCTGTGCAAAGAAATGACCCCCCTTGATAGCGTACTTGCCAGTCACTTCACAACCCACACTTTGAGTCTGTGAAACCATCGACATGAGATCGCGAGTCACCTCTTCTGTGAAGCAGTGTCCACATTCAGTAAACACAGTATCATCAACACCCCCCGCTGAGTTTTTTTTACGCTTCACAGAGGCGTCTCTTTTGACCGAGGACGACACTGCGTCACCCTGCACAAGAACAACATCAACATTGTCGTGTACATGGTGTGTGATGCTGAAATTTCCCAATGCACCAACATCGCAGTCTGCATAAACGCGCGTCGAAAATAGCGTGCTCGTGCTGCTAAAAGGATCCCCCGTGATATTGTGTAAAGGAACTTGCGTGCCGCGCTTACAGCTCATTTCTGTGCGCATCAGACGGCCCCGGGTGTACACTCCAGTGTCAAACGAAGACCGGTCGTCTGGATGTGAACTTTCTACAATCTCAATTACACAGATTTTCATCGCGCCACCAAAATTGTTCGTAAAAGACAGTCCAGTCACCACCACATGAAGCGAATTCTTGAACCCCTTTTTCTTGTCGAGACGACTGCCGCGGAGAATTTGAAGTGCAAAATTGATTCCAAATTTCTTGACAATATACACACGAATTACATTCATGATGCGCAAAATCTTATCCCAGTCCTCTTCACCGTACCATTCCAAGTCGAAATACAGATTGCACTCCCGTGTTGCTCGAATCACCTCGAATCCGTGACGGTCGAAATCCTTCAGTTCCATACAAACATGCATGAACTCCTGATACCCCGCATACACCCCGAAAAAATACCCCGGACTCCTCTGGTCCACGCCTACCAGAGGCATCTCCCAACCACACACAAAACCTTTGCCAACGCCATACTCTGTATCTGCATACTTGTATGCTGCTTCAATTCGCTTAAACCACTCCCCTCCCCGCGGTGGACGCGCCCAATCTCGATCTTTATCCGTCATTTTCACATACCCCCCGCCTACATCCAAAGACATACTCGGAACTGGTTTTGCGATATGAGATTGACCGTTGCATGTGTGTCGCGCACACAGTGTCCGAGATTTTATTACTACACAAATTCATATGACGTACAAAATGTATGTCGTTTAGCGCATTTTGTATTCATTATATCATACAAAAATCGTGGGGGTGTTTGGACCTCGGGGGCATTGGATTTGCCATGGCCATGAATTGTTGAAAGCATGCTATTCTAAAATCTCGATACCAATCGTGAAAACGTCTGAGCCCCCGTTTCCCCTATATACAAAAAAACAGAGGTTGGGGGTGTTTGGACCTCGGGGGCATTGGATTTGCCATGGCCATGAATTGTTAAAAGCATTTGATTATGATTTCCGAACTTAATGCATGGTGTCTGTCTTGGCACTTCTGTGGCTCAGGTGCTGCGTCGCCAGAGTTCTCTTTCATGTATCATAAAATATATACACCGCACCCCTGATTTGGGAATCTACACAGACTCAAATTAATTTAAATCAATTTATTCATGTTTTAGTGCAAATATCGGCAATCATCTGTGCGTATGCTTCCAGGTCATTTTCATCGACGAATCTTATTAATCTCCTCCTGGTCTCGAGCGTCACTACGACACAGTTATCAGGGGTGATTTTTCCCCCCGCGTCAATTGGCATCACAGCGTATACGCACTTTCTATCGCTATCAAATTCCAAAACCTTGTCGTCGACTTGAGCTTGCGTCATTCCGATTGAAGTTTGTTTGAATTTCTTACTGTCTGTCCAACACATCTTCCACTGCCGTAGGCGTCGTTTTTGGTCGGGCTTGTTTCTCCGAACATTGTCTGTTTCGTAAATGTGTTTTTTGCAAATATACCTAGTCCTCCCTGTTTTCGGGAACAGGTCCAGTGCGATAAAATTATCGCAGACCTTGCAATACCGCAGACCGTCCGAAGCGAGTTTGTTCTCCAGCTCGTGCCGGTTGCACGTTGTTTGGTGCGTCGTGCCGTCCTGCCACACAAAGTAGTTCACAGGCACGTGTTTCTTGCATTTGACGCAGTACCCCCCTTTCTTGGGCGCCATTTCCTCGCGTGTCTCCTGCATAGCACAAGCTCTTTTCCGGGGATATGTTCTCCGACACCACACCACGAGTGTGTATACATATATACTGTTTTTTGCAAAACAGGCGACGCGCGCTCTCCGAAGCGAGAAAAATGCAATCAAACTCCCTCCCTCGCGACTCTACCACACCCCCCATGTTATTTCCGCTGTATCATAAAAATATACACCGCACCCCTGCTTTGGGAATCCACAGAGACTCAAATTAATTCAAACGAATTTTTCATGTTCTAGTGCAAATCTCGGCAACCATCTTGGCGTATGCTTCGAGGTCATTTTCATCGACGAATCTTATCAATCTCCTCCTGGTCTCGAGCGTCACCACGACACAGTTCTCGGGGGTGATTTTTTCCGCCGCGTCGATTGGCATCACGGTGTATACGCACTTTCTGTCGCTGCAGTTTCCAGCTTTCGTAGAGAATGCTGTCCGGGGGGCGACGATTTGACCAACCTCTTTTGCTTCTTTTTGGCTGGACCGTCTGCATCTTCGCACTCGTCGTTGTTATCCTCAGGTACTAAATCGGGCATTGACTCGTACTCGCCAGTCACCCAATCGAATTCAGCAGCACCCAAAAAATCCACCAGCGACTCGATCGGGAACAGACGTTTCTGCAGAAAGTCACTGGCCACCTCAATATCACCGCCTCCCACCGGAAGTTCCCATATGCCCAATGCAAATCAACTCGTTAGGACGCGCGTTACATGCCACAAAGGCAAGTCAAATTTTTGCTGCCCTGATTCGCGAGAGGAAGGTGGCGTGGATTCTGCGTAAAAACAGAGACTACAGCTGCAGAGTGCGTGGCAGCGGTTTATGCCACGAAAACGGTCGACAGAGTGCATTTGTTTCGTCTCACTGTATATAAACACTCGTTGTATTTTCCAGATTTAACGAACCCAACATCTCATGATCTGTGGATATAAAAAAAACTTGCTGTGGTCATAGCAAATACAAACGTAGTGTACACATACAAAGTCTTTGTAGAAACATTTGTTACTAGTTTGAGCACTGGTGTTTCGTCTGGGTGGGGAAGGCAGGCTGTAGAATTGATTTCTGTGCAATATCTACACTCGATTTCACCAACTTGATACCGTTTGTTTGTCTCATAAAACGATTCGTTTTTCCCAGTACCCAGAGGACATTGTCGACACACGCCATAATAATCATTCAGGGGCCCGTCAATATCCAGTGTTTCAAAGAAGAAATACGAGTTTCTTGGACATGACGTTGGCTCCCAAGTAGTAAATGCGTTGCAGACTGACACAAATGTTAATATTAACAAAAAACATATCTTCATGATAGTTTGTTGTATCTTTAAAAAAACACACGCATGTATTTATATGAATAAAGTTCAAAAATCACAACTCTATCAAAGTCGAACGTACAGCTCGTCCGGTTTCAGAGATTAAAACTACGAAAAATACACGTTGTTGTTTTATATTTGTTATGGTTTATTGTCGGAATAACATTACATATATAAATGTGTATTTGACAATAACATTCACTTTGCTATTCTAGTCCGTTTGATTTTAGAATATGAGTCTTTTGTTAAATACATTTTTATTATTTAGTGTGATTTCACTTCCATATGTCAATTCAGAATCGTGCTGCCAAGCCGGATATTCGTATCATAGTAATTCTGGGAATTGTATATTATGTGACAGCGATAAATGGAGTTTTGCGATATGTAGTGAAGAAAACACATATTGTAGAATTTGTAATAATGGAGTAGTCAGCAATTATGGAAGAACATGCACATGTGGTGCTGCGTACTACCAAGATAGTCAATATGAATGTCAACAATGTGGTGACGGCAAATATAAAATTTCTCCAGGCAATAACATTGATAGTTGTGTTCATTGTAGTGCACAGTGTGCTAATACTCATAAACAAAGCACGCCTTGTACTATATATGCTGATCGTGTGTGTGTGCTCTGTGGTCTTGGAACTTACAAACGCGATTTTATGACGTGTTCAAGCTGTGATTCAGACTGTTCAGCATCGCAGAAAGAAACCCAACAATGTACAGCCAGCTCAAATCGTCAATGTGAGCTGTGTTCCGGCGACACTTTTAAAGATTCAGACGTTTCGTGTGCTGCCTGTCTGGTCTGTACCGCTGGCCAAGAACCCAGTGTAGCGTGTTCGTCGACATCGAACCGTCAATGCCAATCATGCGTTGTCGGGAAATCGAAAACAAATTCTGGAGACGGAGCTTGTTCAAACTGCATTGTGGGGAAACATGCTGCCACAACTGGACTGGCGGCATGCAACCAGTGTGCTACCGGGAAATATGCTGCTGCAACTGGCCTTGCGAATTGCATTCTGTGTGAAACGGGGAAATCCCAGGCATTTGTTGAAATGCAGCAATGTGATTTTTGTGCTACCGGAAAACATGCTGCCACAACTGGACTGGCGGCGTGCAACGAGTGTGCTACAGGAAAACATGCTGCAACAACTGGACTGGCGGCATGCAACGAGTGTGTTACAGGAAAACATGCTGCCACAACTGGACTGGCGAATTGCAACCAGTGTGCGACCGGAAAATATGCTGCTACAACTGGACTAGTAAATTGCATTCCATGTGAAACGGGGAAATCCCAGGCATCGGTTGGAATGAGCGAGTGTCAAAACTGTGCTGCCGGGAAATATGCTGCCACGACTGGACTGGCGGCCTGCACCCAGTGCGAACCGGGAAAATTCCAAGCATCGTCTGGAATGCTCGCGTGTGACTTGTGTGCAATAGGAAAGTATCAACATTTATACGAACAGCACAGCTGCAAAGTCTGTGCAGCTGGAAAGTTCCACGAATCACGCGGTGCCAACTCCATACTGCAGTGTATAGATTGTGGACTAGACGAGTTTTCGGACGAAGGCGCATCGAGCTGCGGAACCTGTTTGGACCAGCAGAAATCAGGACCCGGCTCCAAGACGTGTTCATTGTGCAACGCTGGATTTTTTTGGAACAACGACAGCTTTTCGTGCGCGCCATGCCATTCCCAGACGTACAAGGTCGAACAGGGCCCTTCCGTGTGCAAATCTTGTGTAGGTGCCAGTGTTTTCAAAGATTCTGTCACAGTGTGTACTCCGTTGACAATACCGTGTGTGACTGAGCAATACTACAAGGGAATCGTTTGCACCAAATGTCCTCGTAATCATACAACACCACCGAATCCCCAGAATGTTATACTATACAGCGACTCCTGCGTCTGCGTGGCAGGATACGAAAAAACTCATGAAAACGTTTGTATGCCATGCTCGCCCGGCCACTATGCCCCGAACATAAATACTCGGTGCCAGAAAAGTCCTGCTGGCACGTATGTTTCGATTATGGGATCGGTATTTGCTCAAAAGTGTCCCGACGATTGGATTTCCACGTCTGCTGCCGCATCATACTGTGTGCCATGTCCGTGGGGCACCCTCGCTAATGTAAAGAATACGGTGTGTGTACCGAGATCGAGTGGCGCAGCGCCTGTTGCAACAATTCAGGAGTATCAACTGAGTTTTTTTTGTGTGGAAAGCTCGACAGCATACCGCGGGTTTTTGGGCAGTGCAACGGGCATCACCAAATTGAACACTAACGCATGGGATGGCGATGCGAAAGCAGTCCAACTGTACCCTGAGTTTTTGAACGAAACCGAGCATTTCCGCTACGCGAATTCGTGCGAAATTGGCTTTTTGCACTCGCAGCCAATGAAGTGCGACTCAGACTCGTATGCTATGCGCATGCATACATACATTTGGGAATGCGTTCCATGTCCGTTTGGCATGTACAAAAAAACACAGGGCACGTCAAGAGCAGAATGTATGGAGTGTAGTGGAATGCATTGTCCACACATCGAACAAATATGCGGTGCCGAGGGGAAGGTATATGTTCTAAACACAGAACGAAATTCCCCTGATGTGTTCAAAACCTCTGTTGGGTATTCATAAACAATCAGACTACACGCTCGCTCGCACACTCGTATAGTTTTGTTGTGTATTCAAATCCAAAACACTGTGTGGTGGCGCGGTCATGTTTCTTCTAGACAGTGCCGCGTGACGCGGCTGAAAGGTCCCAGACTGTCGTCGACCACGTAAGAGTATATCGAGGCGATCCATGGGCATGATTGCGTACTGGCCTGTCCCCTTTTGGTCGATCTTTGCGATCTCCAAGTCTATTTCATGCTGTGACATTCCAATCGACGCTTGCTTGAACTTTCTACTGTCCATCCAGCATAGTTTCCACTGCCTCAGTCGTCGTTTTCTGCCAGGGTGGCTCTCTTCGGTTTCCTTGTGCTTTCGGACAACATCAGCGGCATATTTGTGTTTTTTACAAATATACGACATGGCCCCCGTCTTCGGGAACAGGTCCAGTGCGATAAAATTATCGCAGACCTTGCAGTACCGCAGACCGTCCGAAGCGAGTTTGTGCTCGAGCTCGTGTTGGTTACACGTTGTTGGGTGCGTCGTGCCGTCCTGCCACACAAAGTAGTTCACAGGCACGTGTTTCTTGCATTTGACACAGTACCCCGCCTTCTTGGGCGCCATTTCCTCGCGTGTCTCCTGCATAGCACAAGCTCTTTTCCGGGGATAAGTTCTCCGACACCACGCCACAGGTGTGTATATATATATATTATTTTTTTGCAAAACAGGCGACGCGCGCTCTCCGAAGCGAGGAAATGCAATCAAACACCCTACCTCGAGACTCTACCACACCCCTATTTTTTCTGCTGTATACACCGCACCCCTGCT
>Ga0105050_10010552_pt1 | contig 10080 bp, 9 predicted proteins | sample FRY01_FD_78088 | JGI IMG/M metagenome (GOLD analysis project Ga0105050, IMG submission 78088) | Freshwater microbial communities from Lake Fryxell liftoff mats and glacier meltwater in Antarctica - FRY-01 | ecosystem: Environmental > Aquatic > Freshwater > Ice > Glacier meltwater ... | reverse complement strand
GCGGTCGCGCCGGCGTGAGCCGCCGGATCGAGGTGAGCTTGGATGTTGGAGATGTCGTAGCCCCCGAAACTCTTCTGGATCGTGGAGGCGTGGGGTAGGGTGCCCGACGATCCTGAGATGCCTTTTTCGGCGGCGCTATGAACACGCATTCCCCTGTCTAGAGGCCCGTCAGCCTTGAGCATCTGGACTTGGGTCGCGTAGTCGTGGCCGCGCAAGGCAGCCTTCAGTTGCACTAACCGACTCCCCCCTTCGCAGCGGATGTCTGCGTCTGCGTCTGCGTCTGAGACTGAGACTGGGGCTGGGGCTGTCTGTGCGTGTCTTTCGGGGCGTCTTCGGCCATGGGAGCCTCCAAATGCGAAGCGTGGTTCTTGTCACCGTCCGGTACATGTTTTTTAGCGAAAAGCGCGCGAAGATGCAAACGAACATCCGCCAAAACTCACAAGGGACGGATATTGCGTGTATATCCCGCCCCACGCCCAAGGGCAGTCGGTTGGACGAAGCCTCAGCCGTCGCTTTGCGCTGTCGGCGATCCGCGCCAGATCGCGTTTTACATCATCCTCCCGATACAACGTCAGGACGGTGGAGCTTTGTTTAAGACGTGCCTTCAAACGTTTTCACTCGGTAACAGACAGCACGACGAGTACCTCTACCACGGATGCTCTAAAGACCCCCTCCCTGACGCCCGTCATCCCTTGTGACCCCCTCGCTACAGGGGGCCGCAGTGCTCTGACCGATTAGGCGTTGGGTCTTTGCGAGACGTCGCTGGTTGACCATCCGTCTGCAACGATAGATAGTGCGCACGTGAGCGACACGAACCACCCAGCGACACATACCCAACAGGCCCGAATCCTCGACGCGGCCCGACGGCTTTTTTTAGACCACGGCTACAACGCCGCGAAACTACGGGATATTGCCCGCGCTGCGGACGTCTCAATGGGCGGTATCTACCACCACTTTGAGTCGAAACAGCAGATCTACGAGGCGCTTTACAAGCAGACCGACGTCGCGGCCGATCTCTTCAAGATCCTATCGCTCTTCCAGGCGACCGAGTTTCCCGAGAACTTGGGCGCCATCGGCGACGCGATCGCGAAGACGATCCGTACGCACCGTGACACCTTCAAGCTCTTCTATATCGATGTGCTTGAATTCAAGGGTGAAAACGTCAAGCCGCTGATCCAGGCTTTTCGTGCACAGTTCAACACCCACGCAGAGGCCCTCCTCGCGCGACGCCGCGACGACCTCATCGATGTCCATCCGGCGATCCTCATGCGCGTCATGGTCGATCTCTTTTTGCACACGCACCTTGAGGAGGCGATGCTCGAGATCTCCGGGACCGAGGGCCTCGGCCTAAGTCCTGAAGAGGTCACGCGGCAGACGGCGAAGGTCCTCTTGCTTGGCGTGATGAAGCGCCCCTGACCCACGGGTTGCATCGCGACAAAAGGTCGTGCAAGTACCCGAACTCACACGCGAGCTAGCTGGCCCCTGAGAAGATCAGTCGGTCCGTCGGACCTTGGCTAGCAGCCTCCTATACCATTTGAGGAGCAACCATGAGCCACGACATCACCGCGCAGACGACGAGTGCCCGCCAAGCCCAGGTTTCTTGGGGGGCTCGCACCCTTGATGACCGCGCGAAGGCCTTGCGCAGCATCGCAAAACGCTTTGCCGCCCGGGCCGATGAGGTCGCGACGGTTGTCTTGGAAGAGACCCGCAAAGACGGCGCCGATGCGTGGTTTTCCGACGTGGTGCCGAACCTCGACCTCTTCGATTGGTGGGCCGGCGAAGGCAAAAAGGCGATCGAGCCCCGCGCAGCCAGCATCTCGCGGATTAAATTCCCCGGAAAGAGCGGCCGCATCGTGCTCGAGCCCAAGGGCCTCATCGGGCTCATCACGCCGTGGAATTACCCCTCGGCGCTGATCCTGCGCAGCCTCATCCCCGCGCTGCTGGCTGGCAACGCCGTGCTGCTCAAGCCCTCCGAGCACACGCCGCGGACGGGCGCGCTGCTGGCCGAGATCTTCAACGAGGTGCTGCCCCCCAACGTGCTGACTGTCGTCCAAGGCGCAGCAGCAGCGGGCGGCGCTGTCGTCGACGCGGCCGACCACACCATCTTTATCGGCAGCCTCGCCGCCGGCAAAAAGGTCGCCGTCCAAGCGGCGGGACAGCTCAAGACGGTCTCCCTCGAGCTCGGGGGCAAGGACGCCGCGATCGTGCTCGCGGACTGCGACCTCGACCGCACCGCGGCCGGCGTGCTCTGGGGCGCGGTCGCGAACTCCGGCCAGAACTGCGCCGCCATCGAGCGCTGCTATGTCGAGGCGGCCATCTATCCCGCCTTTGTCGAAAAGCTCACTCGCCTCGCAGCATCGGTCGAGGTCGCGCCCCTCGTGACCGCCGCACAAGAGGCCATCGTCAAGGCCCAGCTCAAGGACGCGATCGCCAAGGGGGCAAAAGCCCACGGCAAGCTGCCCGGCGCGGTGATCCTGACCGATGTCCCGAAGGACGCCGATGTCGCGACCCAAGAGACCTTCGGGCCCCTGTTGCCGATCTGGTCCGTCAGCAGCGCGGAAGAGGCCATCCGGCTGACGAATGACTCCGACTATGGCTTGACCTGCAGTATTTGGACCACCAACCTTCAGCGCGGCGAGGCCATGGCCTCAACGATCGCGACGGGCGTCGTCAGCATCAACAACACGGCCTGCACGGCGGCGATGCCGTTTGCGCCCTGGTCTGGACGCAAGGGCAGCGGGCATGGTGTGACAAACAGCGAGTTCGCCATCCTCGAGATGGTCCAACCGAAGTTCATCCTCGTCGACGGCAACAAGGCCCCCGAGGTCTGGTGGCTGCCTTACACGGACGACGCGGTCTCACTTGCACGTCAAACGGTCGAGTGGTTGACGGCGACGGGCTTCGACAAGCTCACGAAGACCATCGGGATCCTGCAGGCGATGAAAAAGCGCGTCGCGAGCCAGAAGATCTGGTCGGGACGCTGATCTCCTCGGCGGCCCGCTGGTTATTTCAGCAGCAACTTTATCGCGCCCAGGGGCTTATGCCGCTGGGATGGCGGCGGTGCGACCCATTTCGGTCAACCCGGCAGACAGGGCTTGAAGGTCTCGCGTAGGGTATCCACGTTGCCCTCGCCGATGCCTTTGAGGCCGAGCCAGACGTCCCGATCGTCATTCGCCGAGAGGGACGTCATTTGCAACAGCAATCGATTTGATGCCACCACGAAGGCCGGCACGCCCCGGGTCTTGGCGGCCTCTTGGCGCCGGGCCTTCAGCGCGCGGAGCTGCTCCTCGGCCTCGGGTCCTATTGGTTCCGAGGCCTCGGCGGCCTTGGAACGCGCCCGCTGAACGGTCCCGGCGCGGCTCTGGGCCAGCGTCTCGCCGAAGGGACCGATAGCGAGGGGCACGGTCGCGCGCTGCCACATGACCTCCACGCCGAGCGGCGTCAGCGACGGGTTTCGGCCCTTCCAGCAACCTGCATCGGCGAGGGCGCGCAAGACCGCGATGAGGCTACCCTCGCTCATGCCAGACAAGATCCCGAAACTCTTGGAGGTCATAATAGGATCGCCGGCCACGTCGCTGCCGGTCGAACCGCGCAGGACCTTCGCCAGCGCGCGCTCGGAGAGGCGTCCACTGGCGCGCGCGACCGCGCTCAGGACCTTTTGCACCACCACTCGTTCAGAGGCCGAGAGCTCGCGCGGTCTGGCCGACGGCGGGTCATCAGGGCTCTCCCCTGCCCTCTTGGGCCTTAGGAGCCCAGGCAAGGCCAGCGAGTCCCGGCAGTTGTCGCAGGAGGCGCCCTCGGGCACGTCATCCTCGCAGCCGCGCGGCGGCTCACCAAAATAGCGCAGGAGCGCTCGGTGCCTGCATCCCTCGTGCCAAGCGAAGCGGACCATCGCTTTGAGCTTCAACTTTTCATTTTCGGCCCAGGTCACGTAGCGGTCGGGCGACAGAGACTCGCCGCCGACGCGGATAAAGAACTCGTGGATGCGCATGTCCGCCTGCGTAAAGAGCAGCACGGCGTGGGCTCTGGCCCCGTCGCGGCCGGCACGGCCGGCTTCCTGGTAGTAGGCGTCGACGGTGCCGGGCAGGTCGTAGTGCACGACGAGGCGGACGTCGGCCTTATCGACGCCCATCCCGAAGGCGTTGGTGGCCACCATTACGATGCCCGGCTCGGCCTGGAAGCGGTCCTGGGCCTTTAGGCGTTCGGCGTCGCTGAGCCCGCCATGATAGACGCAGGCCCGAAACCCGAGGCTGGCGAGCCTACCGACCACCTCGTCGCAGTGCTTGCGCGTCGCGCAGTAGACGATCGCGGCGCCCCCAGCGGCGATGGACGCGCGGATGAGATCACGGGTCCACGTAAGCTTGTCCTTCATCTTGGCGATGGGGATGACCGATAAGTGTAGGTTATCACGCAAAAAACCGGTGACGGTGACGCGCGCGGGCGGGAGAGCCGCGTCCTCTGCGCGGCCCTCCGTCGGCGCCCCAGAAGCCCTGAGCCCCAACGACTTTAAGATGTCACGGCGCACCTGGGGCGTGGCGGTCGCGGTGAAGGCCGCGATGCGGGGCTCGCCGAGCTGGACCCAGGCCTCGCGGATGAGCTGATAATCCGGTCGAAAGTCGTGGCCCCACTGTGAGATGCAGTGCGCCTCGTCGATGGCTAGCAGCGAAATCGGCAGACGCTGCAGCGCCGCCATCGCCCCTGGGTAACGAAAGCGCTCGGGCGCGAGGTAGAGCAGCTTCAGCCGCCCGGCGCGCGCCGCCTCGAGGGTCTCGCGCTGGGCCGCGAGGTCCATCGTCGAATTCAGACACCCCGCCGGGATGCCGCGCCCGTTGAGCGAATCGACCTGGTCCTTCATCAGCGCGATGAGCGGAGACACGACCAGCGCGATGCCGTCGAGCATCAGCGCAGGCATCTGATAACAAAGCGATTTTCCTGCGCCGGTCGGCATGACCGCCAGCACCGGCTCGCCGTGCACGATGGCCTCGACGATGGCCCTTTGGCCGGGACGGAACGCAGTAAAGCCCCAATATCGTTTCAGGAGCTTTTCGGGGGCGACTTCCATCGCCCATCGTCTTAATCCGGCCGATCCAACGGGTCAAGCGTCCAGAATCCACTTGAATCCAACCGATCCCGCGTAACGCTTGGCCCACCGGAGATCTTACCCCTCGCTCGAATCAGCGTGGCTTGGTGATGATGACGTTGGCCTTGAGGCCCCGGGTCGGGTAGCCGAAGAACTTAAAGGGTAGCTCGCGCGCAGGCTGACCCGCGAAGAGCGCACGCATAGCGACCTGGCCCGAGGCGGTCGGGTTGAAGATGGCCGTGTCGAACCCACCGTAGACCGTCTGCTCCCACTTGGCGGGGTCGAGGTGCTGGGGGCTGATGCCGGTCGTGTCCGAGATCATCCACGCGATGTGCCCCTTGAGGTAGTTGCGGATGGTCTCGAAGCTGCCGTGCCACAGGAGATGGCTGGCGGCCTTCGTCATCGCGCTGACCTTACCCTTGGCCTCGAGGTGCTTGATAATGCGCGGGTCTGCCGCGAGGTCCCCGTTCGAGAGGTTGGCTTGGAAGTGGCGGTAGACGCGCTCGGCGGTCTCGCCCTTTTTGCGGAAACGCAGCTCGTAGCTGGCGGCGAGGTCATTGCGCTTACGGTTGTTGCGGCCGGCCTTGTTGGACGCGCCGGCCGTCGCGGAGAGATCGCGGTCGTGGACCTTGCCCTCGGCGTCGAGCTCGATGATGCGCAGGCCGAGGGGCTCGAACCCGTGGACCGCGAGGCCGATGAGCGCGAAGGAGAGCTGGGGCGGCAGGGGGTAGCTCTTGAGGGCCGCGAGGTCGAGGGTGCGGTTGTGGTTCCACTTGACGAGTTCTTTAATAAAATCACGGTGCTTTCGGAGGGCCCTCTCGATCCGTTTGGCCTCGATCGTCATGACGTCGCGCGGATCCCCGCCAGCCTCGAGGGACACGGAGGTGATCTCCGTGAGGTTCGGATAGATCGCGAGAGCCGTCAGCAGATCGCCGCCGCCAAAGGGATAGACGACGACGCTGGGCACGGAGGCTGGCACCACCTGACGAAAAAAGGGCGCCGCCTTCTTGAGCCAGTCGCCCGTGTAGTCATCGGTGATCTTCGCCAACTCTTTGCAATGTTTGACGATGATGGGGTCCAAGGCCAACGTCGCCCCCGCCTCGGACTTCACGTCTGCGTCGCAAGCCACGACCCGCGAGAGGAATTTAACTTCGTCCGCGTAGTCAGGCCCGACCGCCTGGGCGGGGTTGAGAGCGACGAAGCTTAGGACACAGGCTGAGAAGATGCTGGTGGCTTTGGACACTCGAACCCCATGAAACTCAAGACAGTCGCCCCACATCACGTACATGGAGCACAAAAGGTCGGACCCTTCGGCCGCGCATTGTGGAACAAGGCTCGAACTTCCGCAATCGCCAAGAGCTTCCTGCCAGGTGAGAGAGACCGCGTTCGCCGATCGCGGGGCGCGGGGAGGCAGCCCCCGTGGGTCATCTCCGCCATCCGCGACCCAGACGCCATCACGGCCATCCTCGTGGCGGTCCACTTGGACAAGTGGTCCACACAAGCCACCGGGCCTCCCACGGAGAACCCGCAGCTCACGATCCCCGCGGCCTGACTCCTGCGAACGTCGACGACGCTGACAAAGGCCGCGCTACGCCCTGAGCCTTGGCTCAGCCCGTCGCCCTCGGTATCTTCCGACCCGAAGACCACAAACCGACGCTCACGAACCACCTTGACGCGCCCGAACCCGCCGCCTTGGACCGTGCAAACGACCCCGGCGACCCGGCCCTTGACAGCCAGACCACCTTTGTTTTTCCACACACGTCAGGGACTTGGTATAAGCTGCCGCCGCGGGTGACCAATCCCGGTTTAACGTGCTCGCGAAGGGCGCATCGCGACCGTCTATTTCCTCACGACCATCACATAATAGTAGGAGTCGCGATGTCAGCCTATTGGACTTGGGACCACCGTTCGGGGGTCAGTTACCACGAATACCTCCGGCAAAGCCGCTTCATGAGCGACGTCATCGGCAGCCAGGATGCGGCCGCGAAACAAATCGCGCAGGAAATATCCTCGGGGACGCGCGAGGTACTGGGTGGGCTCGGTGATCTCGGTCACCAGCTCAGGTACCCTTGGCCGATGCAGCGGGAGTAGTCATGTCCCGCCATGAAGGCCGCGAAGTCATCGGTGTACGGTCCTACCGGGCCAGCCCGGAGCCGTATTTGAGTGGTCTTGTCGTTGAAATAGTGGTCGATCAAGCTGTCCTCCGCAACACCGGGGGGTTTGATCGGTGCGCGACGACGTTTATGACGAGTCGCTCCGGCGCGTGCGCGATGTCCTGAACGGGGCAATCACGCCGGGCGAGTCAAACGACTCCCCATAACAAAGGACTCCGCATAAATCCCGTTATGAGGTGCTCTTCATAACGGGGTTGCGAGTCAGCTACGGGTGGTCAGGGTGCGACAAGAGCAGGTAGGGCCGCTTCGTCGCGCAAGTCGACAGGCTTTCGTCCGCAACATCAGTCGCAGACAAGAGAATCGCAAATGTCCGCACCATCAAATTGTTTATCGAGGCCCGCCGAGCATACCCAAACTACTGGGATGGCGCCGGCGTATGCGGCCTTTCGTTCGAGTTTTAGTTTCTGCCCCCACGGATCAAGATAAGCAGAGGGATCAGCGCCTTTACCGCTGAGTCGAGCAAGTTCATCAATATCAGATGGCTGAATCCGAGACTTCATGTGAATAAGACCAACGTCCAGTTCAACGGCCGACCACACTTGATGGCGCGCTGTCTGAATAGCATCAATCGTAAGTTGCGCTTCCTTGCGGGCCGCCTCAAGTGGGGCATTCAAGTTAGGGCGATCCGTGCCAGCGGACGACGGCTTGCCGGCGTCCACAACGAATCCAAGCTCGCAATTGCGCACCCACTCGCCGCCTCCGCCGCACAGCGCGTCGATGTCTGAGAGCGTAAAGTCGACCGCGCGCGTCTCCTGCTGAGCGACTTGCCCGGAGCAAAACACAGAACTCTCAAACTGTTTCAACACACGTTGCACTGCAACCGCATTGGCGAGTTCGGCACGCGCGGGTTCGCGCATCTTCTTGAAGTCGTATACATAGTCGCCGCGACCGTTCGTTGCGTCCATCACGGCAGTTTGGAGGTCTAGTGATGGTGTGACGCGTGTTAACCGCACGGCGCCGCAGACCGCGCCCGATGCGTTTCCAGTGTTTGTGAAGCTGCACGAGCCGGAGCCAAGGCCGTTCATTTTGCACGTAGACGCCAACTGCGGTTCTCCACAGGCAGCGAGAAAAAAGAAGATTAGGATTGTTAATCGATTATAAGACACGAGCACCTCCGCGCCGGACTATGCACTACTTTCCGCAGTCCGGACACCGTTCGTCAGACGGGCCAAGCACAATGTATGTACGTGAGTAGTAGAAACAAAGGTAGTCCAGCCGTCAAGGGGCAAGTCACCAAGTCGCTTGCACGCACCACGGCTGTGGGTTCGGACGCGTCAAGGTGGTTAGCCAGCGACAGCTCGTGGTCTTCGGCTCGGAAGAAATCGATGGCAAGGGGCTGAGTCTGGTTTCAGGGCGTTAATTCGGCCTTCGTCTCTCCGTGTGTTCGTTCTAACTTCACCGTGGAGGGCAGAGCCGACTCCGTTTCCTGACCGATCGGAGCTGCCCACGCGCGGTTGCATGTCCTCCTCCTGTGGACTACAAAGAACCGCAGCAGCCCCAAAGGACTTCGCGCACCGCAATGCAGCACCCCAACGAAACGTCCGGCACCACCCCGTACCCGCCCTCGACGGCGGCTACGGCGCCCCGAATCGTCGCGTTCCGCGCGCCCGCAGCCAGCCCCGCGCCTCACCACCACACCCCCACAACGCGCCGATGACCACCGCCTACCACGCGCAGTACTGGGCCCACGCCCTCACGGTCCAGTCGCCCCCCGACGGCCCGCCGTCCGCCGCGCTGCTGGAGCGGATGCGCCTCTTCGATAAACTCACCTCAGGCTCCCGGCGATGAAGCTTTCGGCTGACCGTCGAGTGTTGGCGTGGGTGGGGGACGGTGCCATCCAGCGCCGCCACTCGCCGCTCTCCTTGGCGGTCGCGACGCGCTCCGCGAGTTCGGTGTCGGTGAGGTGGGCTTGCACGCTGAGCTTGTTCGACATGGCTGATCTCCAAAAGATCCGGCGATCTTTCGCGGTGCTACCGGTGACTGCAACCTTGATTCGACACAAACTCTGCACGTCAGCGATCGGGTTCAGCGGGGATTGGTGTAAGCTGCCTCCGCGGGTGACCAATCCCGGCTTAACATGCTCGCGAAGGGTGCATCGCGACCGTCTATTTTCTCACGACCATCACAGGATGTAGGAGTCGCGATGTCGGCCTATTGGACTTGGGACCACCGTTCGGGGGTCAACTACCACGAATACCTCCGGCAGAGCCGCTTCATGAGCGACGTCATCGGCAGTCAGGATGCGGCCGCGAAACAAATCGCGCAGGAGATGTCCTTGGGGACACGCGAGGTACTGGGTGGGCTCGGTGATCTCGGTTCCCAGCTCAAACAAGACCTCGCGTCGATCGAGGCCGGCATGGACCGCGGCTTTGATGCGCTCGGAGCGACCTTCACGTGGGGCTTCAGCGAGATGCTGACCGCGCTCGGCGGGATGCACGATTCGCTCCAGACCTTGCTCAAGATCGCGAGCACGCCCGCCCAGACCGCAGCCTTCGAGCAGTATGCGATCGCTCGGGACGCGAATCGCCAGGGCCTCCTTGCCGAGTGCCTCGAAGCGTTGGGGCATGCCATTGACGGCGTGCCCGGACTTTCTCCGGGCTACAAGCTCGAATGGCGCTTCCACCAGTTGCGGGGCAAGGTGCTCCTCGGCTCGTTCGAGAACCATGATGCTGAGGTCCTCGATGCGCCCGAAGCCGAGAAGGCCTTCCTCAAGCGGAAGAACCTCATGCACTACGATCTGTGCCTTAAGGCAGGCACCCCCATCGCGAGCGGCGTCATCGAAGGCGCCTGTCGCACGCTCATCGGCGACCGCCTCGACATCACCGG
>Ga0105050_10010551_pt1 | contig 10080 bp, 9 predicted proteins | sample FRY01_FD_78088 | JGI IMG/M metagenome (GOLD analysis project Ga0105050, IMG submission 78088) | Freshwater microbial communities from Lake Fryxell liftoff mats and glacier meltwater in Antarctica - FRY-01 | ecosystem: Environmental > Aquatic > Freshwater > Ice > Glacier meltwater ... | reverse complement strand
GCCGGGTGACAAGGCAGTAGCTGACTTGGGTTGAGAAGCCGAAGCAGAGGACATGAGAAGCTTGACTCATGTCCGGAGTCACGAGTCAACCGGTCGAGCGCGACCACCTACCTGGGCAGTTACGACCGTTGGTATGAGTCTTTGTTTCGCGCGCCGCCACCCGCCAGCCCGGCGCGCGATACCAACTCCCGCAGACTGAGGGCAAGCCGCGGCCACCAGGAGTTGGTATCACGCGGCTGCGAGGCGGTGGACCCGGATGTCCAGCCCGCTCGCCGCTGCCAGATCGGCGACATGCGGGTGATGGGTCAGCACCACCACCTGCGCCCGCCGGTTCAGCTCCGCCAGCGCCGTGAGCGCGAGCGAGGCACGCCGGTCGTCGAATGTCTGTAGGATGTCGTCGGCGATGAAAGGCAGAGGTGGGGAAGTGCGCACGTAGTCCTCGATGGCCACCAGGCGCAGCGCCAGGAAAAGCTGGTCGCGGGTGCCTTCCGACAGCTGGTCCATCTTCTTCGGCTCGTCGGGCACGCCGGGCTGGCGGACGCGCAGCACGGCGGTGCCGTCGGCCGCCTCCTCCGTCGTCACCTGATCGTAGGCGCCGTCAGTCAGCTGCGCGACATGGGCGGCGATGCGGGCGAGAAGGGTGCCAGTGCCGGCGGCCTCCACCCGGGCGAGGCCCTGTTCCAGCAGCAGCCCGGCGGCGTGCAGCACCAGCGCCTCATCCAGCACGCGGCCGAGGGTGGCGAGCGACGCCTCCTCCTCGGCGCGGGCGGTGACGGCTCGCAGGTCGGTGGTCAGGCGCTCCCAGCCGGCCTCGATGCGCGCGGCCTCGCTGGCGGCCTGCTGGGCGGCGAGGTTAGCCTCGGCGGCATGGTCTCGCGCCAGCGCCATCTCGACCATCAGCTGGCCGGCCGGCAGCGCCCCTGCCTCGGCGCGCAGGTGGGGCATCTCACGCCCATCGCCGGCCTCGCGCAGGGCGGCGGCGGCCTCGTCGCGCCGCGCGGCATGCCCGGCCCGCACCACGGCCAGCACGATGGCCGCCTCGGCGCCCCCGACATCCTCGGCACCGGCGGCGGCGATGACCTCCCCCAGGCGGGCTTCGCCGGCGACCAGCGCCTCGCTGGCCTGATCCAGTTCCGCCGCCGCCGCGTGGCCCGCACGGGTCAGCAGCGCATGGCGATCGGCGGTGGCGCGGGCGGCCTCGTGGCGGGCACGCAGGTCGCGCAGCAGGGTGAAGGGGTCGCTCGCGTCGGCCTCCGGCGAGAGGCGCGCGGCGAGGGCGGCGATCTCGGCGGCGAAACGGGCGCTGTCGGCGCGCATACCGTCCACGCGGGTACGAAGGGCCCCATCCTGCGCCGTGGCGGCGGCGAGGTCGGCATAGAGGCCAAGCACCTCACCGACCAGCTCGGGCGCCTCGCCCGGCGGACGACCGAGCGCGCCCTGGCTCGCCACCCATAGCGGCTGCCAGGCGGCGCGGGAGGCTCCCAGCACCGCCTCGGCCTGGGCCAGTTGGGCGAGCTGGGCCTCGGCCGCGCGCAACCCGGCGGCGGCTTCGGCCCGGGCCGCCATTTGGGCCTCGCGCTGTTGCAGGCGCAGCTCGGCCTCGGCCAGGCGGGCGGGGAGCCCCCCCTCGCCGCCCCCGAGTGCGGCCGCGAGACGGTCGCGCCAGACGGCATGGCTCGCCCCGAGCGCCGCCGCCGCCTGTGCGGCCAGGCCCCCCTCCCGCTCCGCCGCCAAGGCCACGTCGCGGCCCTGGACGAAGGCGCGCAAGGCGGCGGCCCCGGTGTCGGGCGGCAGGCCGAGTGCAATGCAGGCGGAGTACCAGCGGGCCTGCGCCTCAGCCTGCGCGGCGTCGGCGGCTTCACGGTCCGCAGTGGCGACGGCCAGCGCCTCGGCAGCAAGACCAGCGGCGCGGTCGGATGCGGCGGCCTCGCCGACGCGCCCGGCCATGGCGGCGCGGCGGTCGGCCAGCGTATCGGCGGCGGCAACCGCGGTGCCATAGGCAAGCGGCAAGGTGGCGCCACCGGACCAGGCGGCGATGTCCTCCGGCGTCGGCGGCGCAGCGGTGAAGCCCTGGCGGAAGACGAGGTCCCAGCCGCGGTCGCGATGGCGGCGGGCGGTGGCGACCGCATCGGGATCGATCAGGTCGCGCAGCTCGCCCAGTTCCTCCAGCCGCGCGCGGGACGCGGCCGAGGCCGTGACGGCGCGAGCCTCGGCGTCACGGGCGAGCGCGGTGCGCTGCCGAGCGGCGGCCTGCGCGGCATCCAACACCTCGAAGGCGGCGGGGGCGGGCACGACGAGGGCGGCGAGCGCATCGGCGGCGCCACGCCAACCGGGCAGGACGGAAAGGGCGGTCGCGGCCTCGGCACGGCGGCGGCGCAGTGTGTCGGCGGCGGCCTCGGCGCGGGCGGCGGGGTCGCCGGCGGCGCGGATCTCGCGCACCAGCGCGGCGAGGCCGGCGGTCTCGTTCTGCGGCGGCAGGGCGGCCAGGGCGGCGCGGGCATCCTGCGCATCCTGGCCGCGGGCGGCACGCTGGGCGGGAAGGCGGCGGAGTTCGCTGGCCAGGCGCTCATGCTCGCCGATCAGGCGGCGCGCCTCGCGCAGCGCCATCGGCGGCGGCAGGGTGGCGGGATTACCCAGCTCATGGCGCAGCCGGGCGGCCTCGGCCTCGGCCAGGCGGTGTTCCGCCGCCACGCCGGGCAGGTCCAGCATCGCCTTGCGCACCGCGCCGGCGTGGTCGACCAGGGCGGAAATGGCATCGGCCTCCACCAGGGCTTTGGGGTCGGGGGCCAGGGCGGCAATGTCCTCGGCGACGCGGGCGTGCCGGGCCTGGGCAATGCGCGCGCCCTCCGCCGCGGTGGCGAGTGTGGTGCGGGCGGCGGCAAGGTGGGGGCCGAGATCGGCGGGCAGCAGCGGTGCATCGGGATGCGCTGCGAGCCAGTCGGCGGCGACGTCGTGGGCGACGAGCAGCGGGCGCACGCGGCGCAGGCGCTCCAGCTGGGCGATCCGCAGGGCGGCACCCTGTGCGGCCGCGTTGGCGGTGGCGCGGCGGGCCTGGGCCTGTTCCAGTGCCGCCTGTTCCCCGGCCCAGGCCTGGGGCGTGAACACCGCCTCGTCCAGCGCCTTGCGCGCGGCAGCCAGCTGGTCCAGCGCCTGGTGGAACGGGCGGGCAGCCATGCGCCGTTCCGGGGCCAGCGCGTCGCGGTCCTCGCGCAGCGTGCCCAGCAGCCCGCGCGCCTGGCGCAGCCCGCCCGCCGCACTCACCAGCGCATCGGCAAGCGCGCCGCCGGAGGCCAGCAGCCCCTCCCCGCCCCGGCGCAGCAGCGTGGTGTCGATCGCGAACAGCCGCTCCAGCAGCGCGCGGTCCACCGCGCCGGTCGCCGCCTCCAGCACCGCGCGGTCGAGCGGCGCACCCGCGGTGTCGATCAGCGTATTGCCCTGGCCCTTGCGCCGACCGAACGCCAGCCGGCGCCCATCCGGCAACACCGCCTCGGCCAGCAGGCGCATGCCCGCGACGCCGAAGCGGAAATCCATCGGGCTGCGCACGGGAATGCCGCAGAGCAGGTCGGCGAAGGCCTGGCGCAGCACCGACTTGCCGGCGCCGTTCGGGGCGAGCACCAGGTTCAGGCGGACCGGGTCGAGCGCGAGGTCCACCGCCTCGAAACAGCCGTAGCGCAGAAGGGTGAGCCGATCGAGGCGCATCAGCCCTCCCCCAGCCGGGCGAGCAACAGGGCGCGGGCGCGGTCGAGCAGGTCGGGCGGCAGCTCGCCCGCGGCCAGACGCACCGCCGGGTGGTCGGGGCCGAGGCGCGCACGCAGGGCGGCGCGGTTGAGCATGGCGTTCGCGTAAGCCTGCAGCGGCGCCAGCAGGTCCGGCGCGGCGGCCTCAGCGATGCCGCGCAGCAGCGTGCCCAGCGCGTCGTCGCGCGCCCGGGCGGCGGCGGGCGCGCGGGTGGCCAGGCGCACATCCTCCAGCCACACCTCCTGCCCCGCGGCCGTCGCCATGGCCTCGGCGCGCAGCTTCTCGCGCAGGGCGGCCGGGTCGGCGCTGAGCGCGGCATGGGCGGCGCAGGTGCCAGCCAGCACCAGCCGCAGCGCCAGCAACCGCCCCTGCGCGTCGGCCAGGGCTTCGGCCAGCGCCGGACGCAGGCGGGAGAGCGCCTCCTCCTCGTCCGCCGCACCGGCGAGGTCGATCTCGACGCGGGCCCAGCGCACCACATCCAGCGCGCGGTGTTCCAGTCCGGCGATGGCGCCGTCGCGCACGGTGACGATGCTCGCCCCCTTGGCCCCGGCCTCGTTCACGTCGCGGCCCTGGAGGTTGCCGGGAAAAACGATCCAGGGCCGCTCGGCGATCACCTCGCGGGCATGGACATGGCCGAGCGCCCAATAATCGTAGCCGTGCGCCGAAAGCTGCTCGACGGTGCAGGGGGCGTAGTTCTCATGCCCGCCGCGCCCGGCCGCGGTGTGGAGCAGGCCGATGTTCAGCCGCCCCGGCAGCGGCGCCGGATAGGCGACGGCCAGGTTCTCGGCCACGTCGCGCCGGTGGAACCCCTGGCCATGGACGGCAACGCCAAGGTCGTCCCACTCCACCGTCGCCGGCCGATCCACCGGCAGCAGCACCGCCCCCGCCGGCCAGCGCAAATGGCGGGTGATCTGGCTGGCCGCATCATGGTTGCCGCTGATCGCCACCACCCGGATGCCGGCGGCGGTCAGGCGGGCGAGCTGGCCGATCAGGAACTGCCCGGTGCCCCAGTCCCGCCAATCGCCGTCATAAAGGTCGCCAGCCAGCAGCACGAAGGCCACGCGCTCCTGCAACGCCAGGTCCACCAGGTTGGACAGCGCGTCGCGGGTGGCGCGGCGGATGCGCTCCACCGGCGCGTCCGGGTCGCGCGCGAGGCCGCGCAGCGGGCTGTCGAGGTGCAGGTCGGCCGCATGCAGGAAACGGAACGCCGTCACGAGTTCGCCGGGAGGGACATCCGACGATGGTGCCCTGCGCCGGCGCGCAGGTCCACCGGGTCAGGCGATGGACGGCACGGGCTCGGCGCGCGCGACCCGCAGCCCGGCATCGCGCACCGCCTGGGCGACGATGTCGGCCACCAGGGCGGGCTCGTTGTGGTGCGGCATGTGGCCGACCGCCTCCACCGCATGCAGGCGGCTGTGCGGCAGAAGCTGGTGCAGCCATCGGGACTGCGTATCGAAATCGACGACCCGGTCCCCGGTGCCGCCGATGATCTCCACCGGCAGGGTCAGCCGCTCGTAGCGCCCGGTCAGTGCTGCGGTGCCGGGCAGCATGGTCGCGATGTCCATGGCGGTGGCGCGCAACTGCGACGGGCGCAGCGACAAGCCGATCGGGAAATGTGCTGCGCACCGCGCGGTGACGTCCGCCGGCGCGAACAGCAGCCGCAGGATGCGCCGGCGCAGCAGCCAGCCCAGCGGCGGCAGCACGGTATGGCGCAGCAGCCCGCCCAGCAGCGGCACCGCGGCCAGCGACATCAGCGGCACGTCCAGCCGCAGCGTGGGATGGTAATAGCCGCTGACCAGCACCAGCGCCGACACGCGATTGGGATGTTCCAGCGCCAGTTCCAGCGCCGGCAACACGCCCCAGGAATGGCCGACGACCACCGCGCGCTCCACCCCCAGCCTGTCCATCGCGGCTGCCATCAGCCGCGCCTGGGACCGCGCCGTCCACAGCCCGCGCGGCCGTGGCGAGTGGCCGAAGCCCGGGCGGTCGGGCAAGATCACGCGGTGCCCGGCGGCCAAGCGGTCCACCAGCCCGCTGACCACGAAATCCTCTGCCATCGCGCCGTTGCCGTGCAGCAGCAACACCGGCGACCCGTCGCCGCGCTCGATCACGTGCAGCGTTGTCCCGTCCACGGTGATGAAGCGCCCGCGCCGCGGGTGGCGGCGTTCCGACGCACGGGCCACGAGGTCATTTGCCACGATCGCCGCAGCCACCCCCAGCAATACCGGCAGCAGCCAGCCAACGGACCCGGCGGGGGCGGGCGGCAGCCTGGTGCGCGGTTTCGCCGGCATGGCCCTGGACGACATCGTCGTTCCTCCGTTCTACATCTGGCGCGGTTCCAGGACAGGCAAGTGACGCCGCACCCGGACGGTTGCCGTTACCGCGCCACGTCCTCGGCGATGATGCGCAGGGCAGCGAGCCCCTCCGACAGCAGGTCGCCCAGCATCTCCATGCCGATCAGGTAGTCCGCCACCGGCCCCTCGGCGCCACGCTCGCGGGCCAGGGCGACCACCTCCGCCCATTCGCCCGGCTCGCGGTCGCCACGGCCGATCCAGGTGAGCGCCACCAGTGCAACCTGCTCGTCCTCGTTCAGGTCCTCGATCAGCCCGCGCAGCAGGTCGCTCCCGGCCCGCGCCGCGTCGGCATCCTCAGGCGTCCCGGGGTCCTGGGTGTCCTCGTTGAGGTCCTCCTCCTCCAGCTCCTCCGCGGCGCGGGCGGCATCGATGATGCCCACCACCACGTCCAGCCCTATTGGAAGCTCGAACTCGCCCTTTTCCGCCCGGTCGCTCATGGGTCCCCCTTCGCGGGCTGAGCCATCCGGCTTTTGCCCAATTCGACCGAGGCAACGCCGAAGGGCCCGCGAAGTTTCCCCGCGGCAGCAAAAAGCCCGATCGCCGCCTTGTGACCGGGCCGGCCGGGATGAAGGGCGGTTGTGCACGCAGGTATCCCAGAACAAGGAGTTCCAGGTGGCCAACTTCCCGATCGCCGTTCTCGTCGGCAGCCTGCGCAAGGATTCGTTCAATCGGCGCCTTGCCGACGGGCTGGAACAGCTCGCCCCCGCCGGCTTCACCTTCACCCGGCCACGCATCGACGACCTGCCGCCCTACAACCAGGACGAGGACGCTCACCCTCCCGCGGCGGCGGCGCGCCTGAAGCAGGAGATCGGGGCGGCGAAGGGCGTCATCTTCGTCACGCCGGAATACAACCGCTCCATCCCCGGCGTGCTGAAGAACGCCATCGACCACGCCTCCCGCCCCTACCGGCAGAGCGCATGGGCCGGCAAGCCGGCGGGCATCGTGGGCGTGTCGGTAGGGGCGACGGGCACATCTATGGCGCAGCAGCATCTGCGCAACATGGTCGCCTATCTCGACATGCCCACGCTCGGCCAGCCGGAGGTGTTCCTGGAAATGAAGGATGACCTGTTCGAGGGTCGCGCAATCGGCCCGGCCAGCCGCGAATTCCTGCAGGGCTGGATGGATCGCTACGCCGCCTGGGTGCGCCAGCACGCGAAATAGACCGCCGGCACACGCGCTTGCCGCACCCGACCATTGCACCAGCGCGGCGGCGGCGCGACACCTGCCCCATGTCTCGCCCCCTTCCCGTTGTGGCCCTGCTCGTCCTGCTGGACGCAATCGCCGGCTGTGCGGCGCCGCTGCCCGCACTTCCGCCACCGCCCTACCCCGGGGAAACCCGCGCACGAATGCTGCGCCTGGTGCTTGGCGAGTGGCAGGAATGGGGCGGGCGGGTGCTCGATGCCCGCACCACCCCGATCTCCGACGACGACGCGGGCCCGATCGCCGAACACGACCCGGCCGCCTTCTCCAAGGTGCTCGCCTACTGGTCCGCCGTCGGCTGGGAGGCGGAGATCGCGCGCAACCGCCGCGCCTTCACGCTGGGCACGCCCACTGCCTGCACGCCGGGCGAGCTGACATCGGGCGGGCGGGCCGCGCTGTGGGGCTGCCAGCCCTGGTCGGCGGCGTTTCTGTCCTTCGTGCTGCGCGCCACCGGGGTGGACGCAGCCGACTTCCCGCCCGCCGCCGCCCACTGGGAGTATGTCGACGCCCTGGTCCGCGCCAGCGACCGCTGGGGCCCGCGCGCCCCCTTCCGCGCGCATGAGGTGGCGCACCAAGCCCCAACCCCAGGCGACATCGTCTGCGCCGACCGCAGCCGCGCGCCGCTCCCCAGCCTGGCCGGACTGCGGGCGGAGGCGGGCCGGGCGCGGCCGATGCATTGCGACATCGTCGTCGCCACCGCGCCGGGCGAGGTCACGGTGGTGGGAGGCAACGTCGCCCAGGCGGTGACCGCCGTGCGCCATGCCACCGACGACCAGGGCCGCCTCCTGCGCACGCAGCGCCCATGGTTCGTGGTGTTCGAGAACCGCATGGGGCGGCTCGCCGACCCCGCGCGCTGACGCCGACCGGCGCTATGCTGGGCGCCCCACGATCGCGAAGGCCTGCCCCGATGTCACTGCCCCTCGTCTTCCTGCTGAACGGCCCCAACCTCAACCTGCTGGGCCGCCGCCAGCCGCACATCTACGGCGCCGAGACCCTGGCCGACGTGGAACGCGACTGCATCTCGCTGGCCGCGACCTTGGGCCTCGCGCTGCGCTGCCACCAGAGCAACCGCGAGTACGAAATCGTCGATTGGATTCACGCGGCGCGCGACGTGGCGGCGGCCATCGTGATCAACCCCGCCGCCTTCAGCCACACCTCGGTGGCGGTGCTGGATGCGCTGAACACCTTCGACGGACCGGTGATCGAGGTGCACATCAGCAACATCCACAAGCGCGAGGAATTCCGCCACCACTCCTTCGTCTCCGCCCGCGCCGAGGGCGTGATCGCCGGATGTGGCACCCAGGGCTACCAGCTCGCGCTGCACCGCGTCGCCACGCTGCTGAAGCCAGCCTGACCGGGGAACGGCCGGCCACCGAGTCATACCAACGGTCATAAAGAATGACCGTTGGTATGAATCTTTGTTTCGCGCGCCGCCACCCGCCAGCCCGGCGCGCGATACCAACCGCCCCTGATGCCGGTAGAGTCGGCATCAGGGGCGGTTGGTATCACATGCCCAGCCGGGCGGCGAGGCGCGCGCGCAGCCACGCCGTCCCCTCCGCGGGCGTCACCAGTGGGGCCGCGGGGTCGCGCCGGCGCAGCACCGTCATCAAGCTGCATTCGCGCCAGGTGATCTCCCGCGCGCCCAGCGCCACGGCCATCGCCCGTAGATCCAACGTCACGTCGTAGTGGTCGTCCTGGTACGAGCGGCGCGCAATCCCGATGCGCGCGGCCATGTCGTGCAACTCCGCCTCGGTATCGGCGATCATGTGGCACATGATGTGTTCGCGGACTCGCGCGCGCATGTCGTCGACATAGATGGTCACGGGGTCACCTGGAAGGCGTCGGCGAAGCCATCATGGCGCGTGGTCTAGCGCGAAGAAATGCCGTCGCCGGGGAGCGGCGGCTAACCGACTTGTAACGATTTTGTACGCTAGGTGGTCTAGGTTTCACGTGATCTTCCTTGCGGAGCGCATCGTGGTGCGAAATTTTCTCGTCGGCGCCTACTGGGGCGGGCTGCTGGCATGCGCGGTCGGCCTCCTCCCCCTGGTTTTGTTTCGTCCCGCCAACCTGCCCGTCGAATACATCCATTACCTGCACAACATGGTGCCGGTTCTGGTCCTGGTCGGCTTCGCCCTGGTCATCTCGGTGCTGGCCGCCGGCGCGATGCTGATCCTGCGCGAACTCGCTGCCCTGCGCGCGGCGCTGGACCGCGCCGCGGCCCTGCCCGCCGCGCTGCCCGAAAGGCTGTCACGCTGGACCGGCCTGTCCTATATCGGACAGGGCAAGGCGACCCACTCCTGCCCCGCCTGCCGGCGCACCAACTGGACCGACGCATTGGTCTGCGTCGACTGCGGCACCCCACTGGCCCAGGACGGGTCCGCCGCCGCACATTGACGCCCCCCCGCCCATCACGGGCCACCCAAGCGCCGACGGCTCCACCCGCACACCAGAACCGACCAGGGCGTGGAGGCATCAACCGGTTCCCTCCCATCCACGAACGCCGGATCATCCCCGCCATTCTCCCTTTCGTTGGGGAATGGCAAGGCGGGTGGGCTCTGCGTGCTTGAAAATCTTGGCATCCCGTAGGGGATTCGAACCCCTGTTACCGCCGTGAAAGGGCGTTATATTGGGTAATTTGGACGCCACGGGACACAAGGGGACACCATTAACCCATTGTTTTATATAAACGCCGTCCCATGTTGTCCCTAGGTGTTCCGCAGTGTGCGTTGGACAGATGGTTGGACAGGTTGGACAGGGATCATGCAGCGCAAACGAAGCGAACCCCGGC
>Ga0105050_10010546_pt1 | contig 10083 bp, 7 predicted proteins | sample FRY01_FD_78088 | JGI IMG/M metagenome (GOLD analysis project Ga0105050, IMG submission 78088) | Freshwater microbial communities from Lake Fryxell liftoff mats and glacier meltwater in Antarctica - FRY-01 | ecosystem: Environmental > Aquatic > Freshwater > Ice > Glacier meltwater ... | reverse complement strand
TCGCTAGTAGAGCGGTTAGAGCTACTGCGCCTTAGCCGAATCTCAAGTGCGGCTGAGAGCGTTGAATTTTTACGTCACCTGCTTGAATTGGCCCGAGATTTACTTGAGGCAGAGCGGGCTGATGAAGAGGGTCGCCTCGGTGATTTGAAGGTGATCGATCCGCGCAAGGGCGCACTGACTCAGATATTTGAAGAGTTCAAGCCTCAAGGTGTTCCTCTGGTTATTGAAACCGTGGTTGAGCGAGTGGATTCACTTGTGCAGCCTGTCCGAGGAACTGGATGGCAGACATCTCACCCAGGTGATCGGACGGTTCGACAAGAGCTTCGTTTGATCCTGAAGAATTCAGGACTTCCACCTGCTGGTGAACTATTTGATCATGCGTACGCATATATTCGAGAGAACTACTAGAGCTTAGACATGAAACCTAACTCTCTGCTGGATCAGTGGGTTGATTTAAAGGAAGACTTCCCAAGACATATCGTCCTAATTCAATGCGGAGTTTTCTACGAAACATACCAATAGGATGCCGAATTTCTCTCAGAAATATCAAAAATAAAAACTTATTTTCGAGGTCCATGCAATGTTGCTGGATTTCCTATCCAATCCATTGAGAAATTCAAAAAGAATATTGAAGAATTGGGATATGCGGTAGTTGTCGTAGCTGAAATCGCCCGGGATGGCAGGACAAAAGTTAGAGGTATCGAATACGTAACAGGACGAGCCAAAATCACTGAGGATGTTCAGAAACTAAAACGTGAAATAACTGCGGTCAAGCCAAAGAAGGCAGCATCTAAGACCCTTGAAACTCTGAGCACGTCTGAATCTCTCAAGGCTCAGCACAAAGTCGATATTACACTTATTCAAATCGGATATATGTTTAATGCGTTTGATGATGATGCAAAAATACTCAGCGAAAGAATTGGCCTGAAGAGTTTCGAAAAGTATGGATTCCTGACTGTGGGTTTCCCAGTGAATGCAAAGGAAACTTACTTTGGAAGAATTAAAGAAGCTCAACTTTCATTCCTCACTATTGTAGAGACAGGGAAAAATGCAAGCGGATCCATTCGAGAGTTTGGAGAAGTTTTCCCAAAGAAGCTAGCAGAGCAGACTGCGAAGGCACCAGAATATTCAATTCGTTTGGTTGAAACCATCGACCAAAACTCCTTGAAGGCGGCAGCTCTTGCGCACGCAAAGAATGGTTTTTATGTCATACCGCTAGTTGAAAATTCAAAGAAGCCATTGATTTCTGATTGGCAGAATCGAGCTACAACCAATCCGCTACAGATTGATTCATGGTGGTCAGAACATCCAAATGCAAACATAGGAATTGCATGCGAAGTCTCAAACTTAATAATTATTGACCTTGATAAATCTAAAGGTGCTCTACCTCCAAGCCCCTGGAAAGAAATTGAAGTCAGGGATGGCGAGGAAGTATTCAATGAAATTTGTAAGAAAGCTGGAGATTCTCAACTCTTTGAGACCTATACGGTAGAGACACCATCGGGTGGAAAGCATCTTTACTTCTACAGATTAAAATCTGTCAATTAAACATGAGACGTATATTGGAAAAATAATTGGCATGGGCTCCTTAGATGAAATAGATGCAGCCAAAAGCCTGCTAGAAGCGACGATTGAATCAGGTTTAACTCATTTTGAGTCTGCGAATGCCATAAAAGCAGGAATTAAATTTGGAAAGAACTTATTTCACTAAGAGTCTAACAATTGATTTTTCAAAGTCGAACTCGAAATTAAAAGTTGAACCCTTGCTCATGTAGTGCTGTGAGAATCCGTGCCGAATCATCGCCGTAAATCCCGTCCAAAATCCAGATGGGGCAAATTTAACCGCTTGGATCGTTTCTAATTGGCCGCACGAGCAAAACGTTTGAAATTCAAATCCCTCAAATATCTTTTTGTATCCAGAAGGCGGGAATACTACTCCACTGGTGATGACATTTAAATTTGGTCTGACACTTAAAATCCCCTTAGAGGCATCGGTCATTTCATAGGAAACTTCCGAGGCCTCTGAAGATCCACGAATTATCTGAATGTACGCATCAAGCTGATCTTCAGATACATCTGTCCCCACGAGGCTATAAAGAGACCTTCCGTGAGATCGCATTATCGGACTATTGAGGAGGTAAACGGTGATCGAACTGACATTGATCCGTCTATCTCGAAGAGCAAAATTCACAACGTCATTCGAGTGCAATATTCCTAGATTTGCCTCTAAAAATATCTCGATTAACCATTTCTCTAAAGCCTGGAAATCAACTTCCTTAATTAAGCCACCCGAGGCTCTTTCGTAATTGGGGGGATCTCCTGCTAAATTCACAATCAAGTTGGTGAGATCAGTGATGGAGCCTATGAGAGAGACATCCCTGGACTTACCCGTGCGTTGTAAACCTTTCAATAAATCCTTTACTGCTAGAGGTGAACTTACTTTCAATTGCTTAGCTATTGAATTTTCGAACATGGTGTCTAAATTCTTGGTTCTAGCTAAAACCAAACTTCCGCTTCGAATAGATCTTGGATAGAGATCAGAAATTATCTTGAATACCTTCTCTTCGCTCACTTCATATTTCTTTGTAACAACTTGTAGATCATAGAGACCAAACTTTGAGCGATCTTTCTTAACAAGGTTTCGAATTGGTGAATTCGTTCCCGATTCTGATTCCAATTCCAGGTGCTTCTCATAGACTCTATTCGCTAGAACCTCTGGCGACATGATCCGAGTAAGTCCCCAAAGTCTTTGCCATGAAACATCCTCGCCTGAGAACATCCCATCTCCATCTACTTTGGCCTTAAATTGATCTTCGTCCTCACACGTCTCGAAAATCTCGACTGCTTTCAACAGAATGGGAACTTCGTTCTCAATTTGAATACTTACCTTCATCAGTGGGTCAACTATTTGCCGAACTCGCTCACGAGTGAGCCCCCACTTCTTACCAATATCGTCAAGAGTTAAACCCGGTTCTCCAAATACTTGATGACGATGCTTCAACATCGCAAGTGCTCGCTCATCAACTTTTGGTAATTTCAGTAATTCTCGGTCTAGCTCTTCAAACAAATCAGAAAACGTGGTGCAACTCTCGAAAGGAGCGTCGTTCTTTTCCTCCTCTTCTTTCTCATTAGTATCAAGTTCATGCTCGTTCGCATCCAACATCAGTTCAACGATGTCATCGTATGAAAGATTGAACGAACCAATCAAATCTTGAATGAATTCTCGAACAAACTTCATTAGGTGACTTTCAAAATCAACATTTGGTTTATCCGAGAATGAAGTTAATCCTGCTAATAAACCCAAATTTCCCGCTACGGTGCGGGCTCGTATATCTCGATCTGGACACACTCTCTTAGCTATGGCAAAACTCAAACGCAGGTTGTCATCAATTAGATGCCCAAGCGCTATTTCCTGGTCTCTTTTCCCAGACATCATCATTTTGAATGGATTCTTACTTGGCAATAACTCCTGTAGAAGCGTATGCCTCTGTTGAGATGTAATCAAATCAACAGAACCTATTCTTTCAAGGTACTTGCCTAAATCCTCATCTACCGTCAATTTCGCCAAAATCTGTAGCGACGATACCAAGATAATCTGTGATGTAGCGCCCACAGCAGAATCTAAATCTTTCTTCAGAGCATGATTTTCAAACAGACTTATCAATTCTTGAATAAGCTCCTCGGCACGAGCGGGACCTATAAACCTTGCATCATTTAGATCTTCAATTGATATCTTACTGAGTAGATCAAAGTTGAATCCATTTAATTCTGACGTTCGCCATACATCGCTCCTCTCAATTGCTCGTTGTAATCTATTTTGGGATTTCGTGGATAATTTATCCCACGCAAGAACCTCGTAAAAGTCATCAGGTTCCTTGAGGCGGTCTGATAAATACTCCATTAATGAAGATCCAGTAAGCCTGACTGAAGAGCAATTATGAACCTTGGAATAAATTCCTGTTGTTTAACAAAAATGCTTGGAGCGTCGGGATAGCGATCGGGATTTTTTTCTGAATCTCTTTCAACTGCATAGATTGATAGTTGCTGCGCAACTATCTCAACGATGCTTGCTTGTGCTGCTGGGGTCGTTTCATTTTCAAAACCATTAGGAGTCGATTTTCCAAGTACTTTCGAGATAGATCTGTGTCGACCATAGATGCGGATTACTAACTGACCATCCTCAAGAAGTCTGTCCACTCTTCGTGGTGGGTTATCATTTCCAACAACTTCTATCTTAATTTTGGGATTCTTATTTCTTGCGCTTTCGGCGATTGTGACAGAGCAATTGGTAGCTTCTTCACCCAAATTAGATGTAACAATTGCTTGACCTTCATCGATCCCTGCTAGGGCCCTAATGAGTACTTCGGCTGATTTCCCACTTTTAGAGCTCTTGAACCTAACTTGAGAAGGCACTTGCAATCCACTAATCGAGCAGTGAACGTCAATTACTTCTCCCACATATTCAAGTGGCCCTCTTAAAATTAAGTTTTTTGCTTTAGTTGGTGCAACTTTGACGTGAATAGGATCAAATATCAATGAATCAGGTTCGATCTCTGCTGCAGGTTCGAATGCCACAGCTATCAATTCACATTCGGCTCGTACATCACCAGCGACAGCGCTCAAAATGCCAGTTCCACGGGACTTTGCATGTACACGAATGGTTCTTTGACTGACTGGAAGCCGTGGATGACTGCTCCACGTAGCTTTAGCGGCACCAACAATTTCAAATGATGTTGACTCCGATGATAAAGCAAATTTAATCGACTCAATATCGAATGATTCGGGAGCCCGAACTGTAAGTGAGACGGTCTCTCCAATTTTTATTACTCTTCGAGGTGGAATTATCGAAAGAGAGAAATTGCTTCCGTCATCATCGGAGGATGTAGGAAGTTCACCAGCGTCCGTTTCATCAAGAATTTCTTGCAGTGTATTTGCTAGAACCTGACTAAGGGCGTCGAATCTCTTTCGGAGCTTGTCTCCCTCTTTTCGTTGCGCACCTTCTTCTTCTGCCATTGCATCAAAAATTGGCTTAAGAACTTTTTCAACTTCTGATCCGAGGGCACGAAAGTATGGGTGATTTTGAACTAAGCCGTCTCTTTGACGACTAACTATTCTCGTTGGGTTGAGTTCACTTGCATTTTGATCAGTGTCAATGGATCGAGCGAGGTCATGGATTTCCGGGGCGTCCAATCTCCCACAAAACCAGCCAGCCTCGGGCCTCTTAGATAAATGTAAAAAGCTGTTTTCGTAGGCAGCACCTCTGCCCGAAACTATGAGACCGTGCACTGAATATTCATCAAGTGTAGAAGTTTCCTTCACGGGAAGGCGATAAATCTCAATTTTTACTGGATGCTTAAAGCGAGCAATTGTTAATTCTTGCTCAACAATTTTTTCACCTGTGGGCATCAATCCAATTAATTTGACTTCTGGCTTTGAGCGCTCATCAAAATAAAAAACGTCATTGCGGTTGAGCAAGTCTCTTAATTGAACATGACTCTGGAGCTTCATTACCATGTCGGAGGCGCTTGGAATGCGGTGAATCGTAGAAACAAATAACTCAGCTGTTAAACCACTTTCGCCTTGCTTTAGAAGACATTCCTCGTATGCCGATTTTGTTGGAAGTTCATCAATATCTTCCATATTAAACTTTGCTTTGATGGGATCAATTTCAAGCGAACTGAACTTACCAGCCTTGATGGAGACAAATCTGGCTTTACCTAATGCTACAACATCCTTGGCACCTCGCCCAAATAGTCCTCGAGTTCCCATATCGCCAACAAATTTTTGATTCAAGTCACCTAAGCGAGCAAAAGCTTTTTCCAATCCATCTGCATCAAGGCCCGTTGCCTTATCGTGGACAGAAATTTTAACTTGATAAGGGCTTTCAGACTTTGTAAGTCGAATCTGGATCGATCCACCTTTAGCGTTGTATGCATCATCAGCATTTGTAATGAACTCAATTAGGGCACGAACAACATCACCTTTCATCGCATCTTCTGAATCTTGCTTGAAGGCTCGAGCCGTATATTGCAGATCGCCAGATTTCTTGACAGTCATTATTTTCTCCCAATTATGAATTGAGTCTCGATGAAATCTGCAAAGTTCAAGATTGATTCATCTGAAAGCAAATCTCCAGTGCGTCGTAAATCATTTACTCTTCCCGCCCAAATCGAGATTGGACTGGCAGCAGAGCATTGCAAGGCGGCCGCTGCATCCGACATTTCAACGGTAATTGGATCAACTAAGAAATTTGCCCAAGCATCTGACTTCTTCAATTCGTGTCTTTTGCGCTCGTGCTGGTTTGTAGTCTTTGATGCCTGCACGATCGCCTTCGAATAGTTCTTCTCGAGAATAGCTCGGTAAGCCTCGACCCACTTAATTCCTTCATGGGTTAGGCGACGTGAATACTTATGTGGGCGATGGAGTAATCCAACATGTGTCGTTGCCTCGATGGACTGCAAGGCCTTAGAGGTCTTTTTGTAGTCTGGAATTTCCGGGTGAGTACGCCACCCGAGACGAGCTGGCGCTAACTCAAAGCACTTTAGGTAAATCTCCTCTACATCAACATCTTTGTCTGCTCCGCCCAGCAGGTAAAGGGCCAATACAAATACGTCCTGATTATTTGCCTCTGGGCTTGGAGGCTCTTTTCGGATATTGGCGCTTGAGCTCATGGCAATAGCTTGCCACCCTTCACTGACAAACTTAAGCCTTGAAGGAATGGTAAATCTGGATCAAAGGCAGATAGCCCCCTAATCGAATAGACCAGTCACATTTCCAAGGTAAACAAGCCTGTCATCAATCAAAGTTGAAGCATGACCTTCTGAATCTATGAATATCCGTCCACCTTGAGGGCGTATTTTTAACCACCTCTCTGCAAGTTCTTTCGTCCTGGTTGGATCGGACTTTTCTAACAGTTTGCCATTCTTTGTGTCCACAAGGTCACGAGATGAAACAGATAGAACAATTTTCTTATTGCCTTTTAGGTGCTCCCAGAGAGTGCCTGCTTCTTGAACTGAGAGCAACTTTGCCGTGTTTTCCTTCGCTTGGCTTTTGATGTCATCACTTCGTTCATCAATCTTCATCGCATTTAGATTAGCCGTTTCTGTCAGAGGTGGTGCGAGCGAAGCAACCAAGTTCTTCAAATTGATCTCACTTTTCTTTAGATCTTCAGTCTTCTGAGTATTCTTTTCGAGTTGAATCTTTAATTCCTCAGCCTCTTGACGGGCTTTGTTTAACTCAGCTTCCATTTTCTGCACTGCAGCTGTTTTTGCTTGCTCACTTTCGTACAAGGCCTCGAACTCTAATTCTTTTATCACTACAACACTGCGGGCTTCTTCAAGAAGCTGAGCGACTTTCGCAGATTTTTCCTTCTCTTCAAAGAGCATTTCTTCAATTTCAGCACTCTTGTCTTCGAAATCTTCAACTCGATTCCCAGTTGCGGAATCATCACCAAATGTCGTGCCTAAATCTAGGGCCTCTATCCGTCTTATCGCTCCTGCATATTCATTTATACAATGTTTAAGATCTATATCCATGGAAACTGCCAACAGAATGCCAAGAATTTCTCTTGTCTGCTCGTAGCCACCTTCAGTCTTATTATGAGCAATATAATTTCGAATCTTTCGCAAAATATCGAGATTTTTATAAAATGATGGCGACTTTGGCAAGATTGATCTAAGGGGCGAGTCAGACCTTAAAGGCTCTTTGATTACAAAATCTGGGTCATTCAGGGTTAGGTTGTAGTCGTTCCGCTGCTGAGCCAAATTGCGCAGCCAATGTTCTCCCTGCACTTTTCGCATGTTCTCGTCGTAGTAACTTCCAAGCTCATCCCCCAACAATAAGAGGCAATCAAACATAAGAATTTTATTGGACTTACCATCCAACGTACTTGGTAGTTTGAGTGAGTTAAAAGCCATGGTTATAATCTATTTCACCCGAGGCTAGATCCAAAGAAATATCGCCATCTCTGGCTGTTCGAGCTTGAGGTTTCACTTTAGATGAACCCTCAGCTAACTCACTAATCAATAATGCAGAAAGGTAATCAATATTTAAGCAGTAACTTCATCATAGAGATCTCGACTCATGGGGGTAAAAAGTCAGGAAAATCAGAGGTTTTGTCAGGAAGGTATGGCATTTGTTAGCAGTAATGTCAGCAGTAGAAGCAGTAATGTCAGAAGGGTGGCTTATTAATCATGAGCCGGTGAGGGTTAAACGTTTGTTGGTACGGTTTAAGTTAATCGATGAGATTGAGCATGCGTAGGCTCTGAAGTTGCTTCTTCTTTTCTTTACTCCTCCCCCTTTACCGTTATGCCCTCCTGAGTATTAATACCTAGGCGTTTGCGTTCGTCCATGACGATTATTTTGGCCATGGATTCTTCGGAGACATCTTTGGCGCCGCTGGCGCTGTCGGCGAGGGCGCTGTCGCGGGCGTAGTCATCAAAGTGCGCTTGTTTGCGGGCGAGGATGGAGAGCATGTGTTCGTCGACGCTTTCGGGCAAGATCAAGCGGTGCACTTGTACTTTGCGAATTTGACCCATGCGGTGGGCGCGGGCGATTGCTTGGACTTCAAGTGATGGTTTTATTTGTGGCTCACAGAGAATTACCACTGAAGCGGCTTGAATGTTGAGGCCGGTGCCAGCGGCTTGGATTTGTCCGACTAGGGCTTGTGGGATTGGTGATTGTTGGAATTGATCGACGATTGCTTGTCGTTGTGTGGATGAGACTGAACCAGTGATGGGTCCGATTGCGCGCTCACCGAGGGCGAGCATTACTTGTTCGATGACGGTTCTAAAGTAAGAGAAGACAATTACTTTCTGGCCACTTGCTATTGATTCATCTACGAGTTCGATTAAGCGTTCAAGTTTGCTCGGTGTTAAATCGTTAAAGGGGTTGAAGGCGGCTCGGCGCATGGCCATGAAATTGCCAGAGGCGACGGCATCAATGTATTTCTGTTTGTCTACACCTTCCCAGGTGCAGTACTCGGTGACTTCGATGAGCTCGGGAAGTTCTTTGAGTACCTCTTCGGTATTGCGGCGTAGATAGATAGGTGCAACTGCACGGCGAAATGGTTCGGGACCAGAGGCTAGGACGATGCGATTGAGGTCGTTGCCAATCTTGGGATCGAGCAGAGTGGCTAAGGTGATAAATTCATCGACGCTATTTTCAAGTGGAGTGCCGGTGAGGAAGATGACGTTCGGTGAGCGATCTAACCACTTTGAGATTGTGCGCGAGCGGCCAGTGGATTTGTTCTTGACGTAGTGGGCTTCATCGACGATCACTGTGTCTACCTGTAGCGCTGAGATTGCTTCGGGTGTGAGGTCAAAACTTTTTAAGGTGTCGAAGGTGGTGATGCCGATTCCGCCGTCGCTAATCCACTTTTGCAGTGAGCCTTTGTGATCTTCGCCGTGGATTTTAGTAATCGCTAATTCGCTACGGGACTGAACTTCGCGCATCCAGTTGGTGAGAACGCTTGCGGGACAGACGACGAGGAAGCGTGTGGCACCGGTGGCGTGACGGTGGGCGATCACGCTGATGGCTTGCAGGGTTTTACCGAGACCCATTTCATCGCCGATGATTACCCGGCCTTGAGTGAGGGCGAACTTGCCACCGAAGCTTTGGTATTGACGCAGCGTTGCTTTAATTGTTGAGGTGTCGAGAAATTGGGCATCGATGCGATCAAGAAACTCTTCGTTGAAGTGGCGATTGGCGGCGGTATTGGGTCGCACATTGGTGACTTGTTCGAGGATTGCGTAGTAATCACTTGAGCGATTTTTGAAATCATCAACTGGTGCGACTTGGCGCTGAGAGAGTGCATCTAGCCCCATGCGTGCGGATTCGAGTGCGGCAAGTGTTGTGGGATCGATTAGTAGAAGTGAAATTTGTGTCAGCGCTTCGAGGGCGGCGCTCTTTCGTTCAGAGCCGGTGAAGATCCATTTCAGGCGCGAGGTGAGTGGTTGTGTCTTGGCAAGTGATTGGCGGATGGATTGTGCGATCGGCGCCATTGTCGGAGTGGAGTTTTTTGTGGCTGTGCGTAAGTGATCAAGGCCTTGCAGATTTTCAATGACGAGTGAATCGGTCGCGGTG